>Ga0256796_1000394_pt1 | contig 19140 bp, 18 predicted proteins | sample MC6MC0947MT_FD_190209 | JGI IMG/M metagenome (GOLD analysis project Ga0256796, IMG submission 190209) | Metatranscriptome of enriched soil aggregate microbial communities from Iowa State University, Ames, United States - MC6-MC0947-MT... | ecosystem: Environmental > Terrestrial > Soil >...
CCGAGAACCATCCCGCCGATGGGACGGGCGACGAACCCGACAGCGAACGTCGCGAACGAGGCCAGTAGGCCCACGGCTCCCGTGGAGCTGGGGAAGAACAACGGCGCGATGATGATGCCGGCCGTGTATGCGTACAGCAGGTAGTCGTACCACTCGATCGCGGTGCCGAAACCCACGGCGATCGAGGTGCGTGCCGACCGCTTCACGCCTTCAGGTGACGATGGGCGACCGTGCTCGGTGCCCAGCTGGGATTCTGTCATGTGTGCTCCTCTTCCGCCATTGGATGGGCAGTGCTCTGATGATGCGAAATGAACTCGGGATGGGCAGCCGTGAACGGACGCGACCCATGCGGTCATGCGGTGATGCGGGTGTCTTCTCGACTCACGGCCCGACGGCACGCGCGCTCGGCTTCGGTCGCCGCCGTCGTCATGAAGGCGAGATCGGACTGGATCAGGAAGAACTCCACTCCGCGCGCTCGCAGTTCGGTGATCTCGTCGGCACCGGACACGTAGATCCCTGTCGGCACGCCGTACGCGCGGCATCCGTCGATGATGCGCTCGATCGCCGCCGAATGCGCCTCGCTCCCGGGAGCCGCGCCGAGAGACACGGCGAGATCGCCCGGTCCGATGAACACCATGTCGAGGCCGGGGGTCGCAGCGATCTCGGTGATGCGCTCGACCGCGAGCATCGTCTCGATCTGGGCCATGACGACGATCTCGTCGTTGGCCTCGTGGAGGTATCGGGTCAGGTCGCGGCCATAGACAGAGGCGCGTCCCGGACCCGCCCCGCGGCGTCCGGTCGGCGGATAGAGCGCGCGGGCGACGGCGTCCTCGGCCTGTGCTCGGCTCTCGACGCGCGGGACCATCACTCCGCGGGCGCCGCAATCGAGCGCTCGGCCGATGTCGGGGCCCGACTCGACGACCCGCACGATCGGGACGGAACCTCCTGCCTCGACTGCTCGTATGAGGTCTTCGACATCCCTCATATCGAGGGCGGTGTGCTCAGCATCGATGCAGACCACGTCGAAGCCGAGCCCGGCGATGAGCTCGGCCGCAGCGGACGATCCCCCCGCGGCGAACGTTCCGATCAGGGTCTCGCGGCCGATTCTCTCGGCGAAAGCTCTGGTGCTCATCTTCGACCTCCTGGTCCCGCAGTTTATACAAAACTGTCGACAGTCGGCAAAACGGAATATGAGATGCTAATCAGATGACACAGAACGACGACGGGGCCGGCCCACCCGCCTTCACCGCAGTCAGTCCTGTTCTGCTCGTCGACGAGACGTACGCGCGCATCAAGTCGGCGGTGCTGCGCGGTGACTTCGCACCGGGAGAGCGGCTGCGCGATTCGGTCATCGCGCGCGAGATGGGCGTGAGCCGTTCGCCGGTCCGCGAGGCGCTGAGTCTTCTGGCCAGCGAAGGTCTCGTCGACAGATCCCCGAATCGAAGCTATACGGTCGCCGCCCTCGCGGATGAGGCCGTCACGGAGCTGTGCGCGATGCGCATTGCGCTCGAGGACTTCGCGGTGCGGCACCTCATCGCCAATGGGACGGACATCAGGTCAGCCCGAGTCGCTCTCGACCACATGGCTGCCGCTGTCGAGAGCGACGACGCCGTCGCCCTTGCAGAGAGCGATGTCGCGTTCCACTCGGCGATCGTCGATGCGGCAGGCCTCGCGCGCCTGTCTTCCGCGTACCGCGGCATCCGTGATCAGCTGAGTCTTGCACTGCGTGCTTCACTAGGTGCCAGGGGCGGCTCGGAGCACATGCTCGAACGCCACACCGAGCTGTACGACCTGCTCGTGCAGGCTCAGCATGACGGTGAGGCGGAGCGGATCCGGGGAATGTTCCAGGAGCACATCCTGCATGCGACGGGCGTCACGCTCGCGTTGGCCTGACGCAGCGAGTCGTGGGTGACGCGCGAGCGACCTAGTTGCCCCTCGCTGCCGCCGGCTTCAGCCCGGGCGCCGTCCATGAGGTAGATGGTCGTCGCCGCCTTTCGGGGCGCGAAGCTCAGCAGCCCCATCGTTCCCATGCGGCCGGTGGGATAGCGATACTCGCAGCGTCCGAAGCCGATGATGGTGCCCCACGTCTCGGCGTCGCGCCCCGAGATCTGCTGCATCGGGGCGGTCAGGTTCTCGACATCCCGCCGACGGAGCGCCGGGCTGCTGCGGGCGATCAGGCCGGCCACATCGGAGCCGGTGGGCTTTACTGCTTCGAGGCCGTGGCTCCGAATCTCCTTGAGAATGTGGATCGTCCTTCAGGCCGGCACGTCAGTTGATGATCTCGCCGCGGGTCTCGACGATCGCGGCAATCCGGTCCCGCCACCCCTGCAGCGCCTCGGGGGTGAGGCGCGTCCAGTCGTGCACCTCCTCGATCACGCGCAGCGGCTCGCGCGTGCGGTAGGAGCGGGTCGGATTACCGGGGAACTTCTTGTCGGTGACGTTCGGGTCGTTCTCGAACTCGCCCGTCGGCTCGACCAGGTAGACGTGGGGGTCGCCGTCGACCGCGGCGATCTCGGCGGCGAGGCCGGCGCCGTCGCGCAGCGCCGTGAAGTACACGTGGTTCATCACGATCTCGGGCCGGTAATTCGAGGGGAAGCCCGCGGTCAGCAGCTCACCGGGCTGCAGGGCTGCCGCGGTGCCGTGGAAGAAGGGTCCGTCATCCAGTGCGTCGCTCATGCATCCAGTGTCACTTACGGCCGCGAGTCGTGTGCACTTCCCGCGGGAATGTGCGCTTCGCGCGGAGAGAACGCGGGATTCCGTCCGCGGGAGGTGCACATCTCCGCGCGGGGCGCACGCGGACGGGACAGTGACGAAGCGCAGGGAGGGGCAGATGCCGTGCGTCAGGCGATCTCGGATTCCGTGGCCTCACCGGCATCCGGAACCAGGCCGTACAGCGTCTCGAGTGCGCTGAGGAACTCGCCGCCGCGACCATCGGCCGCGAGCTCGTGCGCGCGCGTGGTCGGGGTGTGTAGCAGCACGCCGGCGAGGTGCCGCATGGCCTGTTCGACCAGGCCGTTCTCGTCGCCGCGGTTGCGCGCGCGCTCGATCTCGGCCTCGAGCAGACCGAAGATGTGGGTGCGCAGCGCGACGACCCCGGGGGTGACGGTCGCGCGGGAGCCGACGGCGTGGAAGTCCTCGGCCGCCTCGTGCACGATCGCGCGGGCGGCATCCGTCGCCTGAAGCTCCTCGAGCGGCGCGTGCAGACGGATCGTCTCGAGGTCCAGCAGCGCGACGCCCTCGAGCTGTGCGATCGCGGGGTCGACGTTGCGCGGCATCCCCAGGTCGATCACCAGCTGCGACGAGACATGGGGCGCTGAGCCGGGGGAAGCGACGGGGCATCCGTTCTTGGCGTCCGCGACCTGCGCGGCCGTGGTCCGCTGCAGGTGCGCCGGACCCAGCACCGGCTCGGTGGCGGTGGTGCAGGTGATCAGCAGCGAGGAGCGCTGCGCGACGGCGGCGTAGTCATCGTCGAACACCGGTCGGATGCCGTGCTTCTTGGCGAACAGCTCCGCCCGGCCCGAGGGTGAGTAGACCGAGATGTCGACAGCACCACGCTCGCGCAGCGTCGCGAGGGTGACGGCGGCGTAGGCGCCCGTGCCGACCAGCAGCACGCGCTCGGCGGCCCAGTCGGCGATGCGGCTGTCGGCGAGCTCCAGCGAGAGCCGCACGAGCGAGCGGCCGGCGCGCTGCAGAGCCGTGACGTTCTTGACCTTGCGCTGTGCCTGGCTTGCCCGCTGGAAGAGTCGCTCCAGCGCGGGGGACGTGGTGCCCTGCTTGCGGGCGCCGGTCAGAGCTCGGCGCACCTGGCCGGCGATCTCGCCCTCGCCGGAGACGACCGACTCCAGGCCGGATGCCACGGCGAACAGGTGCTCGGCCACGCGGCGGTCGTCGATCACGCGGTACGAGCCGTCGAGGTCGGCGGAGGGGATGCCAGTGGCCTGCGCGACGACGTCCAGCACGGCATCCGTGTCGAGCCCGTCGCTCTCGACGTAGGCCTCGAAGCGGTTGCAGGTGGCGAGCACGACGGCTCCCTGCGCACCGGCTTCGACCAGGGTCGGGGCAACGGTCTCGGGATGGCGGCTGAGGCGCTCGAGCAGTTCGAAGGAGGCGGTCTTGTGACTCGCCGTGACGCAGAGCAGCACCTCTCCAGGGTACGCCTGGTATCTGTGATCGGCATCTGAGGGGTGCCTAACCGAGCATCCGCATAGGTTGACGGTGAAAGGATCGGAGCATGAGTGATCTGCTGCGCGCGCTCGCCGGTGAATCCGTCGAGCGCACCCCCGTCTGGTTCATGCGTCAGGCGGGCCGTTCGCTGCCCGAGTACCGCGAGCTGCGCGTCGGCACGCGGATGCTGGATGCCTGCCTCACCCCGGACCTGGCCGCCGAGATCACCCTGCAGCCGGTGCGCCGGCACGGCGTGGACGCCGCGGTGTTCTTCAGCGACATCGTGATCCCGCTGCGCCTGGCGGGCGTCGAGGTGGAGATCGAGCCGGGCCGCGGGCCGGTGTTCGCGAATCCGGTGCGCACCGCCGACGACGTGGCGCGCATCACCGCCATCGACCCCGCCGACCTCGACGGCACCGCGATCGCGGAGGCCGTGCGCATCGTCGCCGCGGAGCTGGGGGAGACCCCGCTGATCGGCTTCGCCGGCGCCCCGTTCACGCTCGCCGCGTACCTCATCGAGGGCGGGCCGTCCAAGGAGCACCTGCGCGCCCGCGCCCTGATGCATGCCGACCCGGAGTCGTGGGACCGGCTGGCGGGCTGGCTCTCCCGCGTCTCGCGCCGGTTCCTCGAGATCCAGCGCGATGCCGGAGCATCCGTCGTGCAGCTGTTCGACTCGTGGGCGGGTTCCCTCAGCCCCGCCGATTACCGCGCGCACATCGCGCCGCACTCGCACGCCGCGCTCGACGGGATCGGGCTGCCGAGCATCCACTTCGGCGTGGGGACCGGACCATTCCTCGGCGACATGCGCCTGGACGGCGTCGCCTCGGCTGTGGGCGTCGACTGGCGGATGCCGCTGGACGAGGCCATCGCCGTACTCGGCCCCGACGTGGCCGTGCAGGGCAACATCGACCCCGCTCTGCTGCAGGCGCCGTGGCCGGTGCTCGAGGCGCACGTCCGCGACGTGATCGCCCGCGGGCGCGGCGCGAAGGGCCACATCCTCAACCTCGGCCACGGCGTCCCGCCCGAGACCGACCCCGACCAGCTCACCCGCATCGTCCGTCTCGCCCACGGCGTGCTCTGACGCGCGGCGCCGCCGTTCGTCAGCCGGCTCGCGCGCCTCAGATCGCAGCTCGTCCCGGAATTCCGGTTGCCCCGGTATCCCGGTCGCACTTGATCCCGGAAAGCCGAGCGCATACCGAGACGAATCGCGACCTGGACGGTGGGAAGCGGCTGAAGGCGGGACGAATTGCGACCTGGGCGGCCGGCGGATGCCCTGAGCCGTCGCCGGTGGCGCGAAGGGCGGGAGGATCGGCGGGCGCGCGCATAGGCCCGGATGGAAGAATCGGAGCATGAGCTCCGAGCATCCGGTCGACATCGCCGCCCGCGCCGCCGAACAGCACGTCGTGGTGATCGGCGGAGGCATCGGCGGTCTTGTCGCCGCCCGCGAGTGCGCGAAGGTCGGCATGCGGGTGACCCTGCTCGAGGCCGAGGAGCAGCTCGGCGGCAGCATCCGCACGACCGAACTCGACGGGATCATCGTCGACGCCGGCGCCGAGAGCTTCGCCACTCGCGGCGGGCACGTGCGCGCGCTCGTGGACGAGCTCGGGCTCGCCGATGCGGTCGTCCCGCCGGAGGGCGGCGGCGCCTGGCTCAGCGGCATCCCCGGCGCGCCGGATGCTCCCCTTCCCAAGGGCGGCCTGCTCGGGATCCCTGCCAATCCGTTCCAGGAGGACGTGCGGGCGATCATCGGCTGGCGGGGCGTGTGGCGGGCCTACCTCGACAGGCTGCGCCCGCCGCTGACCATCGGGCATCAGCAGAGCCTGGGCAGGCTCGTGACAACCCGCATGGGTGCCCGCGTGCGAGACCGGCTGGTCGCTCCGGTCACCGCCGGCGTGTACTCCGCCCTGCCCGAGGACGTCGACGTCGAGATCGCCGCCCCCGGCTTGAGCGCCGCACTCACGCGTGTCGGCTCGCTGAGCGGCGCGGTGCTCGCCCTGCAGGGCGACCGTGCGGGCAAGACACCGGGCGCCGCCGTGCTGGGCATCGACGGCGGTATGGGGCGGATCGTCGAGGCGCTCCGCGACGAGCTGGCGCTCTTCGGCGCGGTCGTGCGCACCGGAACGCGCGCGGTGCGGCTCGATCGCAGCGGAGAGGGCTGGACGGTCGCGTTCGAAGAACTCGGCACCGTCGCGGCGGATGCCTCGGAATCGGATGCCTCGGAACCGGATGCCTCGGAATCGGATGCCGCGGAATCGGATGCCGCGGGTGGCGACTACACCCTCGTCACCCCGGACGCCCCGGCGTCGGACGCACCCGGGCCCCTCACCGCGACGGCCGTGGTCATCGCCACCGCGGAGCCCTCTGCGCGCACCCTCCTCGCCCCGCACGTGACCGGGCTGAGCGACCCCGGTGCTGCACCCGAGATCGAGATCGTCACGCTGCTGCTGGACGCGCCGGAGCTCGACTCCGCTCCCCGCGGCAGCGGAGTGCTCACCGTCCCGGGCAGCCACACGGCCAAGGCGCTCACGCATTCCACGGCGAAGTGGGGCTGGCTGCGTCGCGCCGCGAACGGCCGCCATGTCGTACGCGTCTCCTTCGGCACGCAGGGTGAGGCCGCGGCGACCGCCCCGCTCGACGACGACGCGGCAGCGCGGCTCGCGCTGTCCGAGGCATCCGCTCTGCTCGGCGTCCGGCTGCGCCCCGAGCAGCTGCGCGCCTCGCACCGTGCACGCTTCGTGCAGTCGCAGCCGACCTCGCTGATCGGTGCGACCGAACGCCGCGCGGCGGTGCGCGAGGCGGTGCGGAACACCCCGCGCCTGGCCGTGGTGGGAGCCTGGCTCGCGGGCACCGGTCTGGCGCAGGTCGTCCCGGATGCTGCGGAAGAGGCGGACAGGCTGCGCAGTCAACTGCTCTGGGCTCGCTGAAGCCCCTATTACGCCATAGTTCGTCTGCGCGCAAGAGTAGATGCCGAAGCAGGAATATGCGACTACCCTGGAACACGATCGTTCGGGGGCAAGACGGTTCGGCCTTCGGCGAAGACGCCGCAACAAACGTCAGGAGGCTCCCATGAAGGGGAAGATCGGACTCGTCGTCGGACTCGGCGTAGGTTATGTGCTCGGCACCCGCGCAGGGCGCGAGCGATATGAGCAGATCAAGACGCAGTGGCTCAAGGTCTGGCACCTCGACCCGGTGCAGAAGCAGGTCACGCGTGCACAGGACTTCGCCAAGGCGCAGGCGGCAGCCGTTCCGGGCGCACTGTGGACCGGCGCGGTGAACGTCGTCAAGGCAGTCTCCAGCGCGGGCACACCCGAGCAGAGGCTCCACTCGGCCGCGGATGCGGCCAAGGACGCCGCCGAGGATGTCGCGGATGCCGCGAAGGACGCCGCGGCCGAGGCCAAGCGCACCACCGCCACGAAGACCGCCGCCAAGAGCACGACCGCGAAGTCGTCCGGCACGGCGAAGAAGAAGACCTCAGAGGCGGAGTGACATGACCCGCGGATACCGCGATCGCGCCGATGACAGCCTGCTGACGCTGCTCGGCGATCTGCCCGAGCTGGTGCGCAACCTCGTCACAGCCGAGATCGACGCCGCCAAGGCGTGGGTGTCGCGCACGGCGAAGGACGCCGGGATCGGCAGCATGTGGTTCGTCATCGTGCTGTTCCTGCTGTTCTGGGCGATCCCCGTGCTGCTGGCCTTCGGGATCATCGGCCTGGCCTCCTGGTGGCCGGCCTGGCTGGCCGCGCTCGCGGTCTTCGTGTTCCTCTTCGTTGCCATCGCCGTGTTCGCCCTGCTGGGCGTGCTGCGCTTCCGCAAGGTCGTGAAGCGGGAGAACCCGGGACAGGCCGTGGCCACCGACGTCCGCCTGATGAAGGAGCCCGACGATGACGAATTCTGACCCGAAGGCGTCCCTGCCCCGCACGGCCGTACCCGCCGGGATCGTCGATCCGGTGGCATCCGCTCGTGCCGAGCTCAAGGCCGCGCTGGCCGCGATCGAGATCAAGGGCAATGTGCCCCGACGCGTCGAGGAGGCGTCGGAGCGCGGCATCCTCAAGGCTCGCGCCCTCGCCCGGCGCAACCCGATCGGCGCGGCGGCGGCCGTCGCCGGGGCAGCCGCCGTGGTCGGCGGCCTCGTCTGGGTGCTCGCGCGCGCGGTCTCCCGCTAGGGACCGAGGTCTCCAGGTACGCGGCACCCCTCAGGAAGGGGCAGACTGGATGCATGCCGGAAGTTCGTGAAGACATCCCATCCGAATCCGCCCCTGCAGGCTTCACCCTCTGGGCCGTCTGGCGCCGAAACCCCGACGCGCCGGTCACCGAGACCGAATCCGTCGAGATCGAGACCATCGTCGCCGACATCGAGGAATCCGGTGTCTCCGTGCGCGGCTTCTACGACGTCAGCGGTCTGAAGGCCGACGCCGACCTGATGGTCTGGCTGCACGGCGACACAGCCGAGGAGCTGCAGCGCGCCCTGCGCCGACTCCGCCGCACCGACCTGCTGCGCCCGCTGCTGCCGGTGTGGAACGTGATGGGCGTGCACCGCGACGCCGAGTTCAACCGCGCGCACGTGCCCGGCTTCCTCCGCGGTGTCGAGGCGAAGGGCTGGCTCTGCCTCTACCCGTTCGTTCGCACCCCTGAGTGGTACCTCGCCTCCGAGGACGACCGCAGGCAGATGCTCGCGGACCACGGGCGCAAGGGGGCCGCGCACCGCGGCGTGATCGCCAACACCGTCGCCGCCTTCGCTCTCGGCGACTACGAGTGGCTGCTGCCGCTCGAGGCCGATGACCCGACCGAGCTGGTCGACCTCATGCGCGACCTGCGCTACACCGAGGCCCGCCGCTTCGTGAAGGAGGAGGTGCCCTTCTACACCGGGCGCCGCCTGCGCCTCGACGAGATCGCCGACGTGCTGCAGTGACCGCTCCCATCCGTCTCGGCACCCGGCGCAGCGCGCTCGCGCAGGCGCAGTCCGGGCACGTCGCGGACGCCCTTGCGAAGATCATCGGGCGCCCGGTCGAGCTGGTGCCGATCGTGTCCGAGGGCGACACCAACCGGGCATCCCTCTCCGAGATCGGCGGCACCGGCGTGTTCGCCAACCGGCTGCGCGAAGCGCTCGTGGCGGGGGAGTGCGACATCCTGGTGCACTCCCTGAAGGACCTGCCGACAGCTCAGCCCGACGGCCTCGTCATCGCCGCGACACCGGTCCGTGAGGACGCCCGTGATGTCGCTATCACGCGAGACGGCACGCCACTGCACGAGCTGCGCGCCGGTGCGCGGATCGGCACCGGCGCCCCGCGCCGTATCGCGCAGGTGCGCCGCCGCGCGCCGCACGCCGAGGCCGTCGACATCCGCGGGAACGTCGACTCGCGTCTGGAGCGGGTCGCGTCGGGGGAGCTGGATGCCGTGATCCTCGCCGCCGCAGGGCTGAGCCGGCTCGGGGCGGACTCCGCCCTGCACCGCGAGCACCTCGGCCTGGCCGAGTGGCCCACGGCTCCGGGCCAGGGATCGCTGGCGGTCGAGACCCTGTCGGATGCTCCGGCCGATCTCCTCGCCGCGCTCGCCGAGCTCGACGACGAGGACACCCGCATCGCGGTGACGGTCGAGCGGGCGATCCTCGCCAGTCTCGAGGCCGGATGCCAGGCGCCGATGGCCGCCCACGCGCAGGTCACAGGCGACAGCATCCGCATCCGCAGCGTCGTGTACGAGCCGGCCGGAACGGGCCGGATCGGAATCGACGTCACGGAGTCCCTGAACGGGGGGTATATTCGTCGGAACGGCAGTGGCAACGGAGCAAGTGCTGCCGATGGTGCAGACCCGATGCGCGCGATCCGTGATATCGGCATGTCTGCAGCCCATCGGCTGCTCGAACAGGGAGCGGCCGACCTTCTCCCGCGAGAGTGATCCTGATGACTGCTTCCGAAACGAAAACGGCCAAGCCGCTGGACGGTTGGCGCGTCCTGGTGCCCCGTGGCGGCCCGTGGGGCGACAGTGTCGCCGCGAGCCTGAGAGCGCAGGGAGCAGTGCCCGTCGTGGCCCCACTGATCAACTTCGCCCCCACCACGGATCAGGATGCTCTGGATGCCGCGCTCGAGCGGCTGCAGGAGGGCCACTACGACTGGCTGACCGTCACGAGCGCCACCACGGTGGACGTGCTGTTCGCACACCGGGTCACGGTGCCCAAGCGCACGAAGATCGCCGCCGTCGGCGAGACCACGGCAGCTGCTCTGCTCGCGGTGGGCTATGAGGTCGCCCTCGTTCCGGAGCTCGACAACTCGGCAGCCGGGATGGCCGAGCAGATGATCGCCCTCGAGCCGGAGCCGCGTCGCGTCCTGTCTCTGCGCAGCGAGATCGCGAAGCCCGTGCTGTCCGTCATGCTCAATGACGCGGGCCACGACGTCGACAGCGTGGTCGCCTACCGCACGGTGGGGGTGCCGGTCACCGACCGCATCCGCCGTGATGTGGAGAACGGTCGCATCAACGCCATCCTGATCACCAGCGGCTCGGTCGCGAGTCAGGTGCGCGAGCAGTTCCCCGAGATCCCCGATTCCACCCTGCTCGCGGCCATCGGCCCCCGCACCGCCAAGGACGCGCAGAAGGCGGGTCTGCCGATCTCCGTCGTCGCCGACCGGCAGACCGTGGACGCGCTGATCGAGACGGTGTCGCACTTCACCCTCCCGCACGCGGCGGACGAGTTCGCGGCGGACGAGTTCACCTCATGACCCGCTTCCCCGAGACCCGGCTGCGCCGGCTGCGCCAGTCCGCCCCGGTGCGGAACCTGGTGCGCGAGACCTCGCTCTCGGCGCAGCAGCTGGTGCTGCCGATGTTCGTCCGAGAGGACCTGTCCGAGCCCGCTCCGATCGGCTCGATGCCCGGTGTCGTGCAGCACTCGCTCGACTCGCTGCGCCGGGCGGCGGCGGATGCTGCCGAGACCGGCCTCGGTGGGGTCATGCTGTTCGGCATCCCCGAGGTGCGCGACGCCGACGGCTCGGGTGCGGACGACCCCGAAGGCATCCTGAACGTCGCGACCGCCGCGGTCGCCGCCGAAGTGGGCGACGCCCTGGTCGTGCAGACCGACCTGTGCCTGGACGAGTTCACCGACCACGGGCACTGCGGGGTCCTCGACACCTCGGGCGCCGTCGACAACGATGCGACGCTCGACCGCTACCGCTCGATGGCTCTCGCGCAGGCGCGGGCCGGCTCGCAGCTGCTGGGCCTGAGCGGCATGATGGACGGCCAGGTCGCCGCGATCCGCGAGGCGCTCGACACCGAGGGCTTCCAGGACACCCTGCTGCTGGCCTACTCGGCCAAGTACGCCAGCGCCTTCTACGGTCCCTTCCGTGAGGCCGTGGACTCGCAGCTGAAGGGCGACCGCCGCACCTACCAGATGGATGCCGGCAACCGCCGCGAGGGCGTGCGCGAGGCGCTGTTCGACGTGGACGAGGGCGCCGACATCGTGATGGTGAAGCCGGCGATGGCGTTCCTCGACATGGTGCGCGAGGTGCGCGACGCCGTGGACGTGCCGGTGTGGGCGTACCAGGTCTCGGGCGAGTACGCGATGATCGAGGCCGCCGCCGCGAACGGCTGGATCGACCGCCGCGCGGCCATCCTGGAGTCGCTGCTCTCGATCCGGCGCGCCGGGGCCGACGCCGTGCTGACGTACTGGGCGGTCGAAGCGGCCGAGTGGCTGCGCTGAGTGGCGCCCGGATCTGTTTCGCACCGTGCGAAACAGCGTGGATCAGGAATGTACCGCGGAGCGCGATCTCCGAGGCGTTTCTGATCCACGCTGCGTGAGCTTCTGCTGAGGCGCGCACATAGCCGGCATCCGTAGGCTTGTATCCATGACCGACCGCAATGACACCCTGTTCGACGCCGCCCGCGCGGTGATCCCCGGAGGCGTGAACTCGCCGGTGCGGGCGTACGGCTCGGTGGGCGGGACGCCCCGTTTCCTGGCATCCGCGAACGGCGCCAGGGTGACGGATGCCGCGGGCACGGAGTACATCGACCTCGTCGCGTCCTGGGGACCGGCGCTGCTCGGTCACACGCACCCCGAGGTCGTGCGAGCGGTGCAGGAGGCCGCGACCCGCGGTCTGTCCTTCGGCGCCCCCACGGAGGGGGAGGTCGAGCTCGCGCAGCTGATCGCCGATCGCGTGCAGGTGGGCGACGCGCGCCCGGTCGAGCATGTGCGCATGGTGTCGACCGGCACTGAGGCGACCATGACCGCCATCCGCCTGGCCCGCGGCGCCACCAGCCGCGACCTGCTGGTGAAGTTCGCCGGTCACTACCACGGGCATTCCGACGGGCTGCTGGCCGCCGCCGGCTCCGGCGTCGCGACGCTTGCGCTGCCCGGTTCGGCCGGTGTGCCCGCTGCGATCGCCGGGCAGACGCTCGTGATCGACTACAACGACCCGGATGCCCTCGCCGAGGTATTCGCAGAGCACGGCGACCGCATCGCCGCGGTGATCGTCGAGGCCGCCTCAGCGAACATGGGCGTCGTCCCGCCGCTGCCCGGCTTCAACAGGCTGATCGCCGAGACAGCGCACGCGCATGGCGCATTGATGATCCTGGACGAGGTGCTCACCGGCTTCCGCGTGCACCCGGCCGGGTACTGGGGTCTGCAGCAGGAGGCCGGCGAGCGGTACCTGCCGGACATCATCACGTTCGGCAAGGTCGTCGGCGGTGGGATGCCGCTCGCGGCGCTCGGCGGCCGCGCCGAGGTGATGGACCTGCTGGCGCCCGTCGGCCCGGTCTACCAGGCCGGCACGCTGTCGGGCAACCCGCTCTCGGTCGCGGCGGGCCTGGCGACGCTGCGCCTGGCGACGCCCGAGGTGTACGCGAAGATCGACGCCTCGGCATCCCGCCTGGCCGATGCCCTCCACCGCGCCCTGACCAATGCGGGCGTCGTGCACGCCGTGCCGCGCGCCGGCAGCCTGTTCGGCGTGGCCTTCTCGGCCGAGGCGCCGAAGACCTACGCCGAGGCGCAGGCACAGCAGTCGTTCCGGTACGCGCCGTTCTTCCACGCCATGCGCGAGCAGGGGATCGCACTGCCCCCGAGCGTGTTCGAGGCGTGGTTCCTCACGGCCGCACACGACGAGGTGGAGCTCGCCGCGATCGAGGCCGCCCTGCCCGCGGCCGCGGCGGCCGCGGCATCCGCCACAGCCTGACTCCGCGCGACGGTCGTCCGCGCGTCCGGTCGCTCTCCCGTTCGTCGATCCGCACAACGGATCGTTGCCGCCTTGTGAGCAAGTCGCAGGCATCTTGCAGGGCGGCGCTGGCAGACTGGGGTGATGGTGACGCTCCTGCTGGATCAGACGCGACTCGAGGTGGTCCTGTCGCCGATCGAGCGCGCGTCGACCTTCCACCGCGAGAACGTGCGCGTCGAGCGCGAGCACATCACCCGCGTGCAGCTCACCGACGACGCGTGGACCTGGCTGCGTGGCGTCCCAGGACCGGGAACCTACATCCCCGGCATCCTGGCCGCAGGCACCTGGAAGGGTGCGGGCACGACGGATTTCGTACTGATCCGCAAGCGTCGGCCCAGCGTGGTCATCGATCTCGAGGGCGACGAGCAGTACCAGCGGCTGATCCTCACCACTCGCCACGGCCTTGCGCTCATGCAGTCGCTGCGCCTCGAGGTGAGCGCCGAGCCCGCTGACGTCGTCGAGATCGCCACCGGATCGGTGCCCGTGACGAAGCCGCGTCAGCGTCCCGTCATCCGGCCCCGGCCGGCCTGACCCCGGCCTTCCGCTGTCTGCGGCGATCAGCCGTGGTGCTGGTCGCCCTCGGGGTTCTCGTCGCCGCTGTCATCGTCCGACTGCTCGGCGTCCGCTGACTCCTGCTCATCGGCGGCATCCGGCTTCGGGACATCGCCGTAGGGGTAGTCCGGCGCGGGGCCGTCGAAGAAGCGGCTGGCGGCGCTGGAGAGCGAGCTGCGCATCGCGGCCAGGCGCGGGTCGTCCTCGGGGATGTCGTCCACGACGCCCTCGTCATCGTCCTCGTCGTGCGACAGGGGCGGTGTGAAGACGGGGATCGCCTCGGTGGCCGGCGCGGGAGCCTCGGTGTCGCCGAGAGACGCGGATGCCGGGATGCCGGTGATCAGCTCCGTGAACGTCGTCCGGTCGGTCAGCGGCGAGATCGAGATGGCGCCGGTGGCGTTCGGAAGGACGCCGGGACGCTCGTCGGGGTCGGTGAAGAAGTCGGCCGGGTCGACCGGTGCGGCGGGCTGCTCGGGAGCGGCATCCTCGCGGGTTGCGGTCTCGTCCTCGTCCTCAGCGTCTGCCGGGCTGGTGTCGGCGGTGTCCGCGACGTGCGGTGCCCAGAGTCCCGCCACCGCGTCGCGCAACGACGTGGAGGCGTCATCGTCCTCGGTCTGTGCCTCGTCCGCCGCGGTGTCATCCGGGGCGGAGGCGTCGCTGTCGTCGTTGGATGCCGCGTGTTCGGCGTGCTCGGATGCGTCGTCGCCGCCGTGCGCGTCGAAGTCGCCCTGAGCGGCGGAGTCGTCGTGGGCGCTGGAGCCGTCCTGGCTGTCGTCGTCGGTCTCGACCTCGCCGTCGGTCTCGTCGCCCGAGCGTCCGCTGTCCGCGTCCTCGGCGTTCGCGGATCCGTCGGCGTCGACGTGGGTGTCGTCCGCCGAGTCGTCAGCGTCGCGCGACAGGTCCCCGTCGCCGTCCGCGGCGCCCTCGGCGGCGTCGCCTGCGTCGCCTGCGTCGTCAGCAATCGTCTCATCGGTGTTCGTCTCGCCGGTGTTCGTCTCGCCGGTGTTCGTCTCGTCGAAGCCCGACTCGCTGCCAGCGGCGTCGGCGTCCGTCCCGTGGCCACTGGTCTCGTCGGTGTTGGTCTCGTGGCCGGCGTCCTCGACCTCGCTGACCTCATCGAGGTTCGCTTCGTCGGCGTTCGCCTCATCGGCCCGCACCGCACCACTGTCGGCATCGGTCTCGTCGGCGTCCGTCTGGTCGGCGTCGGTCTCGCGACCGGCGTCCTCGGCCTCATTCGCTTGGTCGCCGTCCGTCTGGTCGCCGTCCGCCTCATCGCCGTTCGCCGCGGCGTCCATGGCGTCGCCCTCCGCAGGGCTGCCGGCGTCTTCGCCGTCGTTCGGCTCGTCGGCGCTCTCCACGGCGGTGTCTTCGGCACCCCACGTCGACGCACCGGCGACGTTCTGGTCGGTGGAATCCTCGTCCGCATCGCCGTCGGTCACGGCGGCGGGTTCAGCCGTTTCCGGCGTGCTCCAGGGCAGCACACCCACGGCGGCGCCGGCATCGGCGCTCTCGGCCGACGCATCGGCAGCGCCCGTGTCCGCGGTGTCGCTGGTAGCAGCATCCGACTCGGACTCGCCATCCGCGGCGGCCTCGTCAGCGTCCGCCGTCACACCGGGGACGATGTCCACCGGAGCCGTGCCGTAGCCGACACCCGCCGCGGCGACCAGGCCGCCGTCGGCGACCACCGCGGCGGCACCGGCGGTCGCGAGACCGGCTGCCGGCGTGGAAGCCGCCTCGTCCTGCGGTGCGTGCGCGACGGGGTTGGCCACCTGGTCCAGGCGCGGGCTGTCCGAGCGGCGACCGTAGACGAGGTCGAGGAAGACGTCCTCCAGGCTGGGTCCGCGCTGCTGCAGCAGCGTCAGGGGCACGCCGGCAGCGGCGGTGATGGCACCGACCGTCGCTGCATCCGAGTCCCGCACGGTCACGCCAGAGCGCAGCACGTCGAAGTTCAGCTTGGCCGCCGAGAGCGCGGTGATCAACTGCGCGCGATGCTCGGCATCCACAATCACGGCGCCGCCGGCCGGATCGGCGAGCTTGTCGATCGAGCCGGCGAACACGGCGCGACCCTTCGACAGCACCACCACATCGTCGGCGACCTGCTCGATCTCGCTGAGCACGTGCGAGGACACCAGCACGGTGCGGCCCTCGTCGGCGAGGCGACGCATCAGCAGGCGCATCCACCGGATGCCCTCGGGGTCGAGTCCGTTCGCGGGCTCGTCGAGAACGAGCACGCCCGGGTCGCCGAGCAGAGCGGATGCCACGGCCAGGCGCTGGCGCATGCCGAGCGAGTAGCTGCCCAGACGCGTGTTGGCGTCGTCCTGCAGGCCGACCAGGCGCAGCACCTCGTCGACGCGGGAGGCCGGGATGCCGTTCGCCTTGGCGGCGATCGACAGCTGGCGCGCGGCGGTGCGGCGCGGACGGTACGAAGCCTCTTCGAGGACGGCACCGATCGAGCGCAGCGGCTGGCGCAGCTCCGAGTAGGCGGAGCCGCCGATCGTCGCCGTTCCCGAGGTCGGGCGGATCTGGCCGAGCAGCATCCGCAGCGACGTCGTCTTGCCGGCCCCGTTCGGGCCGAGGAAAGCCGTGACGACGCCGGGTTCGACGCGCACGGACAGGTCGGCGACCGCGGTCACGTCGCCGAAGCGCTTCGTGACCCGGTTGAACTCGAGCACCTGTCCCTGAGGCATGACAGTCTCCCCCTGTTGCAGTCAGTTCCTCCTATCTTCTCGGAAAACCCTGTGAATCCGGGTCTCACCTTGCCGGAAACCGCGATCCCGGCCTCCGAATAGGGGCGAAACGCCAAGCGGAGTAGCCTGACGGCGTGACCGATGCCGAAGCCGCCACTGTCCTCGTCCGCACCGAGAACTCCCTCGGGCGCATCACGCTGAACCGTCCGCGGGCCATCAATGCGCTCGACCAGGACATGATCGCGCGCATCACCGAGGCGCTGAAGGCGTGGGCGCGCGACCCCGACATCGAGACCGTGCTGATCGACGGCGAGGGCGAGCGCGGACTGTGCGCGGGCGGTGACGTGCGCGCGCTGTACGAGCAGCTCGTCGGAGGGCATCCGGGTGATGTCGCCGCATTCTTCCGTGCGGAGTACGCCATGAACGCGATGATCGCGGAGTACCCGAAGCCGGTCGTCGCCTTCGCGGACGGCATCACGATGGGCGGCGGCATCGGCCTGGCCGGTCACGCGGCGGTGCGGATCGTCACGGACCGCTCCAAGCTCGCGATGCCCGAGACGCGCATCGGCTTCACCCCCGACGTCGGCGGCACCTGGCTGCTGGGGCGCGCGCCGGGCAGGCTGGGGGAGTACTTCGGCCTGACCGGGCAGAGCATGACCGGTGCGGATGCCGTGCAGCTCGGCTTCGCCGACCACTACGTCCCCTCTGAGCGGCTTGACGCGCTGCGCGAGGCGCTGGCGTGGCGGGCCGATCCCGGCACCCCGAACGAGCTGGTGCTGCTGTTCGACGAGACCCCCGACCCGTCGCCGGCGCTCGCCGCACGCGCCTGGATCGACGAGGCGTTCTCGGCCGACACCGTCGGCGAGATCGTCTCGCGGCTGCGGGCATCCGAGGAGCCGGATGCCGCCGCGGCGCTCGCCGTACTCGAGGAGCTCGCCCCGACCGGGCTGGCCGTGACGCTGGACGCCGTGCGCGAGGCGCGCCGGATGCACAGCGTGCGAGAGGCGCTGGAGGGCGAGTACCGCCGCATCATGTGGTTCGCCACGCAGCCGGACATGGTCGAGGGCATCCGCGCCCAGCTGATCGACAAGGACCGCGACCCGAAGTGGAACCCCGCCACGATCGCGGATCTGCCGGCGGACCCCGGCGCTCGCGCGCGCGAGTTCGTCCCGGACGTGCCGCTGTTCGACTGAGGCTCGATTCGACGCTCGACGCTCGGTTACTTCGCACTCGGCACTTCGCGTCCAGGTCGCACCACGTCATGGAACGAGCGGCTCGCGGACGTCCAGGTCGCGATTCGTCACGGAAAGCGGCGCCGATAGCGGGACGAACTGCGACCTGTACTGCCGACGGATGCTGAGAGCGGGATGAACTGCGACCTGAAGGTCGCAGGCAGGCGCCTCAGGCGCGCACGGACGCGATGAGCTCCTTCAGCTTCGCCACGTGCGCCGCGGCGACCCGGTCGCTCGCGTAGGCGAGCGCGCCGGCACGCGGCGCGTCCAGCAGCGAGCGGTCGGACTCGAGGCGCAGGATCAGCTCGGCCAGTCCTGCGGCATCCGGGGTCGACGTTCCCAGTGCGGCGTCGCCGAACTCCGTCGCCAGCACGGGATCGCTCACGATCACGGGGCGACCGTGCGCGAACGCCTCCAGCGCCACCATCGGCTGGTTGTCGAAGCCGAGTGAGGTGATGAGCGCAGCATCCGCGGCATCCATCAGCTCCGCGACGCGCTCGCCGGGAACCGGGCCGTGGAACGTCACCCCCGGCACCGGCCGGTGCGTGCCGCCCGCGACGTCGAGGTGCACGCGATCCGCGCCCACCCGCGCGACGACGGCGCGCATGGCGTCGAGCGCGACCTCGACGCGCTTCTCCGGCGCGAAGCGGGCCACCCACAGCAGCCGCAGCGGACCGCCCTCCGCAGGATCGGTCGCCTGCAGCGGCTGCGCCACGTTCGAGAACGCCTCCACGCGCCCTGCGCCCGCCTGCCGCAGCGCCTCGGCCTGGTGACGCGAGGGGGAGAGCACGATGTCGGCGCGCTGAGCGATGCGCAGCGTCATGGTGCGCAGAGCGTTGTTCAGCGGATGGCTGCCGGAGTAGCGGTCGCCGTCGCGGACGCCGGTCAGCGCGCTGTGCACGCGTGAGACCAGCGGTGCGAACGGCGCGAGCGCGGCCGGCGCGCGCCAGAAGAAGGTGTGCACCGTGTGCAGCACGGGGATGCCGAGCCGCTTCCCGACGGAGAGAGCGGCGGATGCCAGGGCGAACTCCGAGTGCACGACGATCGCGCCCACGTCGTGCCGGCGCACGGTCGCGGCCACCAGCGGCTCCAGGCCGCCGGCGCGACCGAGCAGCGGCAGATCCAGCACGGGGATCGTCCCGCGGCGGGGCGGTGCGACGGTCACGACGCCGTCGGCGGTCAGCGCATCGGCATCCGGGGCCAGCACCACGACAGGCACTCCCTCGCTCGCCAGGGCCTCGGCCTGCCGCACGAACGCGGTCTGCGCCCCGCCCAGGTACTTCAGCGAATAATCGCAGACCAGCAGGACAGCAG
>Ga0256796_1000399_pt1 | contig 18977 bp, 25 predicted proteins | sample MC6MC0947MT_FD_190209 | JGI IMG/M metagenome (GOLD analysis project Ga0256796, IMG submission 190209) | Metatranscriptome of enriched soil aggregate microbial communities from Iowa State University, Ames, United States - MC6-MC0947-MT... | ecosystem: Environmental > Terrestrial > Soil >...
CCACACTCGCATCCGCGTCAGGCGGGCATGTCCTTGATCATGTTGGTGATGCGGATCGTGGAGCAGCGTCGGCCCTGATCGTCGGAGACCACGATCTCGTGCACGGTCATGCTGCGACCGAGGTGGATCGGCGTGCAGACACCGGTGACGACGCCGGAGGTCGCGGAGCGCGTGTGGGTCGCATTGATGTCGACGCCGACGGCGAGACGGCCCGGCCCGGCGTGCAGATTGGCAGCCATGGAACCGAGCGACTCGCCCAGCACGACGTAGGCGCCGCCATGCAGCAGGCCGACCGGCTGCGTGTTGCCCTCCACGGGCATCGTGCCGACGCTTCGCTCGACGGAGAACTCGGTGAACTCGATCCCCATCTTCTGCGCCAGCGCGCCCATGCCGCGCTGCGTGGCCCACTCCATGCCCGTCATCCGAGCCTGCTCGTCCATCTGAGCCTGATCCGTCACACGTCCTCCTCGGCGAGTGTCCGTCGCTCTCGTTAGGCTTGCAGGGTGACGGACTCCGCAAAGCCTACCCTCATGGTCGTCGACGGCCACTCGCTCGCGTACCGGGCCTTCTTCGCCCTTCCGGTCGAGAACTTCACGACCAGGGACAATCAGCACACGAACGCCATCTACGGCTTCCTGTCGATGCTGGTGAACCTCATCAAGGCCGAGAAGCCCACCCACATGGCGATCGCCTTCGACACCTCGCGGCACTCGTTCCGCACTGACGAGTACCCGGAGTACAAGGCGACGCGCTCCGAGACTCCGAACGAGTTCAAGGGCCAGATCCCGCTGCTCCAGGACTGCCTGGCCGCGATGTCCATCCCGGTGCTCACCAAGGAGGGCATCGAGGCCGACGACATCCTCGCGACCCTCGCCCGTCAGGGCTCCGAGAAGGGGTACGACGTGCTGGTCGTCTCCGGCGACCGCGACTCGATCCAGCTCGTGAACGACGAGGTGACGCTGCTGTACCCCTCCGTCCAGGGGGTGTCACAGCTCAAGCGCTACGACCCGATCGCCGTGCAGGAACGCTACGGTGTGCGGCCGGAGCAGTATCCCGACATCGCGGCGCTCGTCGGCGAGACCAGCGACAACCTCCCCGGGGTGCCGAAGGTGGGGGAGAAGACGGCCGTCAAGTGGCTGACGCAGTTCGGGACCCTCGACGAGCTGCTCGAGCGCTCCGGCGAGATCAAGGGCGTCGTCGGCGGCAACCTTCGTGAGCACATCGAGGACGTGCGCCGCAACCGGCGGCTGAACCGCCTGCTGAACGACGTCGAGCTGCCTGTCGGCCCCGACGAGCTGGGTGTGGCCCCCATCGATGCCCAGGCGGTGCGCGACATCTTCGCACGCCTCGAGTTCCGCACCCTGCTGCCGCGCGTCTTCGAGGCGGTCGGGGCCGCCGACGAGCCCGTGCACGATGAGCCCGCGGTGAAGGTGCCCGACCCCGCCGAGTCGGCTGGGTCGGCCGCAGCCGAGTGGCTCTCCGCTCAGGACGGCGAGATCGGCGTGCGCCTCGTGCTCAACGGCTCGAGGATCACGCGCTTCGGCTTCGCCAGTGCGACGGAACTGCACGAGGGCGACTGGAACGACGACGCCGCGAACGCGCTGCGCAGTTGGCTGGAGTCCGACGCGCCCAAGGTGCTCGACGACGCGAAGCCGCAGGTGAAGGCTCTGCTGCGGTCCGGCATCCGCATCGGCGGCATCGCCTACGACACGCTGCTCGCGGGCTGGCTGATGCGCCCGAGCTTCCCGGACAAGACCCTCGCACACCTCGTCGGCCGCTACCTCGACGAGAAGCTGCCCGAGGCCGATCCCACGCAGCTCGTGCCCGAGACCGACGGCGCGACGCCCTCGCAGGAGGCGTGGTTCACGCTGCGAACCGCCGCCGCGATCCGTGAGGCGATGCCGGAGTCGGTGACGACGGTGCTGACCGAGATCGAGCTGCCGACCCTGCTCACGCTCGCCGACATGGAGGTCGCGGGCGTCGCCGTCTCCCACGACGTGCTGTCCACGTTCTCGGGCGAGCTGCTCACCCGAACCGACGGGCTCGCCGCGGACGCGTTCACGCTGGTCGGTCGGGAGTTCAACCTCGGCTCGCCCAAGCAGCTGCAGGAGGTGCTGTTCGACGACCTCCAGCTGCCCAAGACCCGCAAGACCAAGACCGGCTACTCCACGGATGCGGCGGTGCTCGCCGATCTGCAGGAGACCAATCCGCACCCGTTCCTGGATCTGCTGCTGCAGCACCGCGAGGCCACCAAGCTCCGCCAGATCATCGAGTCGCTGGACACCGCCATCGGCGACGACCATCGCATCCACACCACCTACGTGCAGACCGGGAGCCAGACCGGACGTCTGTCCAGCACCGACCCCAACCTGCAGAACATCCCGGTGCGCACCGAGGAGTCCCGTCGCATCCGCAGCGCCTTCGAGGTCGGGGAGGGCTACGAGTCCCTGCTGACCGCCGACTACTCGCAGATCGAGATGCGCATCATGGCGCATCTGTCCGGCGACGAAGGGCTGATCGAGGCGTTCAACTCCGGTGAGGACCTGCACAGGTTCGTCGGCGCGAGGGTCTTCGGTGTGGAGCCCGAGGAGGTCACCTCGGCCATGCGCACCAAGGTCAAGGCGATGTCGTACGGTCTCGTCTACGGGCTCTCGGCCTTCGGCCTGTCCAAGCAGCTGCGCATCGAGCAGTCCGAGGCCAAGCAGCTGATGATGGAGTACTTCGCGCGATTCGGCGCGGTGCGCGACTACCTGCGGGCCTCGGTGCTGAAGGCGAAGGAAGACGGCTACACCGAGACGATCTTCGGTCGCCGGCGTCCGTTCCCGGATTTGAGCAGCCCCAACCGGGTGCTCCGCGAGAACGCCGAGCGCGCCGCGCTCAACGCTCCGATCCAGGGCAGCGCGGCCGACATCATGAAGATCGCCCTGTTCCGCATCCACGCCGACCTGCGCCAGGCGGAGCTTCGTTCCCGCGCCCTGCTGCAGATCCACGACGAACTCGTCGTGGAGGTCGCACCGGGGGAGTGGGATGCCGTGGAGGCGATCGTGCGCGACCGCATGGGCGGGGCTGCCGAGCTGTCGGTGCCGCTGGACGTGCAGGTCGGCCGCGGACGCGACTGGAACGAAGCAGCGCACTGATCCCCGGACACACGGCCGTGCGGGGCTAGGCTCGAATCCATGACTGCTGAACCCCGCACCCCCTCCGCGATCGACCAGGTCGCCGAGCGCTGGGTGGACACCCTTGTGGATCTGTCGCCGACGCTGGCGACCTACATCGGCCGTAACGAGGCGAACGGAAAGCTCGACGACCTCAGCCCCGAGGGCCACGAGCGCTCGGTCGCCGCCGCACGCGCGACACTCGCCGAGCTCGACGCACTGGAGCCCGTCGACGAGATCGATCGGGTCACCAAGACCGACCTGTCTTCCGAGCTGCGCCTGCAGGTGGAGCTGCACGACGCGCAGTGGCACCTGCGCGACCTGAACGTGATCGCATCCGCGCCTCAGGACTTCCGGCAGGCCTTCGATCTGATGCCCACGGCGACTGCCGAGGACTGGTCGGTCGTCGCGGAGCGCCTGGCCGCACTGCCCGCGGCCATCAAGGGTTACACCGAGACGCTGCGCGAGGGCATCCGCCAGGGCGTCGTCCCCGCCCGCCGGCAGGTGACCGAAGTGGCCACTCAGATCGGCCGCTACACCGCGGATGACGGCTTCTTCGCGGCGTTCGTCGCCGAGGCCGCTCCCGAGGAGGGGCAACTGCCGGCGTCTCTCGCAAAGGAGCTCGCCGACCGCTCCGGCGCCGCCCGCGTCGCCTACGACGAGCTGCGCGCCTTCCTCACCGGCGAACTGGCTTCGGTGGCACCGGAGCAGGATGCTGTCGGCCGCGAGCTCTACGCGCTGAACTCCCGCCGCTTCCTCGGCGCCACGATCGACCTCGACGAGACCTACGAGTGGGGCCGCGACGAGCTCGAGCGCATGATCGCCGAGCAGAACTCGATCGCGAACGAGATCCTCCCCGGAGCCACGGTCGAGGAGGCGGTCGCGCACCTCGAGGCCGATCCGTCCCGCAAGCTGCACGGGACCGAGGCGCTGCAGCGCTGGATGCAGGAGACCAGCGACAGGGCCATCGCCGACCTCGGCGCCAGCCACTTCGACATCCCGGAGCAGATCCGCGAGCTGGAGTGCATGATTGCCCCCACCCAGGAGGGCGGGATCTACTACACCGGCCCGACCGACGACTTCTCGCGTCCCGGCCGGATGTGGTGGTCCGTTCCCGAGGGCGTCACCGAGTTCGACACCTGGCGCGAGCTCACCACGGTGTACCACGAGGGGGTCCCCGGCCACCACCTTCAGATCGCGCAGGCGACCTACAACCGTGCCGAGCTGAACACCTGGCGGCGCGTGCTCGCAGGCACCTCCGGCCACGCCGAGGGGTGGGCCCTGTACGCCGAGCGTCTGATGGAGCAGCTCGGCTACCTCGACGACCCTGCGGACCGGCTCGGCATGCTCGATGGTCAGCGCATGCGCGCCTTGCGCGTCGTGCTGGACATCGGCGTTCACCTGGGCAAACCGCGCCTCGACGGCGACGGTGTCTGGGACCACGACTACGCGCTGGACATGATGCGGCGCAACGTGAACATGTCCGACGAGTTCCGCCAGTTCGAGGTGAACCGCTACCTCGGATGGCCGGGCCAGGCACCGTCGTACAAGGTCGGCCAGCGTATCTGGGAGCAGGTCCGCGACGCCGTCCGCGGCCAGGAGGGCGACGCGTTCTCGTTCAAGGACTTCCACAAACGCGCCCTCGACATGGGTGGCGTCGGCCTGGACACGCTGCGGTCGGTGTTCCACGTCTGAGACTCGCGCGCGAGCTTCTCGTCGTAGAGGTGTGGTCATGCTGACCTCACCTCTACGATGAGATCATGCCCGAACCCTCGCTGACGAGCCGGTCGTCCCTGGCTGCACGACTCGACGCTCTGCCGTTCACGCGGTCGCATCTGCGCGTGCTGACGGGCTCCGGCGTTGGCTGGGCCCTGGATGCCATGGACGTCGGCCTCATCTCGTTCATCATCGCGGTGCTCGCCCGGGAGTGGTCGCTCGATTCGTTCACGACCGGGTGGATCGCATCGGCCGGGTTCATCGGAATGGCGATCGGAGCCAGCGTCGGCGGGCTGCTCGCCGACCGGCTGGGGCGCCGGTACGTCTTCGCCGTCACGCTGCTGATCTACGGCGTGGCGACCGGGGCGAGTGCCCTGGTCGGCGGCGTGGCGGTGCTCATCGTGCTCCGGTTCTTCGTGGGCCTGGGGCTCGGGGCCGAGCTTCCGGTGGCATCCACGTACGTCAGCGAGTTCGCGCCCGCGCGCATCCGCGGTCGGCTCATCGTGATCCTGGAGGCATTCTGGGCGGTCGGCTGGACGGCATCCGCCCTGATCGGCTACTTCGTGATCCCCGCCTCCGAGAGCGGCTGGCGGTGGGCGTTCGCGCTCGGCGCGATCCCGGCGGTCTACGCCCTCTTCGTGCGGTGGGGTCTGCCGGAGTCACCGCGCTGGCTGGCGTCGCGCGGCCGGATGGGCGAGGCCGAGCGGATCGTCTCCCGTCTGGAGACGGATGCCGATCTGCAGCGCACCCCGGCGATCCGCAAGGAGCCGGTGCGCGAGACCCTGGCCCCCACCACATCCCGGCGAGTGGCGCTGCTGTGGGCGCCCGAGTTCCGTGTCCGCACCGCCAGCGTCTGGCTCGTGTGGTTCTGCGTGAACTTCGCCTACTACGGTGCGTTCATCTGGATCCCCAGCATCCTCTTCGCCGCCGGCTACGACCTCGTGAAGTCGTTCGGTTTCACCCTGCTGATCACCCTCGCGCAGCTGCCGGGGTACGCCGTCGCGGCGTGGCTGATCGAAGTGTGGGGCAGGCGTCTGACGCTGTCGGTGTTCCTGGCGGGCTCTGCGGTGTCGGCCGTGCTCTTCGGCGTCGCCGGCAGCGAGGGCATGATCATCGCGACCGGTATGGCGCTCTCGTTCTTCAATCTCGGAGCCTGGGGTGCGCTGTACGCCGTGACGCCCGAGATCTACCCGACCTCGCTGCGCGCGACCGGAGCGGGCTGGGCCGCCGGCATCGGACGCATCGCGTCCATCATCGCGCCGCTGGTGGTGCCGCTGCTGCTCGCACGGGGCGGTGCGCCGTTGGCCTTCGTGGTGTTCTCGGTGTTCTTCGTGATCGCGGCGGTGGCGGCCTGGGGGCTCGTCGACAAGCGCGGTGCGAGCCTCGACGACCGCTGACCCTTGGCGCCGAGCGGTCCGGCGCGGCCATAGGCTGGAACGATGGCGGAAGTGCGATTCGTGGCGATCGGCGACTCCTTCACGGAGGGCGTCGGCGACGAGCTGCCGGACGGCACCGTGCGGGGCTGGGCTGACATCGCGGCGCAGGGCTGGGCCGATGCGTCAGGACACAGCATCCGCTATGCGAACCTCGCCATCCGGGGCAAGCTGGCCTGGCCGATCGTCGAGCAGCAGCTCGAGCCCGCACTCGCTCTGCGGCCGACGCACCTCTCCTTCAACGGCGGCGGCAACGACATGCTGCGCCCGAACGCCGACATCGAGCACCTGGCCGACGCCTTCACCCGTGTGCTGCGCAGGTGCGATGAGGAGGGCGTGCAGCTCATCGTGCTCTCGGGCGCGAACCCGAGTGCGCGTCTCCCGATGGGCCGGATGGTGCAGCGACGTGGGGACGAGCTGTCGGCTGCCGTGATGCGCCGCATCGAGGGCCGACCCGACGTCGTCCGCGCGCTGAACTGGCCCGACGCCGAGCTGTCCCGTCCGCAGTACTGGTCCGAGGACCGACTGCATATGAACGCGCACGGTCATCACCGCGTCGCGGCGCGCGTGCTGCACGCACTCGGCTACGAGCCGCCGAGCGAGTGGTGGGCTCCGGCACAGCATCCGGCCGTGGGGCCGAGCGGCTATGCGTACTACCGCGAGTTCGTCGGCCCGTGGATCAGACGACGCGTCACCCGCACCTCGTCCGGTGACGGGCGCACCGCGAAGTACGGATCCTGGGTCGAGCGGACACCTCGATGAGGTCACTCGCCGGACGCCGGATGCTGCGCCGGGTGCCGCAGCTGCTCGTCGGCCTGTTCCTGTACGGGATCGGCATCGCCTTCATCGTGCGGGGCGTGCTGGGAGCCGCTCCCTGGGACGTCCTGACCCAGGGCATCGCGACGCACCTCCCGCTGTCCTTCGGGACGATCACCATCATCGTCAGCGGCATAGTTCTGCTGATGTGGATCCCGCTGCGTCAGAAACCGGGCGTCGGTACGGTGCTGAACGCCCTGCTGGTGGGACCCGCCGCAGATGTCGGCTTCCTGATCATCCCCGAGACCGACGTGCTGTGGCTTCGCGTGATCTTCTTCGCGATCGGACTCACCGTGCTCGCCGCGGCCACGGGCCTGTACATCGGGACGCATTTCGGTCCCGGACCGCGGGATGGGCTGATGACCGGCCTGCACCGCGTCACCGGCCGCCCGATCTGGTTGGTCCGCACGGCGCTGGAGGTGTCTGTGGTGCTTGTCGGCTGGCTGCTGGGCGGGAACGTCGGGCCCGGCACGGTGGCGTTCGCTCTGCTGGTCGGCCCGATGTGTCAGTTCTTCATGCGCGTCTTCGAGGTGCGGCTGCCTGGCGAGCCACTGGCTCTGCCGGGTGACGATCTCCGTCCCGACGCGGTCGCGGGCTGAGACATGGATCTGTGGGAGATGCGGTCGCTTCCCGGCGGAACGGTCACCCTGCACGACGCGCGGCGGGAGCAGCATCGCACGGTCAGGCTCGAGGCGTTCGAGATCGGCGTGTTCGCGGTGACCGAGGAGCAGTTCGCGGAAGTGCTGGGCATCCCGGCATCCCGTCCGCGGCACCCGGCGCGGGATCTCAGCTGGCTGCGCGCCATCCGGTTCTGCAATGCCGCGTCGGAGTGGGAGGGCCTCGACCCCGCCTACACGTTCGACGGCGAGGAGGTCACCTGGCACGTCGACAGCGACGGGTACCGGCTGCCGACGGAGGCCGAATGGGAGTTCGCGTGCCGGGCCGGCTCGACGGGACCTCAGTACGGCCCGCTGCCGGAGATCGCCTGGACCGGGGCCGACGGAGGCTCCGAGCCGCACGACGTCGGGCTGAAGCTGCCCAATCTCCACGGCCTGTTCGACACGCTCGGGAACGTCTGGGAGTGGTGCTGGGATCTGCTCGACCCCGAGCGCTACGACGACTACCGCGTCTTCCGCGGTGGTGGCTTCGCGGACGACAGCTGGAGCGTGCGGGCCTCGGTCCGGCGAGGCGGCGCGCCCCGCATGCACCATGACGATGTCGGCATGCGACTCGCCCGTGGTGGATTCGACGCGGTGGACAGCGCCCAGGGCTGGTCAGCGCAGGCCGATGTCGAACGCGGAGGCCGTGGCGGCCCGCATCCGATCGGCTGGACGCGACACGGCTGAGCGCCACGACCCACCCCGGGCATGGCGGCGGTCAGCGTTTCCGCGGGCGCTCCGGATCGAGCCCCATCCGGATGCGGGTGCGCTTGCGCTCGATGATGATCATCGTCAGCCCCAGGATCCACAGCGGCAACTGGGTCAGGAACGCCCACCGGAACGCCTCGGGCGAGTAGGTCGCCGGAGTGCCGGCGCCCTGCAGATCGAGCGTCAGTCCGATGAGGAAGATCGCTACGAGTCCGGCGAGGAATCCACCCGAATTGGTCACGCCGGTGGCCGTGCTGAGCCGGTGCACGGGGTTGTGCGTGCGGGCGTGGTCGAAGGCGATCATCGACGCGGGCCCACCGGCTCCCAGGCACACGACCAGCACGGTGAGCAGCCACACCGGGGCCGGTGCGGGCCACGCGATGACGAGAAGCCATCCGATGACCTGCACGCTGACGATCGGGACGACCAGCGCGAGCGACCGGCGCGTGGGGATCCGGCGGGAGAGCTCGCCCAGGATGGGGCTGAGCACCATCGCGACGATCACGTTCACCGACAGGAGTCCGGCCGCTGCCGCGTTGGAGAGCCCCTCGCCTGCGGTGAGGAACGGCATACCCCACAGCAGCAGGAAGGCGGTGCCCGCGAACGGCGTGGTGAAATGCGTCCAGAAGGCGAGCCGCGTACCGGGATGGGCCCATGCCGCGCGGATGCCGACACCGGTGTCGATCGACGAGGTGACGACGCGGATCACACCGGTCTCGGTGTTGACCGTGACGTCCAGTTCCTGCTCCGGGGGACGGTTGCGCACGAAGGCCCACACCAGGACCGCGAACAGGACGCCCAGTCCGGCGACGCTGCTGAACGTGATCGTCCAGGACGTGGAGTGCAGCAGAGCCGCGAGGGGGAGCAGCGCGACGAGCTGGCCGCACTGGCCCGCCAGGCCGGTCATCTGCCCCATCAGCGGACCGCGCTGGGCGGGGAACCAGGTGGCGACCAGGCGGATCACCGCGGGGAAGATCGCCGCGTCGCCCGCGCCGAGCAGCACCCGGGCGACGATCGCGACGCCGATGCTGGGGGAGACCGCCATGACGAACTGCCCCACGCTCATGAGGAGCATCCCGATGACCATGATCGGGCGGGACCCGTAGCGATCCAGGAGCACCCCGATCGGGATCTGCATCCCGCCGTAGACGGCCAGCTGCACCACCGCGAACAGCGACAGGGTGGCAGCGTCGGCATGGAACCGCTCCGCGGTGTCGACCCCGACCGCGCTCAGCGAGCTGCGGTTCGTGATGGCGAGGATGTACGCCGCGACGGCGACACCCCAGATCAGCCAGGCGCGCCAGCCCGGGCCGGTGCGGGGGAGGGGAGTGGCGGTCACTCGTATCAGGATACTCGGCGGGAACAGGCGAGACGGATCGCCCGGTGTACAGTTGCCCGGTGGATCCGAGAGTGCAGAGCGCTGCAGCGCCGGGGCGCGCGCGCCGCAGTCCGGCCCGCAGCCGTGCTGGCCTGCACCCGTCGCAGGTGGTCGTACTCGGATTCGCCACGGCGATCGTCGTGGGCACAGCCCTGCTCATGCTCCCGATCTCGAAGCGGGGCTCAGGTGGGGCCGACATCGTCGATGCGCTCTTCACCGCGACGTCCGCGGTCTGCGTCACGGGCTTGACCACCGTGGACACCGCGACCTACTGGACACCGTTCGGGCAGGTCGTGATCATGCTGCTGATCCAACTGGGCGGTCTCGGCATCATGATCTTCGCGTCGATGGTCGGCCTTGTGCTGGCCCGGAAGCTGACCGTCCGATCACGTATCAACACGGCCTCCGAGGCGAAGGCGACCGGATTCGGAGACGTCCGTGGCTTGGTCCGAGGGATCGTCCGGATCACACTGGGGGTCGAGCTGATCGTCTTCATCCTGCTGTGGCTCCGGTTCGCGTTCGGGTACGGGTACGACCCGGGCCGAGGAGCCTGGAATGCAGGCTTCCTCGCGGTCTCCTCGTTCAACAACGCGGGCTTCGCGCTGTACTCGGACAATCTGATGGGGTTCGTGGCCGATCCGTTCATCTGCCTGCCGATCGCAGCTGCGATCATCCTCGGCGGCCTCGGGTTCCCGGTGATCATGCAGTTGCGCAAGGAGTTCCGCCGTCCGCTGCACTGGACGATGAACACCAAGCTCGTGCTGTGGGGCACCGTCGTGCTGCTGGCCGGCGGAACGGTGTATCTGACGGTCATCGAATGGAGCAATCCGAAGACACTCGGCGCACTCGATCCGGCGGCACGGATCCTGGCCGGCTTCTTCCAGTCGGTGCAGACCCGCACAGCCGGCTTCAACTCGATCGACATCGGAGCCATGCACGACGCCAGTTGGTTCGGCATGGACATCCTGATGTTCATCGGCGGCGGACCGGCGGGAACGGCGGGCGGCATCAAGGTCACGACCTTCGCTGTGCTGTTCTTCATCATGCTGACCGAGTTGCGCGGCGAGGGCGCGGTGAACATCTTCGGCAAGCGGCTCAGCCGCGCCGTGCACCGCCAGGCCATCACGGTGGTGCTCATCGCCGTCGCCGCGGTGGTCGGCACCTCAGCTCTGCTGCTGATCACGGACAGCCCCCTGGACCGGGTGCTCTTCGAGGCCGTCTCGGCATTCGGAACCGTCGGGCTCTCGACGGGCATCACCACCGAGCTGCCCGCTGCGGCGAAGCTGGTGCTGATCCTGCTGATGTTCCTCGGTCGACTCGGTCCGCTCACCCTCGGCACGGCGATAGCACTGCGTGAACGTCGCGTGCTCTACGAACACCCCAAGGAAAGGCCCGCCATTGGTTAGGTTCTCGCTCTTCGGCGGCGATGCGTCACGGCGCATCGCCGAGGCGGACTCGGTAGCGGTGATCGGTCTCGGCCGGTTCGGAAGCGCGCTGGCGCACGAACTCATGGCGGCCGGCACCGAAGTACTCGGCGTCGATCTCGACGAGGATCTCGTCCAGGCGCACAACGGCGAGCTCACGCAGGTCGTCCGAGCCGACTCCACCAGGGAGGAGGCGCTGAGGCAGCTCGCGATCGACGAATTCGACCGGGTGGTCGTGGCGATCGGAGACGACGTGTCCGCCTCCATCCTCACCTGCTCGGTGCTGCTGAGCATGCGGATACCGGTGATCTGGGCGAAGGCCGTCGACGACAGGCACGGCCTGATCCTGGAGCAGCTCGGCGTGCACAAGGTGATCTACCCCGAGCACGACATGGGGCGCCGTGTCGCGCACCTGGTCCGCGGTGCGGCGCTCGACTACATCGAGGTGGCGCCAGGCTACGCGCTCGTCAAGGCAGCGGCACCCTCCATGCTCCACGGCGTCGCCCTCGGGGAGACCGGAGTCCGCACGACCCATGGCATCACTGTCGCCGCGTACCAGCATGGCGCAGAGGAATGGCACAACGCCGACAACACCACCGTCCTGCAGCCGGGTGACACGATCCTCATTGTGGGGCCCACCGAGCGAGCCGAAGCGTTCGCGCAACTGCGTTGAGACGGCGGCCGTAAGGGTCCTGGTGACAGATCGGGCTTCGTGCCGCAGACTCGAGGCATGACTCCGGCGTCCTGGGTGCTCCACGTGGACATGGACCAGTTCATCGCGGCGGTTGAGGTGCTGCGGCGCCCCGAGCTCGCCGGACGGCCGGTGATCGTCGGCGGTAACGGCGATCCCACCGAACGGGCGGTGGTGTCCACGGCATCGTACGAGGCGCGCGCGTTCGGCATCGGTTCGGGGATGCCACTGAAGATCGCCGCCCGCAAGGCGCCCGAAGACGCGGTCTTCCTGCCCGTGGATCACGCGGCGTACGAAGAGGCATCCGCCGGGGTGATGAGCGCGCTTCGCGCCCTTCCCGGCGTGGTCGTGGAGATCATCGGTTGGGACGAGTGCTTTCTGGGAGCGACGACGGATGAACCGGAGGCACTGGCTCGCGATGCGCAGCACGCCGTGCTGACGGCGACCTCCCTGCACTGCTCGGTCGGCATCGGCGACAACAAGGTGCGTGCCAAGATCGCGACGGAGTTCGGCAAGCCCCGGGGCGTCTTCCGACTCACCGCGCAGAACTGGTTCGAGGTGATGGGGGAGAGGCCCACCCGCGATCTGTGGGGTGTGGGCTCCCGCGTGCAGAAGCGCCTGGCCGACCACGGGATCCGGACGGTGCGCGAGCTCGCCGATGCCGACGAGGCCGAGATGATCCGCGAGTTCGGTCCGAAGATGGGCGTCTGGTATCACGGGCTCGGTTCCGGACGTGGTCCGGCGGTCGTGGACGACACGCCATGGATCGCCCGCAGCCACAGCCGGGAGACCACGTTCCAGCAGAACCTGACGACGCGCGCCGAGATCGAGAACGCGGTCGAGGACCTCGCAGGCCAGGCCTTCGACGACTGCATCGCGGAGGGGCGACCCGTCATCCGCGTGCACTTGAAGGTGCGATACGCCCCGTTCGAGACACGCACGACAGGCCGGAAGCTGTCCGCGCCGACGCAGGACCGCGATGCCTTCATCGCAGCCGCGCGCGAACTGGCCGACGGTCTGGACACCGATCGCGAGGTCCGTCTGCTGGGCGTCCGCGCCGAGATGACCATGCCTGAGGGCGGTGACCCGGGGGAGCGGACGCCCGTGCGCGGCCGCATCTGAGTCGGGTGACTCGGATACCGGGTATGCGCGCCCGCGGACGCCGCATCTCGAGCCATCGGCACGGGCTTGCGCTGCGCAGTGGCGGGCGGCCTTAGGCTCTGACCCATGACTGCGGCAGTGCGCGTGACGACCGACCTCGACGACATCGACCTGGATGTCGTGCACCGCTGGCTCTCGGAGGAGGCGTACTGGGCACTCGGGCGATCGCGCGAGGTCGTTGAGGCCGCGGCACGCGCCTCGGTGAACTTCGGAGCCCTGGATGCCGACGGCCGGCTCGTCGGGTACGCTCGCGTCGTCACCGATCAGGTCACCTTCGCCTGGCTCTGCGACGTGTTCGTCGATCCCGCGGCCCGTGGTCTGGGCGCAGGCAAGGCCCTGGCGGGTGCTGTCGTCGCGGCTGTGCGGCCCATGGGCCTGAAGCGTGTCATGCTCGCCACCGCGGATGCCCACGCGCTCTACCGCCGGTTCGGCTTCGAGGGCGTCGCCGACCCCGAGAAGCTGATGATCCTCGCGCAGCCGTCTGCTCAGCGCGGTGCAGACCAGGAGGCGGTGTAGCGCCAGAAAAGCCGACGCCGCATTCTGATTCCAGGCAGCATCGCAGATGCCATGTCTCGGATCTCCTCGAACGTCTGCGACGCCTCAGCGACCGGGGCTTCCATGCTCACCGGAAGATGCGTCGCACGGCGCGGATGCCGCACCATCCCGATGAGGGGATTCAGCACCATCGACACCGAGGAGCGGAACGCGTCTGCCCGGGTCTCTTTCGCGATGCCGACGATCACCAGTCGTCCGCGAGGGCGCAGGGAAGAGCGCGCGGCCGACAGTGCCTGCCGCACTGGCATGTGGTGAAGCGAAGCGACGAAGACGAGAAGATCGTAGGCGGATTCCGGTTCGTCGCCAAAGCTCCGGATGTCGACTCGAACGTCGGCTCGCGGGAAACGCGCTCGCGCGACGGCACCCGAGCGGGCATCAGGTTCGACGCCGATCACGGTGGGGAACACCTGGGTGAGGCGCTCCAGCAGGTTTCCGGTGCCGCATCCGACGTCGACGGCGACGTCGCCGCCGGAGCGTCGCACCGCGCGGGCATGACGCAGCACGAATCCCGCGTATGCGTCGTTGTGAGACCAGGGATGCGCGGCGTTGAATCGGGCGAGGACCTCGAAGAGACTCATCGGTCGGACTCCGCAGGCATCTCGCATGGAGCCGCCCTGCCACGACGGTTCAGATCGTCTGGAAGCATCGCCCGGCCGTGCACGCCCATAGGGTGATCCTAGGCGTCGCGACCGCGGCGGTCCGCGCCCCGCGGCCCCTGACCCGGGGGAGAGGTGAGGTCATCGACGTATGTGGAACCACGAGCCAGCCGACTACGACTGCCCGTTCTGCCGCATCCAGGGCGGGGAGTATGACGACAACAACCGCGCGGAGGACATCGTCGCCGTGACGCCGCTGGCGTACGCGCGCGTCGCGCCGAAATGGTGGCCCGACAACCAGGGCAGCCTGCTGGTCATTCCGCGCGGACATCACGAGAATCTGTACGACCTGCCACAGCAGGTCAATCACGCGGTCTGGGATCTCGTGCAGCAGTCGGCTCGCGCCGTGCGTGCGGCATACAGCTGCCAGGGAACGTCGGTGCGCCAGCACAACGAACCGGCGGGCGACCAGGACGTCTGGCACGTCCACGTCCACGTGTTTCCGCGCTGGACGGGCGACCAGCTCTACACGCGCCATCACGAGGCGACGTGGCACGCTCCTGCGGAGCGGGCCGCCTACGCGGCGAAGCTCGTCCCGATGCTGGACTTGCCGACGCACTTCGAGGACACGACGGACTGAGCAGGGACCTAGGGGAGTGGCGCTCGACCTTCACCCGGTCGCGGGTCAGGGGACCTCTGAGGAGGACGCGAGGACCATGGAGAGCCAATCCTCGGCGGCCCGCAGGAATGCCTCCGGCTGTTCGATCCAGGGGTAGTGTCCGCAGTCCTCGATCATCGCGAGGCGTGCGCCCAGGACCGCGGCGTAGTCCACCACCGGTTTGACGCCCGTGAGGTAGTCGAGACTCCCACCGATGACCAGGGTCGGGGGAATGGGCGCGGCGCGGATGCGCTCTGCCGCATCGGCCGGGATGCCATCGAACCAGGCCATCGCCGAAGCAAGGCTGACCGCACCCAACTGCGCATGAGCGCGTTCGATCTCTGTCCAGTGGGCGTACGTCGCCGGAGCCTGTCGCTGGAATGCCTGGCGAAAGGCGTCGTCGGTGGCGGGGTCTTCCTGTTCCAGCGCGCGGAGGGCCTCTGCGACAGCGGGATCGGTGCGGTCGAGAGCGATGGAGGCGCCGTCGTGAGCAGTGCCCGTCAGCCACGACGCGGGAGGTGTCACCAACGTCAGAGAGCGGACCAGATGCGGATGGCGCGTCGCGACGGCAAGAGCGAGCCGGGTTCCGGCGGAATGGGCGATCAGGTGGGCGGTGTCCATGCCGAGCGCGTCTGCCAGAGCTGCCACATCGTCGGCATCCTGCCACCATCCACGGGAGAGCCCGCCGCTGCGGGGCGTTCCGCGCGGATGGAGGACGACGAGTCGACGCGTGCTGTCCAGGCCGGCGAGATCGCTCAAGTACTCGGGGCCTCGGCAGGGACCGCCGGGAAGCACGATCACAGGATCCGCGCCCGACGGACCCATCTCGGTGACCGCGAAGGGCAAGTCCAGATCGTCAACGCGCATGGTCCAACCCTGCCATGAGCGGGGGATCGAACCGAGCCTCACGCTGAAGCCGCTCCCCGCCTCACTTTCAAGTGTTCTGACATAATGTGCATTATCGGCAGTTGAGGATGAAGAACGCCATGGCTACGCCACCGATTCCAGCGTCGCTCGTGCGGGACAGCGTGCAGCGGATGCCGCGGGAACGTCGTCCTCGGATGCCGTCCGGGTACAGCGTCACCTCCGCAAGCTCTCGCGCTCGCTCGCTCACCGAGGTCAGCAGCACGTGCTCAACAAGCACGGTCAGCCGGTCTTGCCGTCTGAGGCGATCCGGAAGGTCGATCGCACCATCTGGGACTGGCAAACCGGCGAGCTGCGCACCAGGCGGACCTACAGGATCGGCTACTACCACGGCGGCGGCGGGTACCTGCTGATCCCGGACGGTCGCGTGACGGGCCGGGACATTCAGCGACTCATCGACTCCCAGGAGAACTGGGCTCTTGCCGTCTGATCGCGCACACGAAGACGCCCTCAGAGATCTCTGAGGGCGTCTTTATGTTCGAAAGTCAGGCCAGAATGTTCCAGAGTGCCGCGACGGCTGCCAGCGCTCCGAAACCGGCGATGACGTATAGCGGGAACACCTTGAACGCGAGTACCGGATTCTCTTTGGTGGCGCGGTGTCGCTCGAATGTGATCGCCCTGTCTCCGTCGTCATCGATGACGATTCGTGGTGTCCTCATGGGTCAGAATCCTCTCAGCATCCGTCGTGCTGCTTCCAGCTGCCGGATGGCGGTGGTGATCTTCTCGATGGCGTTGTGTTCGTCTCCGGCGAGGATACAGCCGTTCACGTCGATCAGGTCCTCGCGCGCGAGGCTGATCTGCGAGAACGCTATGCCCTGGGTGGTCCACTCCCCTGCCGCGCTCACCGGATCACGTCCACTGCGATCTGGGGCACGGTGTCGAACGGGCCCTTGGCGTGGGTGCTCGTGTGGCGTCGTGCGTCGGTCATCATGATGTCGTCGCTTTCACCCTGTTCCAGGCACTCTGCGCAGGTCCAGCGGTATTTGGTCATGGTCGTGATCCTCTCTGGGTTGCCTTCGTGTCGAAGGGCATCGGCCCTTCGGCACACTCGCCAGGAAGTAAGCGGAGCGGTGCGGGTCAACCCCTGTCGCTGGGACGGCCTGGCAAGGTGCGGAGCACCGTCCCCGCGGAAGATCCGGGAACGGTTCGTGGGTTGACGCGTGCCGTGGAGCGAACTACTTGCCCACGGTGAGCCGCTCTCGGGTAGGGCGGGTGTCATGACAGATGCGATCGACACCGTGATCCGGATCAGCGCCCGCCCCGGCTGGCATCAGCGGACCCGGCTGGGCCTGCACTCCCCCGAGCTGCTGCGCCGGATGGAGGAACAGGCCTGGCTCGCTCTGATGCAGTTCCGCGTGGCCGCCGTCGAAGTGATAGCTATCCGGGGCCGTCGCTGGCGGGGCCTGATCCTCGAGAAACCCGTCCCTGCTGTTAGAACAGGCGTTCGAATGTCTGGCCTGCCGGTGTGGGTGCGTAACGCTGGCGTGCCGCCTGACGGGTCATACCCATAACCGCGCCGATGCTCGCCCACGATGCCCCTGCTTCACGTGCGTGCTCGACCTGCTGCCGCTGCACGGTCATCCCCAACCTGAGCTGATCGGTCGTCTTGGCGAGCCGTTCCAGGTGCTGCACTGCGTCGTTTGACAACATCCCTTGCCACTTTCCCCACGAAGCTTGGCCCGGGCTTGTTACATGGGCCATATTCGGGAATGTACACCCGGACCGGCTCGGACGGGTAGCACTCACACACTGAACAGAACGGACAGAAGATCATGGCTATCAGCAGGACTCGCCGCCCCCGGGTGCTCGTGCAGGGCGCGGCCACGAACGTGCGCGAGAAGCGCACCAAGGACAAGACCCGCGTGTACGCGTACGAGGTCACCATCGATCAGGAAGACGGGGGCCTGCTGGCCGTTGACGTCTTCATGAACGAAGAGACCGACGTGTCCGACGTGCCGGCCGTGGGCGAGTTCGTTGCCCTCTGGGCCTCCGTTTCGGAGTCCGCTCAGTTCGGCGCATCGCTCACCTACGAGGGCACCGTCACCGCGGACGACCTCGACAAGCTCCACTCGAACATGAAGGCCCTGGCGTAGCCATGGTCCTCGAACTGGTGGCCGCGATCATCGCCCTGCTGGCGCTGATCGGGCTGCCGGTCATCGCCATCGGAACGGCGGCCGACTGATGTTCTCCGCCGTCGAGGTGCAGGCCGTGATTGGCCAGCTTTACGGGGCGCTGCTGCCGGGTGCCGCGTTCGTCGGCATCCTGTTCGGCATCGGCTTCGCGCTCGCCCGACGCGTGACCGACTCCTTCGCGGACGTGGCGGGCCGGTACCTCGCGGAGCAGCGTCGCCGCCGTCGTGCGGCTCCCAAGACGAAGGGTGCGGCCAGTGCTCCCCTTTGAGGTCATCGAGCCCGTGGTCGGGCTGACCCAGGACCGTTGGGACGTCGTCCTGATGGGCCTCGGCATCGTGGCCTTCGCCTGCGGCGTGCTCATCGCGGAGAGGTTCTGACATGTCGGAAATGACTCTCGGCGCTGGGCTCGTCCTCTCAACCGTCCTCGCCTACAGCTTCGTGTGGCTGTGGGTGTGGGCCAAGAAGGTGCTCCGCTGATGGACACCGTCTTCCACCTGTTCCTGCTCGGACTCGCCGTAGGCGTGGCCCTCAGGCTGACCCGCTGAAAGGGGGTGACATGACTCCGGCAACTCCCGGGAGCCTCGTGGCTGACGCGTTCACCACGTTCTCCGGATACCTGACCGACAACGCCCCCGCGCTGCTCGGCATCGGTATCGTCGCGTTCGCGATCCCGTTCGTCTTCCGCTGGGCCAAGCGCCTGGTGTCCTGACGGACCCTGGCCCCACCGTCGCCCAGGACGGTGGGGCCTCACCGTACCCCCGCACTCCCCCGAAAGGTCGGCCCGTGTTTCGCAGGCTGGGTTCCGCTCTCGCAGTGCTCGCGATCGTCGCGGGCGCTGCGGTGGCCGTACCGAGCACCGCGACCGCCGCCGCCCCCGCCCCTCCCGTCGTGCCCATCCCGACTCTGCCGTCGGCGGGGTCGGGCCAGGGAATGATCGCGGAACAGTTGTACGACTTCTGGCGCGCTCTCAC
>Ga0256796_1000404_pt1 | contig 18814 bp, 13 predicted proteins | sample MC6MC0947MT_FD_190209 | JGI IMG/M metagenome (GOLD analysis project Ga0256796, IMG submission 190209) | Metatranscriptome of enriched soil aggregate microbial communities from Iowa State University, Ames, United States - MC6-MC0947-MT... | ecosystem: Environmental > Terrestrial > Soil >...
AAACCAGCCCCGTCCGAGGACGGGGCCGTTGTTGCATCAGAAGCGGAAGCCGACTTCTGCCTTGACCTGACGCGGCGTACCAATCACCTCACCGGTCTCGTTGTAGCTGGCGAGGAGCTTGCCATTGGACTTGGTGTAGTTCAGCTGCGAGAAGTTGTCGAAATTGAAGACGTTGATGATGTCGATACGCGCATACAGCTCGGTATTGCCCGCCATCTTGAATGTCTTCGTCGCCTGCAGGTCGACCGAACGGTAACCGAAGATCTTGCCGCCCAAGAGGAACTTGCCGTTGCCATCCGGCGTGGCTGCGGCAGGCGTCGGCAGCGCATTTCCGCTCGCCAGTGTCACCGGATACCAGTCATTGCCCGCAGTCGGGGTTGCCAAGGTCACCTTGCCACCGAAGCTGATGCCCCAGATACCATCATACGAACCGGTCACCACCAACCGATGGCGAGGCGCGCCGTCGGATTTGATGTACGGATAATCGCCGATGACGCCACGGTCGAACGCGTAATGCTCGTTGATGTTTCGGTTATGGCGGGCGGTCGTCCAAGTATAGGCAACCGAGGTCCCCCAGCCGCTTTCCTTGGTGTACGGCTTCTGCGCCGACAACAACACCTGCGTTGCACGCGTTTTGATGCCCTGCTGACCAATGATCAGGCTGCCGAAGCCCGGAACATTACAGCTCCACGGCTGGCCAAACCCAGGCTTTTCAGCGCCACACAACTGAGGGTTGTCAAAGAAGTTACCGTTGCGATAACGATTGCCCAACGTGAAGGCAAAACCGTCATAGGTCAACGTGCGCGCGATGGTCGCATCGGTCAGCCAATCACCAATCTGGTTGGACATGCCGATACTGAACTGATCCGCATACGGCGCCTTGAGATTGTTGTTCAGCAGATCAACTTCCAGTCCGGCATTGCTCGTATTGCCCAGCAGCGCCTGCAGATTCCCGATGCCGTTGAGCAGGTTCGGATCCCACGTGTAGCAAGCGGGCTGACCGTCCAGGCACTGACCGGTCGCCGGATCGCGGAAATAGATGGTTGGCTGCGGTAGCGCCAGCTTGGTGGTTTCCAACTGCAGATAGTCGAACAGGTCACGGTCGTAGGAACGGCCCGCGCCGCCGTGGATGACATGCTGCTCATCAGCATTGATGTCATACGAGAAGCCCACGCGGGGCTGCCATGCATCCTTGAATGCCTTACGGTTGTTGCCGGTGCTGATGTAGTCGTTGACATTCAGGCCACTCAACGCAAGCGTCTGCGCGTAGCTCTGACCAGGGCCCGCATTCGGGTCTTGGCTGAAGAGTGCGTTGACCACTTCAGGCGGCGTCACGAAGTCCAGATAGACAGGGTTCTTTTCGTAATCCCAGCGCAGACCAAGGTTCAGCTGCAGGTGATCATTGACCTGCCAATCGTCCTGAATGAACAGACCGATCTGCTTGACCTTGGAGCGCACCTCAGAGGTCACACCCGTTACGCCGGAGATCGGCTTGGTGAACTGGGCCTTGTAGGGCGTGGTCGACGGGAAATCATCGTCGTCGATAGTGTAGTAGAACTGAGGATTGATCTGCTGGGCATCCGACGCGTACAAGTCAATTTCCTTGTACTTCGCACCCATCTTCACCGTATGGTCGCCTGCCCACTGCAGCCCATCGAGCGTCAGATTGTCTTCAATGGACCAGCCCTTCTGGCCTTTGACCTGCGAATCCAGGGCCGATGCTGCACCAGCCTGCACGAGCGTCCTTTCATCCGGGCCGTCCGGCGACGTATAAACAAAACCGTTGCCCAACATCAGAGGCGTGGGTCGGTTGAACGAATCTTCGTGGGTAACCATCACTTCGTTGTAGAAGCGATCGCTGCTGTGGTTCCAGCGCAATGCATAACGACGATCAGTGTTGTTTACCAAGCGGCCATGCGAAGGCGCAGTAGTGCCACTGAACTGCTCCTGGGTCTCATCGCGATCCTGGAAAGTCAGTTCAATGCGGTCGTTATCCGTCGGTTCGACATCGATCTTGGCAAAAATCAGATCCTGCTCGAACTGCTGGCTGGCCGGGCCCAGGCCAGCCGCCGCGTCAGCTGGCAATGAACCCACTCGATCGGCCACCGATCCTTCCGGAGCAATGGTGACGGGCAACTCAAAACGCTTGGCTTCGTAGGTGACGAAGAAATGCGCCTTGTCCTGGATGATCGGCCCACCCAAGGCGAAACCATATTCCTTCTCAGCCGAGTCGAACTTGGTCTGATTGGGCTGACGCTCCGCCGGTGTCTTGGCGCGCATGTCCTGGTTGGTGTAACGGTAGAAGGTTTCACCCTTGAACTCGTTGGTACCGGACTTGGTGGCCGCGGTCACGGCCGCGCTCGACACCTGGCCGTACTCGGCCTTGTAGTTGCCGCTGATGACCTTGTATTCGCCGATCGCCAGCTGCGGGAACGGGTTGCCGGCGCTGCCGGACTGGCCGGCGACGCCGCCGCCCTTGACGTAGCTCTTCTGGCCTACGCCGTCGATGTAGACGTTGGTGCCATCGGAGTTGGTCGCACCGCCGCGCAGGGAGGTGTTGCCCTTGGCATCACGGGTAAAGATCATGCCCGGCACCGCGTCGGCGAATTCCAGGAAGTTGCGCGACACCTGCGGGGTGGTCTGGATCTGCTGCAGGCTGACGGTCTTGCCCACTTCGGAGGTACGCACTTCCTGCAGCAGGGTCGGTGCAATAACGTTGACCGTGTCCAGGTTGGTGGCGTTGGCGGTGCTGCCGTTGGCCGGCGCGCCGCTGAAGTTCAGGGTCGCGGTGGAGGCCACGGTGACCGTCACCTTCTGGGTCTGGCCATTGGCCACGACGTTGTAGGTGCCCGGGTCCAGGCCCATCAGCGAGTAGCTGCCATCGGCACGGGTGGTGGCGCGGCGCACGGAGCCACTGGCCAGGTTGGTGGCGGTGACTTCGGTGCCGGCGGCAGCCTCGGCGGTGGCGGGTCGGTCGACGACCCGCGCGTGGACGGCTCGGTGGACGGCGACCTTTCTGCGGATGACGAGGCGCGCGCCGAGGCCGACGCCAAGGCCGATCAGCTGGACGCTCGTGCCGACGCGCTGGACAAGCAGGCGGACCAGGCCGATCAGCACGCCGACAAGGCGCAGGAGCAGGTCGACGCGCTCGACAAGCAGATCGACGCGCTCGAGGCCAAGGCCAAGGAGCTCGACCAGAGCGCCACGAACCTCGAGCGGCAGGGGACCGAGCTCGACCTGAAGGCGCAGCAGCAGGATGCCGCCGGTGACCCGGCGGGTGCCCTGCAGAGTCGTACGGACGCGGCTGCACTGCGTGCCGACGCCGCCTCGCAGCGTGCCGAGGCAGCCGAGATCCGTGAGCAGATCGAGAAGCTCGAGGACTCGCGCGACGCCGCTGCCGACGAGGTGGCGGATGCCCGTGAGGACGCCGCAGAGCTGCGTGACAAGGCCGCCGACCTCCGCGACCAGGCGGCCGAGCTGCACCATGAGGCCTCGGGCCAGGGCATCGCCGACCACGCCGTCGACCAGCCTGTGGCTGAAGTCGGAACGGATGACGGTGGCGACACCCCGCCGAACACCGACGGCGGTACCGACGGTTCGACGGGTACTGACGGTTCGACGGGTACTGACGGTTCGACGGGTACTGACGGTTCGACGGGTACGGATGGTTCGACGGGTACGGATGGTTCGACCGGTACGGATGGTTCGACCGGCACCGACGGTTCGACGGGTACGGATGGTTCGACCGGCACCGACGGCTCCACCGGCACGGATGGTTCGACCGGCACCGATGGATCGACCGGCACCGACGGTTCCACCACCCCCGCCGGCAACGTCGATGGCGGCCGCGAGCCCGTGCCCGGCCCTGACGGCCGCATCGTGGGCGAGCCTCTTCCGGACGAGCGCCCCCGACTCGACGATCTGGTCGGCGACTCGCGACCGGACGTCCGCCCTGGATTCAATGCCGACGGGACCATCGGGACGCCCGCGGCGGAGTCGCACCTCTCGGCCTCGATCGATGCTGAGTCCCGCCCGCTGCCGGCTGACCCGGCGGCTCCGGCCTGGTCGAGCCGTCTGGGCAACTGAACGTGAACATCACAAGCAGGAAGAAGGTCTGACATGACTCGCAACACTGGAAGCGGCGGCCGCTCCTCGAGCCGCAGGCACGCCGACGGCAACGACACGACCGCGCAGAACGCGGAGGAGTCGAAGTCTGACTTCGACCGCTTCACCGGCTTCATCGACACGGTCGTCGACATCATCAACGGCGGGATCTCCGGTCTGCTCGACCTCGTGCTTCCCGACGGGATCATGGAGCGGATCAACGCCTGGCTCGACAAGATGTTCTCCAAGGTGAACGAGGCCATCGACAAGGTCGCGGAGGTCTTCGCCTACGTCGGAAGCCCGTCCACGCTGCGCAGCACGGGGCTGGACTGGGTGCAGAGCGTCGGCTCGCCGGCGCAGCAGTGCACCGCCACACTCCTGCCGACCGCGCTCCCGACCACCGGTCACTGGGAGGGCAAGGCCTACGACGCCTACCGGCTCCGTGTCGACCAGCAGAAGCCTGCTGCGGATGATGTGCTCTCGAAGTGCAAGATGATCAACACGCAGCTCGACAGCTTCGCCGGCGCGATCGCGAACTTCTGGACCGCATTCCTCGGTGCTGTCGGCACTCTCGTCGTCGGCGTGATCGCCACCGCCGCCGAGCTTGCGGGTGTCGTGACAGCTCCGGCCGCGATCGTGACGATCGTGGGTGCCGTCGGCCTGTTCATCTCCTTCCTGGTGAGCGCCATCGGCGCCATCAACGCTGCCGACCAGGCGACGTCGTCGTTCGTGGTGAACGTCACGAACGAGCTGGCGTCGACGAGCGCCTTCCCGGGTGGGGCCTGGCCGCGTCACACGGCGGCGTGAGCATGACGGATCTCTCGCAGCCGGGGGGCGCCGAGACGGCACAGGGCGGCGCCCTGATGCTCGACTTCGGCGGGCGCCGCGAGCGCATCCCCGCAGGGGCCACGTTCGTGATCGGGCGTGGCACCGACCTGTCGATCGACGACAACCCGTACGTGCACCGGCGGTTCCTCGAGATCGCACAGCGCGACGGCATGTGGTGGCTCACGAACGCCGGGTCGGGGCTGACCGCGTCGGTCGCCTCGGCCGACGGACTGGCGCAGGCCTGGCTCGCGCCGGGTGCCACGATGCCGCTTGTCTTCGGCGCGACGACGGTGATGTTCACCGCCGGTGAGACGACGTACGAGCTGTCGCTCGCGGCTGAGGCTCCGTACTACCAGGTCTCCGCCTCGTGGAACCCCGGTGCGGGGATCGACGGGGTCACCGAGATGCTCTCGCCCGTGCAGCGGATCCTGCTCACAGCGCTCGCCGAGCCGATGCTGCGCCCGGATGCCGAGGGTGCCGTGCAGCTGCCGTCGATGGAGCAGGTCGCGGTCCGGCTCGGATGGTCCCTCGAGAAGCTGGAGCGCCGGGTCGCCACGCTGTGCAGCAAGTTCGCGCGGATGGGCATCCAGGGCCTGGAGCGCAACGCGCAGGGCGAGTTGCTCGCCTCCGCACGCTCGCGCATCGTCGAGCACGCGGTCGGCGCGCGGATCGTCACAGCCGAGGACCTCGAACTGCTCGACGCGTTCGTGGCTCAGGATGCCGTCGGAGCGACGCTCTGAGCCTGAGCATCGAGGGGGCCGGGCGTTCAACACGACGGCGGGGAAGGTCCGGATGAGCACGCCCGCAGGCTGGTACGACGACGGCTCCGGGCGGCAGCGCTGGTGGGACGGCGTTCAGTGGACCGACCAGTATGCGCCAGGCTCGGATGCCGGCACGCGTGGTGCATCGCCGATGGCGACGCCGTATGTGTCAGCGCAGTTCGAGGCGCCCCGGTATGCGGCGCCCCGGTATGCGGCGCCTCAGTATGCGGCGCCGGGATATGCTCCGGCGCTGACACCGGTCGCGCCAAGACAGCCGCCGACGCTCGGTTTCGTCGGTCTGGGACTGGCTGCCCTCGGCACTGCGCTGGCGTGCACCCCATCCTGGTCACCTTCGTGCTCGGCGCGCTCGTGCTGATCGCCGCATTCGTGGTCTCGCTCGTCGCGGTCTTCAGGAGGAACACCGCGAAGTGGCCGTCGATCGTGGGCATCTGTCTGTCGATCATCGGAGGGATCGTCGGTGCCGTGGTCTTCACGGTCGTACTCCTGGTCACACTCACGACAGCCATCATCGAGTCCGTGCCGTCAGCGTTCCCCACGTCTGCTGTGAGCGAGGAGCCTTCGACGGACGCCGGCGTGGGAAGGCCGTCGCCGGAGGAGATCGGGCGGGGCGTCCAGACGATCTTCCACGACCGCGGCGACACGAGCCAGGACGGCGACCCCGAGTTCTTCCCCTGCATGGGGCAGTTCTTCTACGATTCGGATCTGTCGGATCGCGCCCTGCAGACCATGGCTGAAGCCGGCGACATCACGGGGCCCGAGCGTGAGAGGGCCGAAGAGCTGACCCGCGCGGGGAAGGTCGCCTGCGGCGGGCAGCAGTGAGGGATTCGAGTTCGCCTGATATACACGTAGGGACGCTTTCGCGTCATGGGGGCTGTGCGTCTGAGGCGTGCGGATGGTTTCGACGAGGAGGATGTGGATGAGCACTCCGGCGGGTTGGTATGACGACGGTTCCGGGCGGCAGCGCTGGTGGGACGGTTCGCAGTGGACGGACAACTACGCCCCTGCGGGTGACAGTGCCCCGGCGGATGGCTCCGCAGCATCGGAGGGTGACTCCGCTGCTCCTGCGGCGGGTTCCGACGCGTACGCCGCTCCGGCTTACGCGCCCGTCGCACCGGCATCCACCGCGCCGACGCAGCCACCGACGCTCGGTTTCATCGGCCTGGGGCTCGCCGTGCTGGGTACGATCCTGGCGTGCATCCCGAGCTTCGTGACGTTCGGGATCGGGTCCTTCGTGCTGCTGGCGGCGTTCGTGGTGTCGCTGATCGCAGTGTTCAAGAGAGGCACGGTCAAGTGGCCCTCGATCGTCGGCATCGCGCTGTCGGTCGTCGGCGGCATCGTCGGGATCGTCGTCCTGCTGTTCACGATCGCGGCCACCGCCATCGCGAACATCCCTGACCCGCCGACCGATCTGCCCACCTCGGCCACCAGCACGCAGCCCTCCGACCCGCCTGCGACAGGAGACAACGAGGGAAGACCCTCACCTGAGGCCATCGGCGAGGGATACAAGGTGCTGATCAATGCGGGCGGCTATCACCAATACGACGACAACCCTGAGTTCTTCACGTGCATCGGCGAGCACTTCTATGATTCGGACGTGTCAGACGAGGTGCTGCGTGACCTCGCTCAGGGCGTGGACAACACGACCGGTGCGGTAAAGGATCATGCCGTTCAGGTCGGATTGGACGCCACCTACGAGTGCGATCCCTCCCTTCCGAGACCGACGGATCAGTGACCGCTCGGTGCCGAGGGTGGGTAATGCTACCCATGGAAGACACCTCAGCACCGGGTTAGTATCGTCGCGGACAGCAACAGCAGAGGGGGGCGTGTCGTGGTCATCAAGGTGACACCACTGGATTCATCCATGTCGATGGACAAGGACGTGGTCGAGTATCAGGTCAAGCGTGTGGTGGACAGCGCAGAGCAGATCCGCAAGGCGAAGGAGGCTCTGGCGAGCCTTCAGGACGGGCAGACACCCGTGCTCTGGACCGCCGATGGCAAGTGCGTCGATCTCACGAAGGTGCTCAAGGAGCGGTACCACTCGTCGGAGCTTGCGGTGGACGACATCCTGAAGCGACTCATCGAGATCCGCGACAACCTCAAGAAGGCCATCGACGAGACCGATCAGCTTGATGCCGACCAGAAGCAGGGATACCAGGTGATCCTCGCCAACGCCCTCGGCTCGGTCACGAAGCCCAGCGGCCCCATCGCGGTCTGACAGGAGGATCATCGTGGGTAAGAACGTAGAGCGCCTCGGCAGGCTCCAGCTCAACAGGATGAGCTTCCCTGTCGTCATCATGCAGGGCGTCCAGGCCGGCCAGAGGACGTCGGTCGACGCGGCCTTCGAATCCGTGTCCGCCAATGTGGGCAAGGTCATGCACACGGAGGGTTTCGGTGGCGCGCTCGGCGAGGCGATCGACAAGAACCTCACCGACCTCATCGCTGACCTCGACGAGGTCTCGGCCTATCACAAAGAGCTGGGCAAGCTGGTCGGCCTCGCGGACCAGGCGATGCACGAGACCGCTACCGGAGCGGCGGGTCTGCCCGCGCCGGAGTTGACGTCTGACCAGCAGGACACCGTGAAGACAGCGAGTGACACCAACAGCCCGGTTCAGGTCGCGCCTGGCGTCATGATGACGTCCGCGGAGGCGAAGCAGTACTACCTGGATCAGGCGGAGGCGGAGCAGGAGGAGGCCGCCCGCAAGATGGCGGTCGCACTCGACGCGCGGCTCCAGGAGCTCATCGACCAGATGCCGGTCTCGAAGTACGACCCGCCCAAGCCCTCGACTGAGGACCCGACGGGCGGTGACGGCACCGGCGACGGCTCCTCGAACTACGGCGGCGTGAGCGGTGGCACGGACGGCACCGGCTCGGGAACCGGCTCCGGTGGTGGCGGTCAGTACATCGGCCCGGGTGGAACCGGTGGCACCGACAACCCACGTCCGCCGCACTACGAGGTGGTGGATCCGCGTCCGCCGCACTACTACGTGGATCCCCCGTATCGTCCCCCGTATGACCCGCCCTACAACCCCAATGACCCGCCGAACGTCGACGGTGGCGGCGACGGGACGGTTCCCGGTGGTCCTGGTGGTCCCGGCGGCCCGCGAGTCGTCAGCCCCGGCGGCCCGCTGCCAGGCGGTGTGGGCGGACCGACTCCCGGTGGCGTGGGCGGTCTGGTCGGCGGTGCAGGTGTCGGCGGTGCGGCTCTGGCTGGCGGCCTTCGTGCCGGTGGTCTCGGTGCTCTCAACAGCATGAGCGCCGCAGCCGGTGCCGCGGGTGGCCCTGGTGGTGCCGGAGGTAGCGGTGTGGTCGCGCAGTCCGGCGGCGCCGGCGGCCGTGGCGGCATGATGGCCGGTGGCGGTGCAGCGGGCGGCGGCAAGGGCGACAAGCGCAAGCGTCGTCGTGGTCAGGACCTGTTCGCGTTCTCCGTCGATCCCGAGGAAGACGGCGTCGAGCCGGATCTCGGTGCCGCGGGCTCGGCCGGTACTTCGACGTCCGATGGGCGCGAAGAGCTCGGCTGGTGAGCCTCACGTAGACGAGAAAAGCCGCCCACTCGCATCACGCGGGTGGGCGGCTTTCGTCTGCGCAGAGCGGAGCGCTCAGCCCTGACGCACGCGCTGGACGCGTTCGGGCGTTCGCGTCGGGACCATGCCTCCGTGGCTCGATGAGGGGCCGGCGCGTCCCTGGCGACATGGCACGGGCGCAGGCGCGGGTGAAGCTGCGACTCCCCTCGGTTCGAGTTCAGCCCTCGACGATGCGGATGACGCAGTCGCCCAGCTGCAGCACCATGCCCGGCACGAGGCCGAAGCGCTGGTGCGGGGTCATCGGGCCTGAGCGGCCGTCGCCCGTGCGGAGGGTGGAGCCGTTGCCCGAGCCCAGATCCTCGAACCAGGTCTGTCCGTTCACGATGCCGAACCGGCCGTGCGTGCGAGACACCGAGCGGTCGCCGTCTGGTACTGCGACGAGCGCTGCATCCGGACGCTCCCCGGCGGGAAGACTGGGCGCTCGGCCGATGTAGCCGATGCCGCGGATGGGCACCGTGGTGCCGTCCTGGAACTGCAGGGCGACGACTGCTGCTGCCGGCACAGCGGGAGCGGGAGGCTCGGCCACCTGAGGAGCGGGGGCTGCCATCACCGTCTCCGCCGACGCCTCTTCGAGCGAGGGCGCCTCGGCGGGCGCGGCCGGAGCGATTGCGGGAATCGCGGGAGCAGCCGTCGGCATCGGTGCGGACGTGCCCTGCGGCCGGGCTGCCGGTGGCGCGGAACGGTCCACGACGCGGCGGAAGGCCAGTTCGGCGTCACCGCCGAGCACGAGGACATCACCGGGCACCAGGAAGTACGGCGTCTGCGATGCCAGATCGGTCACGCCGCCGCCGAGATGGCGCACCGAGGCACCGTTCGCGGAGCCGAGGTCCTGCACCCACAGGTCGCCGTCCTCGATGCCGAAGGCGGCATGCGTGCGTGACAGCGAACGGGCGCCATCCGGGACGCGCACCAGGATCGCATCCGGGATCGACTCGGGTGCGCGCGGGGCGCGCCCGATGAAGCCCAGGCCCGTCGCGCGGATCACCGTGCCGTCAGACAGTTCGAACACCGGGACGGTGCCCGCATCGGGCACGTGCGGCTGCGCCGGTGCGGCGGGAGCGGATGCTGCCGCTGCGATGCCCGTCGTCGCTGCACCCGGCGCCTGCGAGGCGGGCGTGCGCGCGAGCGGCGTGTTCGTGATGAGGGCGCGTTCCGAGCCGATGACCCCCGGCACGCCGGCTCCGCTCACGCGCGCCTCGAGGTCGGGCGTGCGGCCCGCACCCGCGGGCGCCAGGCGCGCCTTGCGCACGTCGATCATCCGTGCGCCGGCCATGCCGTCGAGCGCACCCGATGCGGCGAGCCCCACGGGCAGCAGGATCGGGATGATGTGGGCCACGCCCATCACCAGACTGCGGGGGAGCAGTCTGCTTGCGCCGAGGGTGACCTCGGAGTCGCGACGGACCGTGCGGATGCCGCAGATCAGGTTGCCGGGGGTGCCCCCGGTGTGGCCCTCCCAGATCCATCCGATCGCCCAGAGCTCGATCACGACGACGGCGGGAAGCACCAGCGACCGGCTCACGAGCCAGACGAGCACTGCGACGATCGCCACGATCGCGAAGTCGATCAGGTACGCGCCGGCGCGCTGACCGGCAGTCGCCTGCACTCGCAGCGCCGTGCCGCCACCCGGCGGAACCGCGCCCCCGCGCGACGGGGGTGCCATCGGAGGGGCGAGGGTCATGAGAAGACCTCCAGGATCTGTCCGGCGACGCCGGAGCCGTACAGCAGTGCGGCGGGTCCGAGGGCGAGCGTGACGCCCTCCAGCATGTCGCCGGTGCGCGACCAGCCCAGGGAGCGCCAGTCAGCCGAGAGCGGGACGGTCAGGCATCCGACGATCGTCCCCGCCAGGACGAGGATGACCGCGACGAGCAGCGCGCTGAACTGCAGCGTTGTGACCAGGGTCGCCGTTGCGAGCACGGCCAGCACGGTGCCTGTGGCGAGGGCCGCGCCGCGCGACAGGCCGTCGCGCAGCTTGCGCGAGGTGAGGAGGAAGTAGCAGCCGATGCCCAGCGTGCCGCCCAGCACGCACCAGCCGTCGATCGATCCGTTCGCGAATGCGGGCACCGCGTACAGGCTCGACAGCAGCGCGAGCGCGCAGGCCATCACGATGCCGGCCTCGGAGCGCCACCGTGCCAGCCGGTACTGACCGGCTGCTCTCGCGGCGTGCACGGGCGAGGGCTCGGCCGGCGGACGCGCGCGGATCCCCTGGGCATCCCGGATCACGAAGGGCGTGTCGATCAGGTCGTCCGCGGCCACCTCGAGTGCGGACCCGCGCATGTAGTGGAAGAGCGGCGCCGCCGCGGCGACCTGCACCGCGGTGATCACGGCCGCGGGGATGCCTGCGATGAAGGCGGCCACGTTGACCACGGCGAGCACCGACCAGATCACCGCGATGACCGCGGTGCTGCCCGCCGACATCCGGCCATGGGCGCGGGTGAGGGCGTGCCGGGCGCACGCGACGGTCGCGCCCGCGACGGCGCCCGCCGCCATCATCGCGCCGGCATCGGCGAACGACGCGAGCGCGAGCGCGCCGGCCGCCGCGGCCAGCGTGGGGGCGAAGTAGGCGACATAGGTGTTCCGGCCGTGCACGGGCTGCCCGAGCATGACCAGTGCACCGGCGAGAAGCACGGCCGCGGACACCGAGATCGTCACGGGGCCGGGGGAGATGACGGTGCAGGCCACCATCGCCAGGGCGATGGCGAGCAGCAGCGCCAGCAGCGTCCAGTGCTGGCGTGAGCGAGCGGCCGGCGAGGCCTCCTTCGCGGATCGCGCCGACCTGCCGGTCTCGGCTGCAGCGGTGCGGTCGAAGAGCCAGATCACGCCGCCGTCGCCGGGGGTGGCGGACACCTCGCTGTCGAGTTCGATGGCGGCACCCGAGGTGGTGGTTCCGACATAGCGCTGCAGATCGACGCCGCCGACCGTCAGCAGCTCGGCGACCGTGGAATCGGCCGGGACCACCAGGTCGTGACGGCTGTGCGCGTCGGCGACGGTGAGGCGAATCGTCTTCGCTGACATACCCCGCCCCTCGACGTTCCTCCGTGCGACACCGGTTCATGTCGGCATCCCTGACATGATAGTAGGCGACTTGAGGAGGGCCAGTCGTGAGCACCACCAGCATCCGCCGTGCGCCGAAACCCCCGGCCGGCGGCCAACTCACTCTGCAGCAGGCTCCGGAGCTGCCCAAACCGGAAGGCGCCTCGAACACCCTGATGATGGCCCTGCCGATGGTGGGCAGTCTCGGATCCGTCGCAGTCCTCTCCCTCACTCAGGGCGGCGACGCCACGCGCACGTACATCATGGGCGGCATGTTCCTGTTCATGGCGCTGTCCATGGTCGGCGGCCAGATGTGGCGGCAGAAGGCGCAGCACTCCACCAACGTCGAGAACACCCGTCGTGAGTACCTCGCCTACCTCGCCGAGACACGGGATGCCGTGCGCGAGGTCGCCACCCGTCAGCGGCGGTACGAGGAGTGGATGCTGCCGGCCCCCGACACGCTGCCGTTCATCGTGGAGGAGGGCTCCCGGGTCTGGGAGCACACCACGGGCAGCCCGGAGTTCCTCGTCGCCCGCATCGGCACCGCCACGCAGCCGCTCGCCATGACGCTCGACGAGGCACCGATCCCCGCGCTCGCGCAGCTCGACCCGGTCAGCGCCTCCGCCGCGCATCGCTTCGTGCTCACGCACGACCAGGTCCCCGACCTGCCCTTCGGTCTCGACCTCGGCACGTGCGGCAGGTTGGAGATCGTCGGCGACACGGTGCGCGGACGCGGCCTGGCCCGCGCCATCGTCGCGCACCTGGCGACCTTCGCAGCCCCGGAGGACCTGCAGATCGCGGTCATCGCGGCCGGCACCGACCTGCCGTACTGGGAGTGGGCGAAGTGGCTCCCGCACGCCCAGTCCGACAGCATGACGGATGCCGTGGGCGGCGCTCGCCGGATCGGCTCGTCCTGGCACGAGATCGAACCCCTGGTCGTGGACATCCGATCCCGCGGTGTCGCGAGCGGACGCGGCGGCACCGTGCTCCCGCACCTCGTGATCGTGACCGACGGCGTGGAGCTGCCGGCCGGGCATCCGCTTGCCGAGGAGGGCGGCGTCGACGGCGTGACGGTCATCGACATCGCGCGCGACTGGGCCGAGCTCACCGACCCGCTCACCATCCGCCTGATCATCGAGGGTGAGGACGGCTCGCAGCTCACGGTCGCCCGGCGTGGCTACGGCGCGGTGCAGGCGACGCCCGACTTCCTCGGCATCGCGTCTGCCGAGGCCGTCGCCCGCCGCCTGACCGGGCTCGGCGAGTCCGCGCAGGACGAGGATGCCGCGGGCGGCGGCGCCCGCACCATCTCGGCCGAGCTGACCGACCTGCTCGGTCTGCCCGACGTGCGCGACTTCGACCCCGAACTGGCCTGGAAGCCGCGTTCGGCGCGTGATCGCCTGCGCGTTCCGATCGGCCTGACGGCGACCGGTCAGCCCATGATCCTGGACATCAAGGAATCCGCCCAGCAGGGCATGGGCCCGCACGGCATGCTCATCGGTGCGACCGGATCCGGAAAGTCCGAGGTGCTGCGTACGCTGGTGCTCTCGCTCGCGCTGACGCACTCCTCGGAGGCGCTGAACTTCGTGCTCATCGACTTCAAGGGTGGTGCGACGTTCGCGGGCATGGCCGACATGCCGCACGTCTCAGCGGTGATCACCAACCTCGGCGACGACCTCACGCTCGTCGACCGCATGCAGGACGCGATCCAGGGAGAGATGACGCGGCGTCAGGAGCTGCTGCGCGATGCCGGCAACTTCGCCAACGTCACCGACTACGAGGCCGCGCGCAAGGGCGGTCGCACCGACCTGAAGCCGCTGCCCGCGCTGCTGATCGTCGCCGACGAGTTCTCCGAGCTGCTGTCGGCCAAGCCCGACTTCACCGAGCTGTTCGTCGCGATCGGACGTCTGGGGCGTTCGCTGCAGGTGCACCTGCTGCTGTCCACCCAGCGGCTGGAGGAGGGCAAGCTGCGCGGACTGGACTCGCACCTGTCGTACCGGATCGGCCTGAAGACGTTCTCCGGCGCGGACTCGCGTGCCGTCATCGGTGTCCCTGACGCGTTCACGCTGCCCGGCGGCGGCGGTCACGGCATCCTGAAGTCGGATGCCGAGACCCTCACGCAGTTCCGTGCCGCCTATGTCTCCGCGCCGCCGAAGACGCGCCGCCGGCGCGCGGGTGCGGCGCCCGAGGCCGCCGAGCTCGAGCAGCCGGTCCGCGCGATCGAGGCGCGCGCCTTCACCGCGGCGCCCGTGATCGTGCAGGAGACGGTGGAGGAGCCCGAGGCCGTACCGGAGGTCGGCGGGGCCGAGGCGCCCGAGAAGCGCGTGACCTTCGACATCGCCGTCTCGCTGATGAAGGGCCGCAGCATGCCTGCGCACCAGGTCTGGCTGCCGCCCCTGGACGTACCGGCGACCTTTGACGAGATGCTCGGCGATCTGGTCGAGGACCCGCAGCTCGGCCTGATCTCGCGGCGCTGGCGTCAGGCCGGCCCGCTGACCATCCCGCTCGGCATCGTCGACCGTCCGCTCGAGCAGCGCCGTGACAGCCTGACCATGAGCCTGGTCGGCGCCGGCGGACACCTCGCCATCGTCGGCGGTGCGCGCAGCGGCAAGAGCACGCTCGCCCGCAGCGTGCTGACCGGCATCGCCCTGACGCACACTCCGCAGGAGGTGCAGTTCTACGTGATGGACTTCGGCGGCGGCACGTTCGTGCCGTTCTCGAAGATGGCGCACGTCGCCGGCGTCGCTGGTCGCAACCAGCCCGACGTGCTGCGACGCATGTTCCAGGAGGTCGTGGGTATCGTCAACGCCCGTGAGCGCTACTTCACCGCCAACGCGATCGACTCGATCGAGACGTACCGGCGCCTGCGCGCGCAGGGCAGGGCGGATGACGGCTACGGCGACGTGTTCCTGATCATCGACGGCTGGCCGACCATCCGCGCCGAGTTCGACGAGATGGAGTTCGAGATCCAGTCGCTCGCCGGAAGGGCGCTCACCTTCGGCGTGCACCTGATCGTGACCACCACGCGCTGGATGGACTTCCGCACCGCGATCCGGGACACGTTCGGCTCCAAGCTCGAGCTGCGTCTCGGTGACACCAGCGACTCCGAGATCGATCGCAAGGTCGCCGCGAACGTGCCGCTGGGTCGTCCCGGTCGCGGTCTCGCGCCGTCCAAGCACCACATGCTCACGGCGCTGCCGCGTGTTGACGGCTCCGGCGACCCCGACACCCTCAGCGAGGGCGTGGAGGACCTGATCAACCGCGTGAACGCGGCCTGGAAGGGCCCGCAGGGCCCCAAGCTGCGTCTGCTGCCCGAGATGCTCGAGCTTCCACAGCTGCAGCAGCTCGCGGCAGGCACGCCACTGCAGAACCAGGTGCTGCTCGGTGTCGACGAGGCCGAGCTGGCGCCCACCGCGTTCGACACCCGGCGCAACCCGCACCTCTACCTGTTCGGCGACAGCCAGTCGGGCAAGTCGAGCTTCCTGCGCGCCTTCGCCCGCGAGGTCATGCGCACGGCGAGCCCGAAGGACGCGCAGTTCTTCGTCGTCGATTACCGCCGTGCGCTGCTCTCGGAGATCCCCGATGAGTACCTCGCCGGGTACTTCACGACCGCGCAGCAGGCCACAGAGGAGCTCGCAGGCCTCACCGAGTACCTGCGCAGCCGCCTTCCCGGCACCGATGTCACGCCCCAGCAGCTGCGCGACCGCTCGTGGTGGACGGGTGCCGAGGTGTACGTGCTCGTGGACGACTACGACCTGGTCAACACCCAGTCGGGCAACCCGATCGCTGTGCTGCAGCCCCTGCTCGCGCAGGCGACCGATGTCGGTCTGCATCTGACGCTGGTGCGCCGATCGGGCGGCGCTTCACGCGCCACCTTCGAGCCGGTCATGCAGACGCTGCGCGACCTGGCATCGCCGGGGATCATGCTCTCCGGAAGCCCGGACGAGGGACCGCTGATCGGAAACGTCAAGGCGTCGCCCGCCGTCGCCGGCCGCGCCAAGGTGATCACCCGCGAGCGCGGGCTGCAGATCATGCAGCTGGCGTACGCGCCGCCGTCCCAGCTGTGAGCGGATGCCGATGGGCAGATCTGCGTGGGCAGAGCTACCCATAGGCATCCCCCAGCGGGGACCATAAGGTGTTATTAGTCGCCGGGCATCGGGGACACGGCCCCTCCGGGGCTGAAGCAATCGGGGCTGACAGAAGCCCTCAGGACCAGGAGGTGACCGTGGGCGGAGAAGTCTCTGCAGCGGATGGTGCTCTTCAGCGGGGCGCCCAGATCGTCAACCAGTCGAAGGCCGAGATCGTGGGGGAGCTGAACTCGATTCAGAACAAGCTCTCGGGCATCGGTTCATCGTGGGCCGGCTCCGGCGCCGCGGCGTTCCAGCAGACGTTCCAGGCATGGCAGGAGAAGTCCCGCCGCATCACGAACGCTCTCGACGGATTCGAGCAGAACCTGCGCGACTCCCAGTCGGCCTACTCGCAGACCGACGATGCTTCTGCGCAGTCGCAGAACAAGTTCATGGGCCGTCTCGGCTGAAACCCGGAGGGAAGAACAACATGGGTGGTAACGGCTACAAGATGCAGTTCGGCGCCGTCGACGCAGCAGGTGCAGACCTGGTCGGCAGCGCGAATCAGATCGAGAACAAGCTCAACGACATGGAGAACGCGCTCAAGCCTCTCCAGGCCGACTGGACCGGTTCGGCCTCCGAGGCCTACGTCCAGGCCAAGGCGCAGTGGAACGCTGCACTGACCGAGATGAAGGCGCTCCTGAACGACATCGGTCGTCAGGTCTCGCAGGACTCGGCCGACGGCCAGGCCAACGAGAACCGCAACACGAACCGCTGGTGACCTTCCGTCACTGACGCGTCACGCGTTCCGAACCGGCTGTCATCCCTTCGGGGATGGCAGCCGGTTTCTCGTCGTGCGGGCGCGCGTCGTGCGCCCGGCATCGTGCGCGGGAGCTCAGCCTTCGGCGTCGGCGAGATGCCGGGCGTGGTGGCCCAGCACCTTGACCATGATGCCGCGCTGACGCAGCTCCGCCACCGTGCGCGACTCCTCGTCGCGGTCGCGGCCGAGCGCGTGCACATTGGCGACGACAAGCACATCGCCCGCGCGCAGCGTCTCGATCAGCCGGGCCAGCCGGTCGCCCCAGCTCTCCAGGATCTCGGGCGCCGGATGCCGGAAGCCTTCGATCGGCACGCCGAAGCGCGTCAGATCCTCACGCTGCTGGGTCACCGACGGCATCCCGTCGCGCGCCACCACCAGCCCGACCAGGCGGGTGCCCTCGGGGCGTGCCGACCACCAGTCGTGCTTCTCGTTCGCCAGGCACTGCGGGCACGTCGCCGCGGCGTGCGGCAGGTGCAGCGGGCTCGTGAGAGCGGCTTCCAGGCCCTGCTCGATCGAGCCCGTGCCCTTCGCATTCGTCACGTCACTCATGAACGCACCTCCGCTCCCATTCTGCGCTCCCATTCTGCCCGAGTCCGCCGACATGCGTCCCGGTGAAGGGGTGCGGGGTCAGAGCAGGCCGAGCGACCGGACCGCGTCGCGCTCCTCGATCAGCTCCGCGACGGAAGCGTCCACGCGGGCGCGCGCCCAGGCGTCCAGCTCCAGGCCCTCGACGATCCGCCAGCCTCCCTCGACCGACTGCACGGGGAACGAGCAGATCAGGCCCTCGGGCACGCCGTACTCGCCGTGCGAGACGACGCCCGCACTCGTCCAGTCGTCCGTGCCGTGCACCCAGTCGCGCACATGGTCGATCGCGGCACTCGCCGCGGACGCCACCGACGACGATCCGCGCACCTCGATGATCTCGGCACCGCGCTTGGCGACGCGGGGGATGAACGTCTGCTCCTGCCAGGCCGTCGTGTCGCCGACGCGGGCGGCCAGGGCATCCGCGACCGGCCGGCCGTCGACGGTCGCGTGCGAGACGTCGGGGAACTGCGTGGCGGAGTGGTTGCCCCAGATCGGGATACGGCGGATACCGGCGACGGGGACGTCGAAGGTCTGCGCGAGCTGGGCCCTGGCGCGATTCTCGTCCAGCCGGGTGAGGGCGGTGAAGCGCTCGGCGGGCAGCCCGTCGGCGGACGTCGCGGCGATGAGCGCGTTGGTGTTGGCCGGGTTGCCGACGACGGTCACACGGACGTCGGATGCCGCATGCGCGGCGATCGCGGCGCCCTGCGGCCCGAAGATGCCGGCGTTCGCGGCGAGCAGGTCGCCGCGCTCCATGCCGGGACCCCTCGGCCGCGCGCCGACGAGCAGGGCGTGGTTCGCGCCGTCGAACGCGACGGCGGGATCGTCGGTGACCTCCACGTGCTCCAGCAGCGGGAACGCGCCGTCCTGCAGTTCGAGAGCCGCACCCTCGGCGCCCTTGAGGCCCTGCGGGATCTCCAGCAGCCGCAGCCGCACCGATTCGCCCGTCCCGAGCATGTCTCCCGCCGCGATGCGGAACAGCAGCGCGTAGCCGATCTGTCCGCCGGCTCCCGTGATCGTGAT
>Ga0256796_1000409_pt1 | contig 18718 bp, 16 predicted proteins | sample MC6MC0947MT_FD_190209 | JGI IMG/M metagenome (GOLD analysis project Ga0256796, IMG submission 190209) | Metatranscriptome of enriched soil aggregate microbial communities from Iowa State University, Ames, United States - MC6-MC0947-MT... | ecosystem: Environmental > Terrestrial > Soil >...
GGAAAATAAAAAGTAATATAAAAAACTATAAATACCTTCAAAGGCAATATTGGGTTTGTCAAATACATTGATTTTTTTTCGAAGCTTATTAAAATGAAAATAAATAAGGGTAATTAAAAGAAAATAGGGCGAAACACAGAATGCCCCATAAACCAAGTTCATATCAGCATCTTGCGTTAACAACATTGCCAATAATCCCAAAATAGTCACAACAAAGGCTGAAATTGTAGCTTTAAGAACCATGTATAGATTTTATTATTTATTGATAATAATATATAGCAGTATCCTGTCTACATTTTGCTTCAAATTCACAATTTGAAAAACAAGAACAACTTTACTCAAAAGTAATAAGAAATGAAATTATAAGTACACAACAATTCATATTCAAAGCAAACCAATACATATTCGTTCTATTTTTTATACCATTTAAGAACTCGATATTCGCAATGCTAAAAAAGAAAACAGATCATTTTGTTATCTTAGCCCATGAACAGAAAATACGAGTTATGCATTTGACGATTAGACCCGCACAACAACTTGATGCCGCAGTTGTACCTGAAATCATGTTAGAGGCGATGGAAGATATCATCTTTCGATTTATACAAAAGGAAGACAAAAAAGAAGCAATACATTTTTTAACCGATCTTTTCCAACAGACCGAAAATCTATATAGCCATGAAAATACTTTTGTTGCTGTAGATCCCGAAGGCAATGTTATGGGATCATTGACTGGATATGATGGAGATCATTTTCTTGCGCTACGACAACCAATACTGGAACTCATGCAAAAACAATACGCCAATGATCTAATCCCTGAACCGGAAACAGCAGGACAGGAATTTTACATAGATTCTGTTGCTGTCTCCACTGCTGCCAGAGGCCAGGGGCTAGGAACTGAGCTATTGAAACATGCAATAAAACATGCCAAAAATCAAGGTTTCAAACAGATAGGACTATTGGTTGATCTAGACAACCCGAATGCTAAGAAGCTTTATGAACGCCTTGGTTTCACTTTAGGAAACAAAATGCCTTTTGTCGGTGGGGAATACTATCATATGTATATTCAATTTGTTTAGGTTAATCTACAACATCCAGTTCGTGAAAACCATCAACATTATTATTCGAATATTGGTTTCTTCCAAAACACTAAAATTGTTAACTCAATAAATTGGTCAAAATAGAACACAGAACAATTTATAAGCCTATCTTATTTATAAATACCACAAGGATTAATATAAAAGATCTAAAAAGGAATTCTTAAAATTCCCTATTTTTGCGCAGATCAACATGAAAAATCAACTTCATCGGCAACTCCGTATTTACAGATATGTTATCTATCGGGAAACCTTAATAGATCCCTGGGAACATTTTTGGTCTTTTATTGGTGCATTCGTAGGCATATTTATCATCGCTTTTATTCAATCGCTTCATTTCCCGCCATTGGAGAATGTTTTCCTGATCGGATCATTTGGTGCCTCCTCTGTTTTGGTTTATGGAGCCATACAAAGCCCACTTGCGCAACCTCGAAATTTAATCGGTGGTCATGTGGTTTCAGCAATAGCTGGAGTTACCGTAGCACAGCTACTCCCCGATATCATCTGGCTTACAGCACCCTTTGCTGTAGCCCTGTCTATCGTATGTATGCAACATACCCGTACATTGCATCCACCGGGAGGAGCAACAGCGCTAATAGCAGTAAGTAGCGGAACCAAAATTTCTTCCTTAGGGTATTGGTATGTATTGAGTCCCGTACTCTCCGGCTGCCTGATTTTATTTATAGTAGCACTTATTTTTAATAATATCACCAAAAATCGACACTATCCTGTTAAAAGATCACGCTTACGTCGTTCACGGCGACAACATCTAAAATCACGATTTGAACGAACAAAAGGGACATCAACCTAATTTGAATTAGCTAACCCTATCGTACTATCCCACTGTCCGCATATCCATCTCGCTAAGCAGAAGACATTCTTATTTACGTCGATGTGGGATATGTTCCATTTCCCGTGGATTCTTTTCCTCTTTTCCTTCTTTTTGTCTACTGGCACCAAATTTCCAACTAAATGAGAGACTTACCGATCTGTTGTAATAATTGTTGGACGTTGTACTTCTGAATGAAGGTGCTACCGCCATACTCCTTTGTGTCATAACTCGCTGAAATGGATTACTTACTGTCAATACAATACTGGCTCTATCATTCCAAAGCTCCTTTTGAGCAGCAAATCGATAAGACCATTCGGCCGTATTTCGTCCCTGCAAAGTCACATAACCGTTGTTATAGTCTCCTGAAATCTGAAGACTGTAACCTTTAGATAGACCATATGAACTACTGAGATTAGCAGCATAAAATCCATTACTATTTCTTACCTGTAATGCTGCACTCCTAAACCAGACGTAATAGAGTTCCAGTCCACCATTGAGCATCCAATTCGGTTGCAGTTCCATGGATAGATTGACCTGTGTACCCAAGCGTTTATTTGTCGCAATATTACTGGGTGTAGTACGTGAAATTCCGAGACTGTCGACGACAGTAAGCTGCTCTATCGAATTATTGTTAGTACTATAATAGACACTACTATTCAGATTAAAACCAGATGCTGCATTGTAATTGTGTCCTAATTCTACTACCCGAATCCTTTCAGGTCGCAATAGCGGATTTCCCGACAGCAGATTTCGTGGGTCACTGGCGTTGACATAAGGATTGAGATCCCATATCCACGGTCTACGTATCCGCTCTGTATAGGCGAATTTGAGTTCATGATGGTCATTTAACTTTTTAGCGACTAACATGGTAGGCACCCAGTTGCCGAATTTAGATTTAAATGAAGGTGTGGAACTCCTGAAATCAGCCCCCAATACTGTTGTCTCAAAACGAATCCCGGGCCTAATTGTCCACTGATCATCGGTTTCGATTTTTAAACTCATGTAGCCCGCCAATATCGTACTGTAGTAATCCATTTTATCCGACCGAGATGGGATTTCTACCAACTCTTCACTTCCCGGAGCATGTTCATTATTGAAAACAATGTAAAGACTACCGGAATTACTTCGCTTCAATTTCATTCCCGTTTCAATGACGTTTTTCCCGGTCACATCTATAGGCTGCGTATAGTCCACCTGAAAATCAAAGTCCCAAGAATCACCTTTGTTCGGCCCTTTCTCCTTAAAAGAGCTCGCTTCGGACATTTCTTTTTGACTGGTTATGTACTCCGATCTATCGTTTGATCGGGCAGCCAGCCCAAGGATCTGCAACTCCTGTGCTTTACGTCTAAACCTTTTGAGATAATTCAGCGAAAGTTCATAGTATTTTACCGAATTCCGCTGCTGACTAAACTGATTATATTCAGCATAGGTTTCTCCATCCTGATATAAGTTGTAAAGTGAACTACGCGCAGGCCAACTGCCATACCAATAGGACAAGTCTGCTCCGATTTTTTGCGAGCTGTCCGGGCGGTACACAAATCCTAGACTTGCAGACGCTCCCCTATCCTTTTCAGTTTCATCATTGTGTTGTAAAAGCTCTCCGACCGATACCCCTTTGGATAAAGAGGTTCTTTGCAGGATTGACCTGTTTCGTTCTCGTTCAGCATTCATCGTTGCATTAAAATTGAAATCAAATTTTTCAGTAGTCGTAGACCAGGAGCCACTTCCAGATTGATCCAAGTTACCTAAACTGAAATCCAAACTTCCATGCGTTCCCCGGACAGATTTTTTTGTGATAATATTAATAATACCTGCAGCTCCTTCTGCTTCATATTTTGCAGATGGCGAGGTGATCACCTCAACAGAGTTAATAGAACTTGCAGGAATCATTTTTAAGGCATCTTTCAAATTCTTAGCCATTATTCCAGAGGGAATACCATTAAGTAGAACTTTAATATTCGTATTCCCACGCATCCGCAATTCCCCATTACTTCCTACTGTTAACAGAGGAACTTTCCGCAATAGGTCTACAGCCGAACCAGCTTTATTACTGATATCAGAACCCGCATCATAGATCAATTTATCACTTTTATAGCGTATCGGCTTTCGCTTCCCTTTCACAACAATTTCTTCCAACGATTTAAGCTGACTGACAAGTCTGATCTCTAATACATTTGATGTAGTTATCGACTTAGACAGATGACTTTCATATCCCACATAAGTAACCAAAATACTTGGACTCCCAGTCTGCTGCTTACCGAACTTAAATGCGCCTCCCAAATCGGTAGTGACTGTCTGTAAAACTTTTCCCGCAGAAATCAGAGATACTGTTGCATGTTCGATCGGAAGTGCATTGCTAGCATCGACAACTTTTCCCTTAATTTCATAAACGGCATTTTTCCCAACTTGATGCTGAGCATATAAAGAAGGTAAACATAGGATAGACACAAAAAGAATAGCAATTGGAAAATGCTTCAAAACACGGAACATATTGTTTGGATTAAATACGATACAAAACAATAAGACTATGTTCTTTTTAAAAAATTTTAATGAGGAATAAGGTGAATAAAAGGCCAAACAAACTTCATCATCAAATTAGTAGCTTTGGTCATTCTCTTTTGGGTAGAGATTTAACAATTGCCATCGTCCATCAGTCATACAATTGATCAATTGATCAGATAATATGGACGAACGATGGCTGGTCGAAAAAATTTGCTTTCGAATGTAAATATTAAGCGCCTGGAAATTTACTCATATCCATATAAAATATCTCCCAAGTGTGGCCATCATAGTCTTCCACCTTTCTTAACTGCATAAAACCATGATCCATCATTGGCATTGGCTCTATTCCTCCTGCCGCCAGTCCTTTATCAACAATTTCATTTACCCGATCCAGACTCTCCACGGAGAGAGCAAACAGCCCAGCGATATGATTTTTTGTATCGGCTATCGGCTTATTCGTAAAGGATTTAAATTTATCATGGGTCATGATCATGACAAAAATATGCTCACTCCAAACCATACATTTAGCATCATCATCACAAAATTGTAGATTTACTTCAAAACCTAATTGAGTATAAAAATCCATTGATTTGTTTACATCTGCCACGGCGAGATTAATAAATACCTGTTTCATCTTTTAAATTTTTAATTGCTATTGATAACACAAAATTGCGCATTGTGGTTTACAAAAATCTTAGCATAAGACAATAAAATTCGTGCCTGATCAAAATCCCATATCAGCTGGCAGAATGAAGCTACAAAAGCTATATTTGTATAAGTATTAAGTATAATGTAATCCTTTAATTCTTAAACATGATCATCATAAGAACTTTCGGTGTTATTTTGCTCTTGCTAGGTTTATTTCTAGCATACGGGCTATCCAAAGACAGCAGGCTGATGCTCTTTGGCAGCAAAATTAAAGCCGATGTCATTGGGATAGACAGTGTAAAAAACAAGCGTTTCGGATATCTACATTATCCGATCCTCCAATTCAATTATAAGCAAAAACAAGTTCGTCTAGTGAAGGATTTAAGTAGCATTAATCCAAAAAAAGTACCTGCTCAAATGGAAATATATTATGAGGAAGGTATCGGCATAAGTGATGGTTTTACCGATAGATATGCCATCTTTTCTATTATGAGCATCATCATGATAATCTTTGGCATCATAGCTATTAGTACCAAATACCCATATTAACCTATATCAGCTTATTTGGATAGTTCGGTAAGGTCTGCTTTGGAGAATATATGTTCTCCCTTTAGATAGCTATTTGCATCTTTCAGGTAGATATAAATTATTTTTCTAGCTTCTGGATTAGGCAACTTGTATAAGTTATGTACCAGAAACTCTTTATCCCGCAATCTGTCTTTATTATAATTCAAAAAGGATGGTGCATGTGTCTGTACACTCCAACGGATAAAACGTAAATCAATATTATCAGGATATTTGATGATAACCGATTCCAATAATTTCTTACCTTTTTTAAACTGGCCCAGCTTAGAAAAGGGGTTCCCCATATGCTTTGCCCAAAGAATCTCATAAGCAGCAAGATACCCTTTTTCTGTTGCTGTATTTGCGGCTACTTCCAGTGTTTTCAAATTGGCCTCGCAGAGTTTTTTATCTTTAACTGCTGCTGCATAATCGGCTCGCATTTTGTCTACATTTAATTGACCAAAACAACAAATTGTGCTTAATATAAAAGAGAAACAAACAAAAAATCGTACTACCATCCTAAATTCAATTAAATAAAATCATGCATTATCCAGATGAATTTAAACATAAAATGTATCATCATATTAACCAAACAAATCGTTGTGTTCATATAAAATTCATCCTCAGACCATACTCAGTCTTATTCTAGTTCATATAACAATATTTTAAGCGCAAGAGTTTTCTTATTTTTTTCTTTCATCAGAAACCGCTGTCTCATTTTGCCCATCTAAAGCTCATCGCAAACTGGCCTTCCCTTCCCCTTAATTCTGACTTCAATACACATTTATTCTTCAAACATTCTTGCATCATAACTTTTGATCACAAAACCACCATACAAGTATCTCGCTTTTCTCGTAATTTTCCTCCCATCCGATTGGCGATAAAAAGTGTAAGAGATTTCCCTGTTTTTTGCATCGAATTTTATGGGTATTGGTGGATAGGATTTTAAGTGATCCTTACTCGATTGATCACTTTCAAGAGTAGATTTGTTCTGCAACGGGCTTTCATCAACATTTGTCCAGCTACACACAGATAAAAAATGTTTATTCGAATCAACCACATCCAAATTATCTTCATACAGGTAAGCCTTATAACAAGAAAAAGATAACTCATCCATTCTTTTGATTAGTAGGTAATGATGCTGATCAAGCAAATGGAGCTCATAGAAGTAATCAAAGGTTCTTTCTTGCCTATTGATCACATGTTTATTTTTCAACACATAATTCCAGTGCTCAAAATTACTTCGGAGGGTGAACAGCTCATACGCTCCGGATTTTTTCAAGCTAAAATCTGAATTTAAACTATCCAACACCTCTCTAAAACTCTTAAAATTTATTATATCATCTTGCTCAAGTGTTTGAATTAATCGTTCACCAAATTCTTCACAAAGTGCTCTTTTGGTCATCGAATCTTGACTGGAAATCGCTGCATTAAGATCAAGAAATGACTGCACAAGCCTTAACTCTTGGTCGGTCTGTCCATAGGACCCCTGCGTTACTTGAAGTAATAACGTGAACAGCACTAATTTAAGCAGTTTCATCTGTTAGCGTTTCTATCCATTGAGATTCGTAAGACGCGACAGCTCATCAAACTCTGCGGTGATCGTGTCCCCTCCTTTTGTTGCTATGAACTGGGCTCCTTGTTCCGATATTTTATAACCTTTTTTTTCCAAATACCACTGCAAAGCAATCTTATGGTTCATTTCAAATTGGGAAATTAACTGTGGAAAGACAGACAGTATCCGAAGATGATCATCTTGATATTGACGGTCTAAAACATTACTTTTGATCGTCACCAGCATTGCCCCCTGTCCATAATCAGCAATATAATAAGCGCTCGCGTCAAACATTCCGGAGGCGATCAAACCAATGCGGTGCAACTCATCTTTGGAAAAATCAAAGCTATTGTTGCTGAAAAGATCAATCCCTTGATCTTCACCATATTTTTTTAGTTGAAGAGCCTGCTGCGTAATATTTTCAGAAAGACCAGATTTGGTATTTGCCCATGCCCAAAGCCAAGTTTCGGACGAATGCGAAAAAGTCCCTAAGACCTGAATCGGAAAATCAAGGTTTGGCCCAAAACTAATCTCCTCTTTGGTCATATCAATATTCCAATTATTATTACCGATGACCGTTGCAAAATCATACTGTTTATCAAAAGCAATTCCACCAAATCTTTCAATCAATTCCTGTTCTGTGCAACAGGCCAAGCTATCTTCTGGCTCCTTTGTAGACGTAACCTGTTCCACTTTAGCACCTTGCTCTACCTTAGCTCCTTGTTCTGCTTCGGTACCCTGTCCTATTTTAGTACCCTTTCCAAAAAGTTTGTTTAAAAATCCCATAATTGTTTCTCTATTTTTTCAATTCAGCCAGCAATTCTGCCCTTCTAAAACTCTCCCCATTAATTGTCAGTACGATTTCATCGATCTGTTTTAAATCAGCTACTATTTTAAGCAATTCATTTTTTCTATCTATTTTGATTTTCTTATTGATAAAAAATTCATGAATATAAAGTGTGTTCAGTTTCGGAATGGTCTTTAAATCAGCCAGATCTTTCAATTGAAACATATTGATTAACCGCAATTCGACTAATTGATCCAATTTAGCAAAATCAACTAATTTTTTTGAATTGAGTTCAAACAAAGCAATACGTTCGAGTCCGGAAAAATCACGCAAGAAAGATAAATCACCCATCTTTGATACCGAGGAAATTTCGAGATTTCGTAATGAGGGTACATGAGGCATGATTAGATGATCACTTTTGGAAGTAAAACCTTCCAGTCGCAGCGACTCTAGCTCCAGTTCCTGCACAAAATCTAATGTATTTACTGCTCCCTTCGTACTAATAAACAATTGCTTAAGTGACTTACAATTGGCTAGCGGAGATACATCCTTAACAGTTCCCGCAATTGACAAGTGTTGCAAATTCGTGATTTTCTCGATAAATTTTAGCGAAATGCTCGTATAAAAAAACAGTTCCAATTTCTCAATCTGGTCGATAGGTTGATCTTTGAGAACATCCAAATCTTTTGCGCTATTGATCTCAATCGCTAATTCCATAGTACTTATTTTTATGCTTAACTCAAATATACTGAATGCACTAACCAACCTAATTATGCATTTACAATCCGTCAAAATCGTTTATGATTCGTGAAATTATCGAATATACTGACCGGCGATCTGTATCACCTATTGAAAAAAACAGCACAAATTGTAAATGAATAAGATTTTTTTACTCACAATTATTATTTTTACCGAACAGAAAAGTTTGAAAAATGATAACAGTAGCGATAATAGAAGATGAACCCGCTGTCCGTAAGGAGATCAGTTACCTTATACAAGAGGAAACCGATACAGAACTAATTGGTTGGAGCGACAGTGTCAGAACTGCTGTAAAACTAATTGAAGAAAAGAAACCGGATGTGATCCTAATGGATATTCAACTTAAGGATGGTACAGCGTTCGATCTGCTAAAAAAACTCAATGTTATCCCACAAAACGTCATATTCATCACAGCGTATAATCATTTTGCCATCAAAGCGATCAAATACGGTGCTTTAGACTACTTGTTAAAACCTGTTGATCAAACCGAATTAAAAGAAGCATTAGAACGCTACCGTCGTCGCAGCGATAATAATCCGCAATGGATGCAGCAGTTAAACATGGCACAGAATGCAATGCACCATGGCGATTTACCAGAAAGTATTGCCCTGACATCCATTCATAATGTACGTATTGTTGCTGTTCACGACATCGTATACTGTAAAGGTGATGGTCCATATACTTTTTTCTTTCTGAGTGATGGTTCCAAGGAGCTCATATCCAAACCGTTGAAATATTATGAGGAATTGTTACCCGCCCCATATTTCCTACGCACCCATCAGTCCTACCTAGTAAACCGTAAGTACATAACCGGTGTTAACCGTTCTGAGTATATTGTATTGAAAAACAAAGAAGAAATACCTATTTCATCCCGAAGGAAAAACATAATTTTAACCCAGCTTTTCCCTGAGAAATGAGATATCTGTTACGAAGTATTTTCTTTTTGCTACTTATTTTACATATTGTAGCTTGCGACAAAAGACCGACTTTTTCTTCCCGAGACCATGATGCTGTTTTAGCACAGATAAAGGAGCTCGAAGACAAAAGGTTGACACCCACGAATGGCGACTCACTCAAGAGAGCCTGGCGACAGCTTGGCGAAAATCCTGATGTAAAAAATGACACCGTATTCTTTGCAAAAGTTAAATACAATACCGCTAGGCTATATGCCATGCTTCAGCAAGATTCCGCAGGCTTTTTTGTAGAGCAGGCACTTGAATTGATCGAACCTACCACCGGTAATCTAAAGTATAAAGCACTTATCTATAATGGTATTGGCAATATCCGCAGTGCCGAAGCAAAAGAACGCGAAGCCGGCTATTACTACAACAAAGCAGCTGCGATCGTTCTCTCGGACAGCACCGCAGGACTTTCTGCAGAAGCGAAATCGGCTATATTGCTCTCTGCGGCACAAAATAACCTAAGTTCGTTTCAATACAATCTCGCTGAAAAAATGAATCGGGCGGCCCTCCATCTCTCAGATTCGCTTCCAAAGGAGCATATCAATCGTCAGCGTGTATTCGTGCAGATGATTTATACACTAAATTCTTTGCAGAGGCCTGCCAAAGAAATAGCGCCATACCTCCACAAACTAGAGCAACTCCACCGACTATTTCCCGATAAGTATAATATCAGTTTTTTATACGATTCGAAAATACAGTACTTTGAAACAACACAGCAGCAAGATTCCTTGCTACATTATCAACTACTGAAAATAGAAATTGATGAGCGACTGAGCAATATCAAAGAGTCTTCTGTCTTGATGAATAATCTGTTTGTAAACTACTGTAATGTTGCAGCAATTTATGTGCTATTTAAGAAGCCCGTGCAAGCAGCTCAATATATTGTAAAAGCCAAACAGCTTAGAACACAATTCTCCAAATTGATCTTTCCGCATAATGAAATACTCTTTCAAAAAAGCTTAGCCGAGCTGTACCGTTTACAGGGCAAAAAGGAAGAAGCAATAGCCGTCCTCAATAATATTGTTCAATTACAGAGAAATGTCTATCATTCGGAAAACACACAAGCTATTGCCGAAATGAATGCATTGTACCAACTACAGGCCAAAGATCAATCCATTCGCACATTGAATGAAAGCATTAAGATCAATAAACTACAGTTACAACAAAATCGCCTGTGGCTGGTAATATCCTCTTTGGGCCTTATCTTATTGATTATTATATTATTCTTTCTATACTATAGTTTCCGTCAGCGACGCCTAAGCCAGGAGAAAGAAAAAGTCCTACTACAACAGCAATTACTGCGCACACAGATGGAACCACATTTTATTTTCAACACCTTAGCAGCAGTACAGAGTTTTGTGCGATTAGATAAGAAAGAAAGCGCCATCAAATATCTCAATCGCTTTAGTCGTTTGTTGCGGAGCAATCTGGAGTTAAGTCGAGAGAATCTAGTGCCTTTAAATGAGGAGATCGAAACACTGGAAAACTATCTGACCTTACAGCAAATGCGTTTTGAAGATGCTTTTACCTATCACATTACTCAGCCACACGAGCAGGATCTTAGTGCCATCATGTTGCCTCCCATGTTGATACAGCCTTATGTCGAAAATGCCCTACTACATGGTATTGACCTCGAAACCTGTAAAGGCAATATCGACATTCATTTTCAATTGGATGGAGATATTTTATCTGTAGACATCCTTGACAGTGGCAAGTCTGAACCAAATATCCAAGAAACTCCACATCGCTCGCTCTCCGGAACAATCAGTCATGAACGGTTGCAACTCCTTGGCAGGAAAGCAAGCATAAAAATCACGAAAAATCCTGAAGGCGGGACACTGGTCAAGTTACAAATACCTGTTACATCCTGACTTTTTTTTGATCGAACTATGCCTGCTCATTACCTTGCTATTTTTTGCAACGAAGGTCGATGCAATGAGTTTATTTCAACAAACGAGCACATAGACCACATGTCAAATCTGTAAGATTGATATTTGCGAATCGTAAAAACTATTTACGATTCGTAAATATCACTGTTTTAGCAAGCGTTCCTTTCTTAGCTTTGATAAATCAGCAATGGTCTATACATGAAAAATACATTCTCCAATATCGCATGCATTAGACGAATTATAAGTTTCACTATCCTTATTGTTATAACTAGAAATATTATGGCACAAGAAGTCAATCATTATATCGCAACCGGTAAAGACAGATCCAAAACGATCAGCGGACAATATGGTGATCTCAGTGGCATCTGTCTCTTTGAAGATGGCAAATTCATGTTATATGGCTATGCTACCATGGTTTTTGGATCCTATGTCTTTGAAAAGGATTATCTCCTTTTCTATCCAGACCAGTTACCGCAATTTCAACTATATGCAAACCATAACCCCACTTTAGGAGATACCGTATCTGTCAATTTTAGAGGCTTCGAAGAGGGAAAGACTTTTGTACAGTTTGGAGATGACAATGCGCAACCAGTTTTCAACGATGGGGCCAATTGCTTCGATTTCCCGTATCTCTATGAGCAATCACACCCGATGTCACAGTTGAAATTCGTTGTACAAAAAGAAGATTTTGATGCAGGTCCTGCATACCAGACATTCCACTATCAAAATGACCAACACCTCAATGACTTCATCGCAATCTATAATAAACCACAGCGAGCGCGGACGAATTTCGCTGCCTACCTGTATCTAACTGAAGATAAAAAGCTTGCCATAAGTCTTTCTAATTATGGCGGCAGGAAGGGTTTTTTAAGAGAAAACCAAGTAGACCCAACGCAAAAGCGCTGGCTTGAAATATTAGCAATGAAAAAAGAATACGAAAATGCGGGAAGCATTGAGTTGACGGCAATATTTTCCAATGCAGAGTATAACATTTCCTATCCCGACCTAGAGGAATATAATTTCGATAAAGCAACAAATCAATACATCAGCAAGTCCACGAAGGATAATGACCAGGAGAGTGATCAGCATGATCGCTATCTGCGTCAATATACCAAACAGCCATTAGTACCCAAGCCAGATAAGTTTGATACCAAAGCTGTCGCTGCCGTAAGTTTATTTTTTACCAGCTGTAGCCAACCTGACGAATCATACAATCACATAAAAAGAAGAAAATACTAAATGATCAAACAAAGTTTATACCTCATCCTATTGCTATTACTCTCTACGAGTAGTTATGCACAGTTAAATTTGCGAAAAGCGATTTTGCAAAGTGATTTGATTACTTCTATCAATAACCATCGGCAGGACAGCATTTGGGAAGATAGTTTTAACAGCGACACCAGTTCCGCGGATTATATCCTGTGCAATGCATTGACATCCGAAAAGTTTGAAAAATATGAAAAAAGAGATATTATGGTACATTTACTAAAAGTCGCAAGTGAATGGTAATAAGCAATGGTATCAAGTTTGCTTAGCGTAATGAATAAAAAACAGTGATCGACCATGCGTATCCTGAGACGAGTTATTATATTAGTTATATCATGTTTCACCCATATCGTTGCCTATGGACAGCAGCGTACGGTCGAACAGATCGTAGATCAGGTGATTCATTCATATAACAACAAAGACAGTCTCGCGTTTAATGCACTTCTTAACAAAGAGCTTGGTTTCTATTTCATCACCACTTTGGGAGTCAATAATCGTTGGACACATACATCAAAAATTTCTTTTAATCACCATACAGATTGTTCGATCAACAACCCTTACCAGGACTTTCTGGCACAGGATCAGATCTCAATCCCAAAATCAAAAAATATAACGTATAGCGATCGACCTTTTTTCGAGTGCGAAACAATCTACAAAAAAGGCGTATTTGTCGCCAATAAAGGTAAATACCATCCCTTATCAGAATCTATTATTTTTTATAGAACACACTATTCAGGCATTATCGGTGAAGAAATTACGTCGAATAAAGCGCAAGAACTAGACCATCTCTATAGCCAGGTAAAGCGTATTGAAAATCAGAGTCGACGCATTATTGTCAATAGCGACACAGGCACTTTTATTTTTTATATTACCAAAATTGACACACAATGGTGGCTAACAATGATAGATTTTGCCAGCGCCGATTGCAGTGTATAATTGTCCGCATCTGAACAAGAAATGTTCGAATACGAACAGTCCCTCCGCACAACACCAAAACATAAACAACTAAAAATCAAACAACTAAAACAATGGCAAATCAATTGCAATTCTATTTTAACATAAAATAGTCATCTATTGATAATTGATACCGCTATGTTAAAAATCTACATAAAAACTGCTTGGAGAAGTTTAAAAAGTCAGCGCTTCTTCTCATTAATAAAAATAGGCGGATTTGCTTTTAGCATAGCAATCTGTATGCTTATTGTTTTGTACGTAAAGCATGAGTTGAGCTATGATAAATTTTACAAAGATTCCAACCTACTTTTCAGGGTAGTAGGCGTAATCAATAAAGACAATACTGTTCTAAAAGGATTATCGTTACCTGCTCCAGCGGGCGCTACTTTAAAAGAAGAATTTCCAGAAATTATTGCCTCCGGAAGATTATTAACAAACCCTCTTTTTGGTGCTGGAACCAATCAAGTCGCCACAACTGGGAATGCCGAACTATTTTCAGAAGAAGGTTTCTGTTTTGCGGATCAAGCGATCATGGATTTCTTCCCAACCAAAACAATATTCGGTTCATTAAGCCATGCGCTCGACAATCCAAAGACTATTGTAATCACCAAGCGGAAAGCAGCAAAACTATTTAAAGGAAATCCGATCGGAAAACGCATCTATTTAAATAACGAGAAATCAAATGAGTATTCCATTACAGCAGTCATTGACGATATTCCCACAAACTCCAATCTATATGGATTTGATTTCTTTATGACATTAAGTGGTCATGAACCTTATGAAGGTGAAAAATTAAATTGGCTCGCCTCCAACTATACGACCTATTTTAAAGTCAGAGAGGGCACCGATATTCAACAATTGGAAAAGAAAATCACAAAATCCTACATTCAGGATCATTATAAACCCGCTATGATTAAAGCAGGTATGACAGTCAATGAAGAGATTTGGAATACTGCAAGAATGACCTTACAGCCTTTGGAAAAGATTCATCTATATTCCAATGATGTCCAGACTCATAAAATTGAAAGTCAAAATCGTGGTGATATTCGATTGGTCTATATTTTTGGTGGAATAGCGACATTTATATTGATTATCGCAATGATCAATTTTATCAATCTGTCCACTGCCAATGCTGCTACACGTGCAAAAGAAGTTGGTGTCCGAAAGACAATTGGTTCCGGTCGAAAGGCCCTCATTATACAGTTCATGACGGAGTCTTTTTTATACAGTGGAATCTCGATCGCATTTGCCTTATTTTTCGCTGTGATTTTACTTCCCTTTTTCAATCAGATTGCCGGCAAATCCTTAGTTTTTCCTTGGACGACCTGGTATTTCATCCCCACCCTTTTCATCTTCGGTTTATTGATAGCTATTGTATCTGGAATTTATCCTGCGATGTATCTTTCTAAATTTAAGCCGATTGCTGTATTAAAAGGAAACGTAAATTTAAAATCTAGCCGCAACTGGTTTCGAAATGGACTTGTTATCTTCCAGTTCGCAACATCTATCATCCTGATCATTGGCACCTTGGTCATCAACCAACAAATAAAATATATTTTAAATAGAGACCTAGGATTCAATAAAGAGCAAGTGCTCATATTAAGAGGAACGGGCACTTTGGATGGAAAGCAAAGGTTATTAAAAAACGAATTAAAGGAACTGTCCAGTGTGGCTTCTGTTTCTATAGGCGATTACCTACCAGTTACGATGGATGGCGTAAAACGTAACGGAAATTCATTTTGGAACGATGGTAGACAAAATCAAGACGTGGGTGTAGGCGGTCAGAACTGGATTGTTGATGATGATTATATCTCCACCTTCGGGATCAAAATCCTCGAAGGCCGTAATTTCAACATGAACATGCCAACAGATTCCGCGGCGATAATAGTCAATCAGAAGATGGTAAAAGAGTTGAACATCAAGAATCCAATTGGTGCAAAAATTCGAAATTATGCAACTTATACAATCATTGCTGTGGTCGAAGATTTTATCTTTGGAAACATGCGTAATGAAGATGTTAAACCGCTGGCATTGGTTATTGGTGGTAGTCCGAATATGATGTCCATTAGACTTAAATCAGACAAAATGGAACAAAGTATTCAGGAAATTACGAACGTTTGGAATAAATTCTCTCCAAATCAAAAGATCCAATACACCTTCTTGGATGAAGGATTTGCCATGTTATATGCAGATGTACAACGGACTCAGGTTATTGTCTCAACTTTTGCAGGGTTAGCTATATTTATTGCCTGTTTGGGCTTATTTGGACTTGCCGCATTTGTGACCCAGCAACGGACAAAAGAGATCGGCATCCGGAAGGTGCTTGGAGCCAGTTTGTTAGGAATTATAAAATTGTTATCCGTTGATTTTATAAAACTTATTTTCATCGCCATTCTAATCGCCTGCCCTATTGGCTGGTGGGCAATGAACACTTGGCTACAGGACTTCAACTACAGAATCAGTATCCAGGTTTGGACATTTATACTTGCGGGAATCTCGAGCATGTTAATAGCATTTGGAACCATCTTTTACCATGCGCTAAAAATAGGACGAATAAATCCGGTCAATAGCTTAAAAGACGAATAATTTCCCGTTCATACATTTCATCGACACATGGCATATTACATTGCTGTCGGTGAAATGTTGTTATTACAAAACCTCTCTTAGTAATTTCAATTAAATTACTTAACTTAGCATTTAGACCAAACGATTACGTTTTGAACACAATTCTTAAATTTATAGTTGCTTAATTAGCCTCACAAACCACAGGCTAATCATTCTTTTATTTGGGTAATCCTATCCAAACAGGTTTTCATTTGATTTTATTATTCACCTTACCGCTGTAGCAAATATTTCCTTTTTGTTATGCAAGCTATCGATACCCTCGTGTTGTGATAGCAGAAACATCGTGAATAATTTCAAAAAAATTAACAAAGAACATTAAGCACGACTATAAATAATGCAACAGGAATATACATGGGCTGTCAGTCCAAACAATACACCACTATTAAAGAAATCATGTAGCCACTGCGATAGTAGACAATTTTATTGCAGTGAAAAATTCAGAATAAATGCACAGAAAAAAAACGTTGACGTATGGTTGATTTATCGATGTGTTAAATGCGATAGCACATACAATTTGACCATATTTTCACGTACTAAACCGACTACAATAGACAGTATATTGTTCAACAAATTTCAAAATAACGATACAGAACTGGCTTGGAAATATGCATTTTCCGAAGAAATGAGAAGAAAAAACAAGGTTTATGCCGATTTAGCTACAGTAACCTATGCTTTACAATATGACCAGATTTCAAGCGATGAATTGCTGTCTTTGAATGAAATGATCTTAACATTCGAGGTTGACTATCCCTTTGACTTTCAACTTAGGTTATCATCCCTCATTCGTACCTGTCTCAACCTTTCCTCAAGGCAGCTCGATCAACTAATCATGCAAGAAGCAATTACGGTAACTCGAAAATACTTACAGAAAAAGCATAAGATAAAAGACAAAGATCGCATTGAAATTGATTGTAAAAAACTTAAAAGTGTACTGTGTAAAAAGCCCTAAAGTATACAGTAACGGATTGATTTAATCGTTGATTATCTGAAAAAAAAACAGCCCCAATTTCTGGTCTTTTTTTAGAAAGCCATAGTCTATTACAAAAAAGGGAACCGTTGGTTCCCTTAATTTGTCATATTATAATGAAGTACTTTTTATAAGCTATTCATATATCTATTTTTGCTGAAGTTTATCCGATAGCATCTTCATATAAAAACCACCTACAACACTACGCGCCTTAAAATTCTCACGTATCCCTGTATTCGCATCATAAAAATCATTTAGTGGAACACGTGATTCTGTTTGGATCGCGTGGTTGTAGACGGGATGCACCAAAGCTTCGAATTCTTCTCTAGTTGGTGCGAACGTTGCAGTCCACAAAATCCAGTCATTTTTGGTATATGCTTTTCGGCTATCCAATGGAATTCCAAATCTACTTTGTTTGGTAAGGTAATACTTGATCTCCGTGTTGTAGACTTTCTGTGGAAATAGATTTAGTCCCAGCACCTTGTCCCAAATCAGATTATATTTTTGGCTCCAGGTGTTTTTATCGTCAAATGTCAGCGCGTAATGGTCTCCGGCATCTGCCATTTCCATCCATTTTGGCACCATCTCCTCCGCGATGGCGCGATATTTCTTCGCCGTTTCAGTTTCACCGATAGCTTCAGCCATTTGCGCATAACAGGCAATCCCTACAATAGCCTTTACCGATAAGTTTACGTTACGGGCAAGATGGCCCGCAAAATCATCTGTACATAATTGCGTTTTAGGATCAAAACCATCCTTTACAAGATAGTCTACCCAAGTGGTGAGCGTCTTCCAGTGCTTACGTGCATAGCTTGCATCCCCCTGTACTTTTGAAATCGCAGCTGTCAAAATAATCATATTTCCAGACTCTTCGACAGGCATTGGCTCGCCATAAGTCTGTCCATTGGCCAATGGGTATGTACCTAGATCATGCGCCGCCCAAGGGTGAGGATATTTGCCACTTTCACTAAAGTAAAAGATACCAGTCAACATGCCTTTCAACAATTCCGGATTATAGATCAAGTATAAAGGCGCCGATGGATAAGTGACATCGACAGTATTAATAAAACCACCACTGTTGTTCTCTTTGGACAACCAGAGCAATTCATCCTGTGGACTTTTCACCAAGGTATGTGCAGCAATACTCTGACGATAGGCCAGTGTTGTTAAATGTGCATATTCCTTTCCGCCAGATTTTAGCGCATCCGTGTAGACCTGTTTGTCGAAAGCAACACATCTGTCCATTACTGAACGATATTCATTAGCTGCTAAGGTAAGCTGATTTTCAATGGTTTCCTTACCAGAATTATTCCA
>Ga0256796_1000420_pt1 | contig 18373 bp, 17 predicted proteins | sample MC6MC0947MT_FD_190209 | JGI IMG/M metagenome (GOLD analysis project Ga0256796, IMG submission 190209) | Metatranscriptome of enriched soil aggregate microbial communities from Iowa State University, Ames, United States - MC6-MC0947-MT... | ecosystem: Environmental > Terrestrial > Soil >...
ATTCAATAATTTTATCTGCTTCCATAAATTTATCTTGAAAATTTAAGTACATGAACCAAACGTCGAGCAACCACAACGTTTAAAATACGATTATTCATCAATAAAATTTCATTATCAAACACATATTTATTTGCATTAATGAAAAAAGAAATCACATTATCTATACCTTTTAAAATCAATTTCTTGATTAAAAGTATAGATAATGTGATTAAACAATCTATTCGTTCTATCATTAAATGATTTCGCTTTCAAATTGAGATAAGAACCTCACATCATTTTCAGAAAACAATCGTAAATCTTTAATCTCATATTTTAAATTGGTGACACGCTCAATCCCCATACCGAAAGCAAAGCCAGAATATTTTTTACTATCGATACCACAGTTATCTAAAACGTTTGGATCTACCATACCGCAACCTAAGATCTCTACCCAACCGGAGTATTTACACAATTGGCAACCTGCACCTTTACAAATTGTACATGAAATATCCATCTCAGCAGATGGCTCTGTAAACGGAAAGTAGGAAGGGCGGAAACGCACCTGTGTACCTTCACCATATAATTCCTGCACAAAGTGAAACAATGTTTGCTTCAAATCCGCAAAAGAAACATTCTCATCCACATACAATCCCTCCACTTGATGGAAGAAACAGTGTGCACGAGCAGAAATCGCTTCATTACGATAAACACGACCAGGCATAATAGCTCGGAAAGGTGGCTTACCAGCTTCCATTAAACGAACCTGTACCGATGAGGTATGCGTACGCAATGTAATATCATTCCCTTCTTGTTTTTTAATAAAGAAAGTATCCTGCATATCACGAGCAGGATGTTCCGGCGGAAAATTTAAGGCCGAAAAGTTATGCCAGTCATCTTCAATTTCGGGTCCCTCAGAAACGATAAAACCCAATTTCTTAAAAATCTCAACAATCTCTTTACGTACCAAAGACAGTGGATGACGGGATCCCAATTTTAAACCCTGACCAGGTAAAGTAAGATCACCTTCACTCTTTTGAGCCTGTGATTTATTCGCACCAAATTTTTCGTGAGCCTCTTGGTATGTTTTTTCAGCAAATTGTTTAAACTCGTTCAATACCATACCCAAAACACGCTTCTCTTCTACAGAAACAGTTTTAAATTCATCAAACAAACTTTTAACAATACCTTTTGAAACTAAAAATTTCAATCTGAAATTTTCTACATCAGCTGAAGAAGTTGGAGCAAATTGCTTAATTTCCTCAGTATACTGCGTTATTTTATCTTGCAACATAATTATTCAAAGATACACCAAAATATTATAAAAGATAAAGGGTTTTCGTAAGTGAAGTTCAAATTTATGTAACAAGAGCAAAAAAATAATCACAAAAAAAGAGCATCATTAAAAAAGATGCTCTTTTTCGAAATATATTCCAGCACCTAAAACGGTAACGGATCACTATCATTCTCATTCTCTGTAAAATCGACTTCAACCTCCTTATTCTCAATCTTATCTGCATGAGATTGAGCAGGGGGAGCTGTAGGAGGTTCAAAATCAGATTTCCTTCCTAATAGGGTGAAGTTCTCAGCTACAATTTCAGTAGAATAACGTCTTATACCCTCTTTATCTTCATATGAACGCGTTCTTAAGCGTCCTTCAATATAAACTAACTTTCCTTTTGTCAGATACTTTGCTGCGACATCCGCCAATCCACGCCAAAGAACAACTGTATGCCACTCCGTTTGCTCTACACGTTTTCCATCTCGATTAAAATTTTCTGATGTTGCTAATGGAAAACTAGCAACAGAGACATTATTGTCTAAATATCTAATTTCTGGATCTTTGCCTAAATGGCCTACTAGAATAACTTTGTTGACTCCTGACATAATATTTAAGGTATTTGGTTATAATTTAGCTGTTTCTAAAAAAGAAAATATGAGCTTATGTTTAGCTAATTTATCCAAATCTTTTAATAAAACATAATTCCAATTTACTTTTTTTTGCTCCAAATCCCTAGAGTTTAACACGCTATAGAAAGTCGCATAAATATTTTGATGGCTTAAAACATGTTTTTTATTCCGTTGCAACAAACTTATTGTAACTTCTGGCCCAAATAAAGCTAAAAACTCTGGATGAGTAGTTATTTCCAACCCTTCTAAAGCCTCAGAAGTTTCAATCATAGGAAATTCATACAAATTCTCCCAAACATCAGATGCGCCACGCTTAGACATTAAAATTTCATCGTCCTTTTGAATAATAAAGTAGTGAAAATAACGATTTCTGCTTTTCTTAGCTTTAATTTTCACAGGTAAATCAGCCACCATTCCATGCGTATAGGCAAAACAGTCCAATTGCAATTCACATTCACCACATAATGGAGCCTTTGGCTTACAATGTAGAGCACCAAAATCCATAATCGCTTGGTTATACAATGCCGGATAGTCTCGATCAAGATTATCCTTTGCCAATTGCGTAAAGATTTTTTTACCCGCAGGAGTATTAATAGCCGTCTCTACACCAAAATAACGAGATAAAACACGAAAAACATTTCCGTCTAACACTGCTTGCTGTTCATCATTCGAAAAAGAAGAAATCGCCGCTGCAGTATACTCTCCAACTCCCGGCAGTTTAATTAATTCTACGTACGATTTAGGAAATTCACCTTGATACATATCACGCACAATTCCTGCAGCCTTATGCATATTTCGGCCACGGGAATAATACCCAAGTCCCTGCCATAAATGCAAAATATCATCTTCAGAAGCGTTAGCAAAAGCTAAAACATCAGCATATCGATCCACAAACCGCAAGTAATAAGGCATGCCCTGCTCTACACGGGTTTGCTGTAAAATAATTTCAGACAACCATATTTTATAAGCATCCCTTGTATTTCGCCAAGGCAGATCACGCTGATGATCATGATACCATTCTATTATTTTTTTTGCAAATGACATCCTGCAAAAATGCGTTTTTTTATACCAGCTATCAAATTAATCCCTGTCAATTATTTATTCATTTCCTTTTCAAGAATCGCTTTCAACTCATTGACTATTTCAGGATTATTTTTTGCAATATTGATTTTTTCTCCTTTATCTGTGCGCAGATCATACAATTGATCAACCTCGTCGTTTCCAAGCTCAATATTGACTAGGCTATTTCTTTTTGCGCCCTTACCAGCCTTAATATATTTGTAATTATCCTTTAATACACTCAAAGTACCTGATGCTTTTATTAGATAAGGTCTTCCTACCAGATCTTTACCCATATAGCTTTCCCAAGTATTTTCACTATCAACAGCCTCCCCTTTAGGATATTTAACATTCAGAAAAGAGGCAAAGCTGCTCAATAAATCAACCTGACAAACTAAAGCATCCGATGTAGTACCCTTTTTAATCATTTTTGGCCAGCTGATTATAAAAGGAACACGCGTCCCCGCTTCAAATGCAGAATATTTCCCACCACTATAAGGTCCAAATGGATTATGTCCATTTAACTGACTAACAGCACCGTCATCATAACCATCATCCAGCACAGGTCCATTATCACTAGAAAAAATAATAATCGTATTCTCGTATACGTTATTATCTTTTAATGTTTTAACCAGTTGTCCAACAGTATAATCCAGTTGCAGTATAGCATCTCCGCGATAACCCAATCCACTTTTACCCTTAAACATTGTCGCAGGCATACGAGGCACATGTGGTTCGGTGGCATTATAAGTAAGGAAAAAAGGCTTTTGATAATGATCTTGTATAAAACGGATCGCTTTATCTGCAAATGTTAACGTTAATTCTTCATCAACCCACTTAGCCTCTTTGCCACCTGACATCCATCCGATTCTACCTATGCCATTCACAATGGTATTATCATGACCATGATTAAGAGAATTTTTCATCTTCAGCAACTCCGGATTTTCTTTACCAGTAGGCTCACTACCTACTTTTTTGTTATAAGAAACCATTATCGGATCTGCCTTATTAACACCAAGTACATGATGATTTTCCAAGAAAACAGTTGGCACACGATCGGCAGTAGCTGGAAAAATAAAGGAATAATCATAGCCAACTTCCAAAGGACCTGGTTTGATACTCCCATTCCAGTCCTTATCCACTTGATCTCCAAGACCTAAATGCCATTTCCCAATCACAGCGGTTTGATAACCCGCATCTTTAAATACTTTGGGTAACGTTATTTTATCCTGAGGAATAATCAATTTAGCATCACCTGGTAAAATACCTGTACCTGTCTGTCTGAATGGATAATTGCCCGTCATTAGAGAATATCGAGACGGCGTACAAGTCGCTGCCGTAGCATGACCATTTGTAAATCTGATTCCTTCCGAAGCCAAAGCATCCAGATTGGGGGTATTTAATTTTGTAGCGCCATAACTTCCTAGGTCGCCATATCCTAGATCATCAACATAGATCAGAACAACATTAGGTTTCTGTTGCTGTCCCGCTACCTGAGTAACAGAGCCAACTAAAGTCAGCAGACTAATAATATAGTGGTTTACCAATTTCATTATAATTTTTTATTAAAGATAGTTAATGCATCATGATCCTCCACTTTCATGATTTCACGTTTTAATTTCTTTTTCAGATCCTTCACAATCTTTGCGGGAGCAGTAGTATAAATATTTTTCATTTCAGATGGATCTTGAGTAAGATCATATAACTCCCAAGAATTGACACGTTTATAAAAACGGATCAGTTTGTAATGTCCATCGCTCACACCAAAATGAGGTGAAACAGCATGTTCTCCATTTTCATAATAATGATAGTACAAATTTTGACGTCCCCGTTTATCTTTTCCAGTGAGCACATCAACAAATGATTGACCTTGCATCTCCTGGGGTTTCTTCACTCCTGCCAACTGCAGCAACGTTGGAGCAATATCAACATTCATAATCTGAGCGTCGGATACCGTCCCTTTGGCAATCATTTCAGGAAATTTAGCAATCATCGGAGTCCTGAAAGACTCCTCATACATAAATCGTTTATCAAACCATCCATGCTCGCCCATATAAAAACCTTGATCCGACAAATAAATAACAATTGTATTCTTCTCCAAGTCATGTTCCTTCAAATAATCCAGCACGCGACCAATATTACGGTCCATAGATTCAGCAGTATTCAAATAATCAATCATATAACGACGATATTTCCATTCTGCCAAAGCTTTTCCAGAAAGTTGCTTCATATCCAGTTGCTCTTTGATAGGCTTATAATAGGCCAAGTATTTGCGCCACTGATCGTCATTCATACGGGAAAAATTGCCTTCCTTCTTCATTGCTGCTACAGAGTTGTACATTTTAAGATCATATCCCATATGCATATCTTTGTCAATTGACATTTCTTGCCCCCCGGCAGACAATCGTCCCTCATAATCATCATAAAAATTTGCAGGAAGAGGAAATTCCTTTTCATCATTTTTGCCAAAATCTTGCGGATCAGGCATCCAGGTACGATGGGTAGCCTTGTGGCCTATAACAAGACAAAATGGATTACTTTTATCTAAAGAATCCAACCAGTGAGTTGCCTTATCCGTAACAATATCAGACACATAACCATTAACGGTCTCTCTTTGATTATTTGCGTTCACAAAAGTCGGATTAAAATAATGTCCCTGCCCCACCAACACGCTAAAATAATCAAAACCCTGAGGTTCATTACCTAAGTGCTGTTTTCCAATCCAGGCCGTTTTATAACCTACCTTTTGCAAGTCTTTAACAAACAAATCTTGACTATGATCAAAGTTTGATGTTTCATTATCCTTAAAGCCGTTTTTATGACTATATTTTCCCGTTAATAAAGTAGCTCGACTCGGTCCACAGATCGAATTCGTTACATAAGCCTTGTTAAAACGGATACCTGCTGTTGCGATTCTGTCAATATTTGGCGTATGTCCCAAGGTAGAACCATAGGCACCAATTGTCTGGTACGAATGATCGTCCGAAATGATAATAACAATATTTGGCTTTTGTTGAGCAAAAGCGAGCACCTTTGCTACACAGAGAACTATTAATAATGCGGTCTTCTTCATGAATTATAAAAGAATTAGTTTTGGTTGAATTTCAAATATACAGAAACGATTTAAAACAGCAATTTGAAGAAATGCTGTAACGAAAAAATCACAGCAACAAACTTTACCCCTTAAAAGAATTTAGAAAATGCATAATTTCGCAGTTCATAGAAAAAACAATGAAAAGTAAACACTTTCAAACACTTATCCTGCTATTAATTTTTGTTAATTTCTCCAATGCACAGGAGAAAATGTATAAAATTCAATTTTCACTCCATATGGGCGGAGTTGCAGAGGCAGAATCTGTAGCAGATCTTTATTCCACTCGCGACTTCCTACGAGTAGAAAATAAATTTATGGATAAAACAGTTCAGATATCTGACTTTAACAAACACAAAGCCTATACATTAGATTACGATAATGAAAACTATTATGAGGAGGAGCTGTTATCAGGAAAATTAACTGTCACTGATACTGAAGACCCCATCTCAACAGCTGATCTACAGGTTGAATTTATAACAGGAGAATCCAAATCAATTGCAGGCTACAACTGTAACAAAGCCATCATCACACTTCCAATTGAAACAGAAGAAGGAAATCCAATTATTGAAGTCTGGTATACGAAAGCTCTCCCTAAAATGTACTGGGGAGAATATGGTTATTTAGAGAAGATCCCCGGCGCGGCATTATCCATATCAGCCTATGAAATGGGAATTCAAGCTTTTAAAGTTACAGCATCAGAAATAAATCCTTCATTATTTGAAATCCCTGCTGATTTTGAACTTATCGAAAAAGCTGAAGAACAATTCACATTTGAACCTACTCAATTAGATGAAAACAGAGTATCCTATTTTGACGAAAACACCGGATACATTGGTATCTCCGATGAGGATGGCCATCAAGTTACACCTGCTAAATATAGCATTATTCACGAATACATTGCAGGATATGCCGTAGCTGTAGATTCTAACAATAGCTATGGTCTATTAAATCTTGAAGGCAAAGAAGTTATCCCATGTCAATATGAACACTTAGCAAGAACGGAAGATGGTCCATTATTATTTTCAAAAAATGACCAATACGGATTTATGGATACGAATGCTCGTATCATTATTCCTGCATTATACAGCTATGCCCGTGAATTCGACAATGAACATGCCATCGTAACAACAAAAACTGGATCAGGTGTCATTGACAGGACTGGGAAGATAATCATTCCTACTAAATTTGAACTCATTCACGAATTTCAAAATGGAACAGCTGTCATATCAGAAGAAGAACTATATTACCTAGTTGACCATCAGGAGAAAAAACTTAGTGCAGCTTTCGAATTTATAACCAACGGTGGGGAGAATCTCTGGCTTTGTATGCAGAACGAAAAATATGGATTCATTGATTTAAAAGGCAAACCTGTCACGCCCATTAAATATCAGTACGCAGCTCCGTTCGATTCTGGGTTATCTTTAGTCTCAGAAAATGGAGAAGATTTTTTTTATATCGACCATAAAGGAAAATTCGTCCAAAAGATGGAAACAGAGTAATAATAATAAAATGAGGCAATTACTTGTCTCATTTTTGTTTTAGCTCAGGTTTCTGTTTCTTTGCATTAAAAATATAACATGGAAAAATTGAGCTTTAAGATTGCAACATTACACCGGGGCAGATATATGTTGCTCATGATGCTATTTGTCCTAGCTCTTGTTTACATCGTATCGAGACTGCCTTTATCCGAAGTAGTAAAAATAATGGGCTCCTTATTTTCATTGCCTCTTGTCTTGTATATTGCCGTAAAATGCTCAAGAAAACCAACAGTTTGGACTATTGACAATGAATCTCTAACAATAGAAGATCCCACTTCTCATAAAATCATACCGCTCAATACCATAGACTATGTGCGTAATTTAAGACGATCGGGAGGCAATCTTATCATTATTAAATTAAAAACCGGAGCGCACGTCAGAGCTTGGAGAAATAAGTTATTCGAATCGGAAGATGATCTCAAGAATCTCTGTCAATCACTAAAAGACAGTAAAATAGAATATTACGACATGTAACAAATACATAAAAAGAGAAAGATTGTAACTAAAGTTACAATCTTTCTCTTTTTTCTTCCTTTACTTTGTGTCACATTAGGATTGATTATTATGTATGAAATTATTCAAAAACCATGGCCTTGGTATATATCAGGTCCATTGATTGCCCTTATCATGTTTTTATTACTAAAACAGGGCAAAAATTTTGGGATGTCCAATAATTTAAGAACAATGTGTTCAATAGCAGGGGCAGGTAAAACAAGCTCTTTTTTCCGGTTTGACTGGAAATCACAGATTTGGAATCTATTAGTAGTACTAGGCACTATAATCGGGGGATTCATAGCGCATTTCTATCTAAGTGATGGGAGCACACCTGATATTAACAGCAAAAGTGTCCTTGACCTTCAATCGTTAGGTATTATAGAAAATCTACAAGGATATATGCCCGACCGTCTGTTTCTATTTGATGGCTCACTTTTTCAATTTTTACTCTTAAGCATTGGTGGCTTATTAATCGGTTTTGGGACCCGTTGTGCTGGAGGATGCTCGTCAGGACATGCCATCTCCGGATTGAGCAACTTTCAATTGCCCTCATTGATTGCCGTTATCGGTTTTTTTATGGGTGGGATCATCATGGTTCAATTTATATTCCCACTTATTTTCTAAATCCTTATGAAACAGTTAAAATTTATATTAATTGGAATACTCTTTGGTATCATCATGTATAAGTCAGAGGCCGCTTCCTGGTACCGCATATATGAAATGTTCCAATTCAGATCATTTCACATGTATGGAATAATTGGTACAGCTTTAACCACAGCAATTATAATTGTACAAATAATCAAACGTAAGAATATCAAAGATACGAGTGGCCAAGATATTCAATTCATAGATAAAAACAGGAGTATCACACGCTACCTTCTTGGAGGAACAATCTTTGGGTTAGGCTGGGCGCTCACCGGCGCATGTCCCGGACCAATGTTTACACTCCTAGGAGCAGGATATTGGACGATGGGAATTGTACTGGTATTTGCACTCCTGGGAACGTGGTTATATGGCCTTTTAAGAAATAAGTTACCTCATTAAACACTAACAAATGATCACAGTTCAACAAGCATTTTCTGGAATTTTTGAGAAAGAATTGATCGTAGAAATCGAACAAGTTGCTATCGTCAAAAAATTTAAAGCAGGCGAAGTAATCATAGACATTGGTCAGTATATTAAATTTATGCCACTTCTATTAGATGGCGTCATCAAGATTATTCGAGAAGACAAAAAAGAAGGTGAACTGTTATTATACTTTTTAGAAAAAGGAGATACTTGCGCCATGTCTATAGCTTGTTGTGTTGGGGCAAAAAAAAGTGAAATCAGAGCAATTGCTGATACCGACACTATAGTTGCTATGATACCCAATCAATATCTAGATGGCTGGATGGGGCATTATAAATCCTGGAGAAATTTTATTTTGGAGAGCTACTCCAATCGACTCAATGAGATGCTAACAACCGTCGACAACATCGCTTTTTTGCAAATGGACGTTCGGATCATGAACTACTTAAAAGAAAAAGCAACAATCATTCAATCACAAGACATTGACATCACACACCAAGTAATTGCCAATGACCTCAATACATCTCGTGTAGTGGTATCGCGCATATTAAAATCATTAGAAAACCAAGGGAGGATTCTATTGCAAAGGAATAATATCCGGCTACTTTAATGAATAAAATAAAACACTCAAAGGTAACTTATGTTACCTTTTATGATTTAATAAGGCCATACCTTTGAAAAAAAGGAATAATATGATGGAATTATCACTCATTCTCGGATACACATTAGCAATAGCTGTAGGTCTCACAATGGGTATTATGGGCAGTGGCGGCAGTATTTTAACACTACCTATATTTGTTTACTTATTTCATATAGAGCCCATCCAGGCACTTGATTATTCTTTATTTACCATTAGCATAATATCACTAATAGGCTCCATTGGACACGTGTACAAAAAAGAAATTGATTTTAAAACAACAACATTATTTATTCTTCCATCGCTGCTAGCGGTGTACATTACGAAGCAATATATACTTCCAAATATTCCCAATAGTATCCCTATCAATCAGAGTACTATCTCGAAAGATCAGATTATTATGAGTTTCTTTTCAGTACTGATTTTAGTCTCGGCATTTGTAATGCTTAAAAGAAATAATAATAATAATAATAATTCTGGAAGAGTACGCAATACTATAGCTCATTTAATAACCATCGGATTTATCACTGGATTATTAACTGGATTGGTGGGGGCCGGAGGAGGATTTATCATCGTACCCGCACTCGTATTATTAATGAAAATTAACATTAAACAAGCCACGGCGGCATCCCTATTCATTATTACCATTAACGCCACATTCGGTCTACTCAGCAATTTCAGACACTTAGATCAAATCAATTGGGCAATATTAATTATCTTTACAGGAATCACACTGATTGGATTGATGATTGGATTCCAATTGAAAACGAAATTAAAGCCAGAAAATTTAAAAGTAGTATTTGGATACTTTCTTGGAGCAATAGGCATTGCCATAGCAGGTACCGAAATCAGTCAGTTTATAAATTTATAAAGAAATAAATTATGTTTTTCCAACACATTTTCGAATCATCATTAGCACATGCAAGTTACCTTATTGGCTGTCAAGCCAAAGGCGTAGCAATTGTGATAGATCCTAAAAGAGATGTAGACACATACCTATCAATTGCAGAAAAAAACAATTTAAAAATAACTCATATCGCAGAAACCCACATTCATGCCGACTATCTTTCGGGATCATTAGAATTAGCATCGCTAACAGGAGCTCAACTCTATCTATCTGATGAAGGAGGGCCAGAGTGGCAGTATGATTTTGATCATATCGGGTTAAAGCATCAAGATGAAATAAAATTAGGGAATCTTATTTTCAAAGTACTACATACACCAGGACATACGCCTGAAAGTATCAGTTTCCTATTAACCGATACTCCAGCAACAAGCGAACCCGTCATGTTATTTACAGGAGATTTTGTCTTCGTTGGCGATGTGGGTCGTCCAGATCTATTAGAAAATGCGGCAGGACTTGTTGGCACAAAAGAAATTGGAGCACATCAAATGTTCGAATCCTTGAAAATATTTGCCAACCTTCCCGAATTCGTCCAAGTATGGCCTGCACATGGAGCAGGATCAGCGTGTGGAAAAGCTTTAGGCGCAGTCCCAAGTACAACTGTCGGATATGAAAAAGTAAGAAACTGGGCATTACAATTTGGAAATAATGAAGTGGGATTTGTAGAAGAACTGTTAAGTGGGCAACCAGAACCACCAAAGTATTTTGCAATGATGAAAAAACTCAACAAAATCAAGCGTCCATTATTAACATCCGTACCCAATTACAAAGAATTAGAGACGAATGAATTTGTATCGCATTATCAAAATAATGTAACAGTTATTGATACACGCCATAAAATAGAGTTTGCAAAAGGATTTATCCCAAATAGCATTAACATTCAAAATAACAAAGCATTCAGCAATTGGGCTGGCTGGATATTAGATTATAATAACCCTTTTATACTCATTGTTTCAAAAGACCAATTAGAAGACGTTACACGAAAACTAATGCGCATAGGTATTGATCAGGCGATTGGTTTTATCACTCCCGAAACAATAACGACACTTGGCTTACCTCTTGAAAAGCAGAAAATTATTGATTTCGAAGAAATGAATAATGCTTTAAATAATCCTAATGCACAAATTCTAGATGTTCGCAATGAGAATGAATTTAAAACTGCACATCTTCCAAATGCAACACATTTATTCGTGGGAACTTTAACCGAAAATCTTCATAAAATTGACACCAACAAAGAACTTTATTTACACTGTCAGTCAGGAGATCGTGCTACTATAGCCACTTCACTCCTTTATAGAGCAGGGATAAAAAAGATTAAAAATTATAGTGGTTCCATGAAAGATTGGAAAGAAAAGAATGGCCAGCTTATTAAATAGAAAAAGCGGATTAATCCGCTTTTTCTATTTTTAAAGACTACGTTCAGGAATCTTGAAGTATGTAAGAACATTCGTCTTATTATCAACAATATCGCCCTTTTTATTTGTGCCCAATTTATGATTAACCACTGAAATATATTGATAATTATCAGCGTCAGATTCATAAATCGTGACAGTTGCAAACGTAGCACCCAAATCATCACTTTGAAGATACGTTTGTAGGCTTGTAAAATCTTTTTTTTGCAAATTCTGTTCGAGTATCTGCTTATCTTGGATATAAGCAATTTGTTTTTCCAGTTCCCTTTTTCTCATCCATTCATTACCCCTCTCAGAAAAAGGTTCAGTTGTCTTACCCGAAAAGGCTAATACCATAGGATAGATAATAATGGTAGCCGCCTCAATACCCCATAAAATCCACAAAGGCCAGCCACTCACAACATTTTTCTGTAGAGAAAAAGTCCCAACTGCATTTAATTCTTGAATCCCGCTAAAGGTATCCGTTGGGTGAAATAGAAAGTATAAAAAACCATCCAGATTAAAGGAAGACTTCACCCATATATCACCTCCCATTGTACCTTCCGCATTAAACATCAAAGAAACAAATAAGCACCATTGCGCATAACAGGCAACCAAAGTACAGATCAAAGTAAGCAAAAGTGCAATCATCCTGTTCCTAACTTTTCCTATCTTTAGAAGAACATCAATGACATAAAATAAACCATATGCTAATCCAAATGTGATTAAAAAATTGAAATACACAAGTGGTATAAACCATTGCAAAGCAATATAAACAATAGCTAAAATAACAGAAGCACATAATCCAGCAACAATAGCAAATAGGACTCCCCCAATCGGAGCTTTTCCTGAAGATTTATAATAGGTTTCCTCCATATAAATTTGATTAGATATATATCTAAAATAACAATTGAAAGATGTAAAAACAACCCTTTATCAAACAAATATTACAAAACAGCACTTCTTTAAGTTCCACAAATTCCTAATCATTTTTGTAAATTTGGACCATGAATTTGAAATACCTCTACACATTAATCGTAGGATTGTTCGTCTTTCAGACAGCAACAGCACAACGAAAAGGCTATTGGCAACAGACCGTAGATTATAAAATGAACATTGATGTGAATGAGAAGACATATCAATATGACGGAAATATGCAATTGAAATACAGTAATAATTCAGGACAATCACTCAAAAAAGTGTATTTCCACCTGTATTTCAACGCCTTTCAACCAGGATCAATGATGGACAACAGACTGGCAAACATTGCCGATCCAGACAAAAGAATGACCACCAATCTTGGAACAAAAGATAAACCCAAATACCAGAGCCGTATTGCTACATTAACAGCAAAACAAATTGGTTATCAAAAAATAAAATCATTAACGATGAATGGTAACAACACCAATTTCAAAGTTGATGGTACCATTTTAGAAGTGACCCTTCCTAATGAAATTGAAGACGGCGAAACCGCAACATTTGAGATGAACTGGGAAGCCCAAGTCCCTGAACAAATCAGAAGATCGGGACGCAATTCTAAAGAAGGAGTCGCCTTATCCATGGCGCAATGGTATCCTAAAATGGCACATTTTGATGAATTTGGATGGCACTTAGATGAGTATATTGGACGCGAATTTATCGCCCCATTTGGAGACTTTGATATCACCATCAATATCAACAAAAATTATATTCTAGGCGCATCCGGTGTTTTACAAAACCCTACAGAAGTAAAAGGCTATGTTGGAAAACCAAGGATTAAAGCAAAAGATAATAAAGTCCAATGGCACTATGTTGCTAAAAACATCCATGACTTTGTTTGGGCTGCAGATCCAAAATTTGTTGTTGACTCCGCGAAGAGCAACCAAGGAGTGCATGTTTATACAGTATATATTCCAGAAAGCGATTCTGTCAAAACAAATTGGAAAACAGCACTTGGATTAGCAACAGAGTTTTTTGATTTCAATTCTATGACATTTGGAGCTTACCCTTGGCCAAATTATACCATTATCCAAGGAGGAGATGGAGGAATGGAATATGGAACTGCAACGTTGGTTACAGGTGGCCGTAATTTAAAAAGCCTAGTTGGTGTCATCTTCCACGAAGCAGCCCACTCGTGGTACCAGCACTTATTTGGCATTAATGAAACCGTAGACGAATGGTTTGACGAAGGTTTCACTTCTTATGTAGAAGAACTTGCCATGCAAAATCTATTTGAAAAACGTGGAGCCATTGAAGCTAACCCATCAATAGAAGCTTATCGTGCATATTACAAACTAGCTTTATCAGGAAAAGAAGAACCTGCAAGCCTACTTGCCGATTATTACAACACCAACTATGCATACAGTAATGAAGCTTACAACAAAGGCCAGGTACTAGCAGTACAGTTGGGTTATATTATCGGTAAAGATAACTTGGACAAAACATTTTTAGAATTCTATAAACAATGGAAATTCAAACATCCAACACCGAATGATTTTAAAAGAATTGCAGAAAATATATCAGGAATCAATCTGAAATGGTACTTCAACCTCTTTATAAACACAACTCGTAAGATTGATTATGCAATCAAAACGGTTACCGATAAAGAAATTATCTTACAGAACAAATCCGACTTTGCAATGCCTATTGATCTATTAGTAACCTATGAAGATGGCACAAAAGAACTTTTCTATATCCCATTACGTGAAATGAGAGGCGAAAAGCCATCGGAAAACTTCAAGATATACGAAGGTATTAAAAGAACAACATTGGAAGACTGGAACTGGACACAGCCATCCTATGAGATCAATTTAACAAAAAAACCAGCAAAAGTAATCATTGATCCATCGCTACGCTTAGCAGATATTGAATCCAATGACAATATCTGGGAAAAGAAATAACATAAAAATAAGAGGCCGGTTAATAAACCGGCCTCTTATTTTTATGTTAATCTTCCCGACTTCCATCATCAGCCATGCGTACAATCTTCGGAGAGAAACTCGCGATAATATCTACCAGATCTTCTTGCGCAGCCATCACCTCGTGAATATTTTTATAAGCCATTGGTGCTTCATCCAATCCGGCACCGATTAAAGTGATACCATTATCCGACAACATGGATTTTAGATCTTTACGGGCTATGGTTTTTATAGCTTTCGTACGACTCATCAAACGTCCAGCACCATGAGAAGCTGAATGAATTGCCTCTTCTTTTCCTTTCCCTCGTACTAAGAAACCTGGAGTTGCCATCGATCCAGGAATAATACCCAGCACCCCTTTCGCGGCAGGAGTTGCTCCCTTCCGATGCACAATCACCTCCTCGCCTTGGTGTAACTCCTTCCATGCAAAATTATGATGATTTTCGATCATCGCCAATCGCTCTGCACCTAATGCCCTACCGATTTTCTCATGTATTACCTCGTGGCAAGCCGAAGCATAATCACCAGCAAGATTCATCGCTAACCAATACTCTTGCCCTTCCGCAGTATCTAAACTCATATAAGCCAAATTCTGAGCTTCATAAGGTAAAGAACAAAGCTTTTTAGCCAATTTAGTATAATGATCGGCAATAGTTGCGCCCAATCCCCTAGATCCCGAGTGCGTCAATAAAGCCACATATCGACCTTTCTCAATACCAAGTGTACGATCGGTTTCTTTAAACTCCATGACCCCAAATTCAACAAAGTGATTTCCCCCACCAGAAGAGCCTAACTGCGTCCAAGCCTTATCCTTTAATTGACGAATAAAATCATTCGCTTCAAAAGCTTTATTCGCTAATACAGCGTGGTCAACACGTTCATGTTTTAAATAACCATGTCCAGCACCAAATTTGGTATTATCCATAATCACTTTCTTATATAAATCATGATGCAGATAAAGATGCTCTTCGGGTACATCAAAAATTGACAATGCCATTCGACAACCGATATCAACACCCACACCATAAGGAATGACAGCATGATGAGTAGCCAATACCCCACCAATTGGCAAACCATATCCTTGATGCGCATCGGGCATTAATGCTCCCGCAACTGCAACAGGAAGCTTCATCGCTAGATCCATCTGGCGCAATGCCCCCTCTTCAATCTGTGACTCACCATAAATAGTGTATTGTTGTTTCCCCTCCTTTAAAGAAATCGTAGCTTTAGCTACTTCATCAACATTTAAAAGTGCTGACGCTAGCGACTTGAATAGCCCATCCTCCAAATAGCTATCCGGAGTGGCCAATACTTCTGCAAACTTCAACAACATCTCTTCACGGGTAAACCCTAATCTCTTTTTATTAATTTTCAATGCTTCACCTAAAGCAAAATTCTCTTCATAGCCTAAAGCAATTAAGTCATTGCCATTTATTCTTTTATTTTCCATCATGATCTTACTCAAATCCATTGTACTGAAACCATTGCTTACAGATTGACAATCTTTCACATCGGTTATTCATTTCTCTTAAGCAAGGAACAGCACCTCTTTACCGCTGTCCCCTGCGCCTCTTTATTTATACCTCCGTTTTACGCTAAAATAAAACGATAACTCTATCATTTCACAAACAGCTGCTTCAGCTGATCCACAATCTGACCATTACCCGAAACCGAAATATTGTTTATTTTTTCTGCAATCTTCTCCACATATTCCATCTCTTTCAATTTAAACAACATCGCGTTATCTTCCATTAATTTCGCTGTATTCAACAAGCTTCTTGTAGAAGCAGTTTCTTCACGCCGCGTGATGATATTGGCTTGAGCTTTTTTTTCCGCGACTAGTACCTGATTCATTATCTCTCGGATATCGCCTGGCAAGATGATATCTTTAACACCGGCATGAAATACCTTGACACCCAGCAATTCAACCTGTGAAGCAGTCTCCTCTAGCACATGTGCGTTGATTGCAGATTTATTGTCCATCAGTTCATCCAAAGTCATTCGACCTATATAAGAACGTAATGCCAATTGCATCAACATATACAACTGCTTCTCAAAATCTTTGTTTTCAAGCATTGCTTTCAGTACATCCACAACTTGGTACTGTATCGAAAAATTAATCCGAATCTGCGCCTTGTCTTTAGTCAAAATCTCTTGACCAGCAATATCCATAGTCGTCAATCGTATATCTACTTTTGAAATACTGATGGATGTCGCATTTTTCCACCAGTAATATGTACCCGCTTCCAATATCTTTGAAAATGCTCCATTAAGAAATAGTAAACCTTTTTCCGAAGGCTCCAACTTAAACTGCCGTACGTAGTAAGCCAGCGTCTGCTTCTCCAACAGTTGCTTATGTACTGTCGTTCCTATTTCTATATCAGTAATATCCTCCTTTTGAAAATGATAGGTTAATAAACCCTTCCAGAAAACATGCCTGCCCGCTGCTAGTACCTGCTTATAGTTGTTGTTAACAAAAACCAGACAGATCTCATTATCGGAAACTTCCACCAATTCCACATGCTCCGAAAAACCTGCAAGCTGCATCAATACATCGACATCCAAGCTACCTGGAAAAGGCTTCGACAAATCATATAATTCCAGTTTTTCACCAAAACCTAGCCAGTATTTTCCAGCAGGCACTACGCGGATATAACGATTTTTTTTAACAACTAATCCCAATTGATTGATATCTATACTTACTCTTTTCATTTCTAATTTTATTTTTTATTATACTCTTCCCCAACACAAAACACTGTGTTTTATCAGAATATACTATTGTTCTAACATTTTCTCGCGATCAAAAAGATCATCCTATTATTTATAAACGCTTCGATTCCTGTTTATTGAATATGACCGGAATATAAAAGTGGGCTAAAAGAAAAATAAAATGATGACAGCTTATCCCTAAATAAAATACAGCCCATTCCTGTATTACTTTTAAGTATTCCACTATCCTCAACCCTATTGTTGCCTTTAGAACCTATTTTATACTACAAAGACCCCATTCAATTGTCTGCCCTTTTAACAAAAAGAGAAAACCAAATGAGAGACGAAGCGCTTATTAAGTGGAAACTTTTTTAAAGAAAGCTTAAACTTGAACATGGAACTTTCGTTCCTCCAACCGATGGACACACTTTTGAGATGTGCGTGGGATTCGAACCCACCTTTTTGTTGTACTCTACCCCCTGAGTTACTCCGTTCGAGACGGAGGTAGGATTCGAACCTACGACCCCAACATGAGACAATAGTAGTTTTTTAAGTCAGCATATTATTTTCAACTGAAATAATACTACCCTGCTATACAGAAACAGGAGACGAGGACTTTAAAATAATCCACTATGTCATACACCTTTTCAGGTATATATCTTAAAAGCTATTCGCTTAATTTCTCAAAGAACTA
>Ga0256796_1000423_pt1 | contig 18286 bp, 16 predicted proteins | sample MC6MC0947MT_FD_190209 | JGI IMG/M metagenome (GOLD analysis project Ga0256796, IMG submission 190209) | Metatranscriptome of enriched soil aggregate microbial communities from Iowa State University, Ames, United States - MC6-MC0947-MT... | ecosystem: Environmental > Terrestrial > Soil >...
CGCTCCGTCGGCATGGGCTCGGCGTCGTCGCCGGCCTGATCGGCCTGGACCGGATGCTGCCCCGCTCGCGGAGGGCCGGCGCGCCGCCGCCCGGGCTCCCATCGGAGGCGCCGCGCCACCTACGCGCGGCACTCGAAGAACTCGGGCCGACGTTCATCAAGCTGGGGCAGCTCCTCTCGACGCGGTCGGATCTGCTGCCGCCTGCGTTCGTCGAGGAGCTCGCGAAGCTCCAGGACGCCGCGCCACCGGTTCCGGTCGAGCGCATCCGGGCGGTGATCCGGAGCGAACTGGGAGCGGATGCCGAAACGGTCTTCGCGACGTTCGACGACCGTCCGCTCGCATCGGCGTCGATCGGCCAGGCGCACGCTGCGACGCTCCGCGACGGGACGCGGGTCGTCGTGAAGGTCCGCAAGCCCGGGGCCGTGCAGCAGGTGCAGATCGATCTGGAGATCCTGCAGAACCTCGCCGTGCGGTCGACGAGGATGTGGGCATTCGCGCGGGACGTGGATGCGGTCGCCATCGTCGACGAGTTCGCGACGACGATCCGCGCCGAGCTCGACTACCTGCAGGAGGGACGAAACGCCGAGCGGTTCGGGCGGGACTTCGCGGCGGACGACTCGATCGTCATTCCACGCGTGTACTGGGAGCACACGACGTCGCGCGTCCTGACGCTCGAGCGTATGACCGGCATGAACGTCGCGGACGTCGCTGCCCTCGACGACGCGGGGGTCGATCGCGGACTCGTCGCGCGGCGCGGGGCGCAGGCGGTCCTCAAGATGATCTTCGAGGACCGCTTCTTCCACGCCGACCTGCATCCCGGAAACCTCTTCATCCACGGCGACGGCACGCTCGCGCTGATCGATTTCGGCATGGTCGGCGTCATCGCCGGCGAACTGCGCGAACACCTCAGCCGGATGTTCATCGCCATGGTCCGCGGCGACGCCGAGCTGCTCGCCTCGGCGCTCGTCGAGGTCTCGACGACCAGGTCATCGATCGACCGGATCTCACTGCGCGACGACCTGCGTCCCTTCCTCACGCGTTACCGCCTCGGGTCGATCCGGCAGACGCCGTTCGCGCGGATGCTCGCGGAGCTGTTCGCGGTGCTCCGTGGCAACCGCGTCCGCCTCCCGCGCGAGCTCATCCTGCTGTTCAAGGCGCTCCTGCTCATCGAGGGGCTCGCGATCCGACTCGATCCCGAGTTCCGCCTCGGCGAGGCGCTCGCCCCGTACGCCGAGCGGCTCTCGTGGGAGCGCCTCCGGATGTCGGCGCTCACGAAGCGCATCGCGCGCGCGTCGGTCGATGCCGGCGAACTCGCGCTCGATCTCCCGGGCGTCATGCGCCGGATCCTCGACACCGCCGACACGACCGGGATCCAGGTGCATCTGCGAGCTGCCGAGTTGGAGCCCCTCGTCCAGCGGACCGAGCGCATCGGCAACCGCCTGGTCGCGGGCATGATCGGTGCCGCACTGATCACCGGCGTCGGCAGGCTCGTCGCCGGTGAACGCCGGTGGCGTCCATGGGAGGGCGGGATGCTCGGCGCAGGTATCACGACGATCGGGTCGATCGCCGCCTACCTGGCGTGGACGGCACGGCGTCGGCGCTTCCGCGGCTGAGCGCCGCCTCGGCCTCGGCGATCCGAATCGCGGTGCGCACGAAGCTGTCGGGGTTCAGCGAGATCGAGTCGATCCCCTCGCGCACGAGGAACTCGGCGAACTCGGGATGGTCGCTCGGAGCCTGCCCGCAGATGCCGACCGTGATCCCCGCGGCGTGGGCGCCGTTGATCGCCAACTCGACCATGCGCTCCACCGCAGGGTCGCGTTCGTCGAAGAGTCCGGCGAGCTCGGCGGAGTCGCGATCGACGCCCAGGGTCAGCTGGGTGAGGTCGTTCGAACCGATCGAGAACCCGTCGAACCTCGTCGCGAAGCGATCGGCCAGCACGACGTTCGACGGGATCTCGCACATCATGAACACCTCGAGCTCATCCTCGCCGCGGCGGAGCCCGTTCTCCGCCATGACTGCCAGCACCCGATCGGCTTCGTCGACGGTGCGACAGAACGGGATCATGACGATGACGTTGCGGAACCCGAGCTCGTTCCGCACCCGCGCGATCGCCCGGCACTCCAGGGCGAACGCCGCTCGATATCTCGGGTCGTAGTACCGGGAGGCCCCGCGGAAGCCGATCATGGGGTTCTCCTCGGCCGCCTCGAAGTCCCGGCCACCGATCAGGTGAGCGTACTCGTTCGTCTTGAAGTCGCTCATGCGCACGACGACCGGGCCGGGGTGGAACGGCGCGGCGAGCTTCGCGACGCCCCGCGAGAGCGTGTCGACGAAGAACTCGGACGGATCCGGCCAGTCGCGCGTGAGCTCGGCGATCCGGTGGGCGTCGCCGGGTTCCGTGACCCGGTCGGGGTGGATGAGCGCCATCGGATGCACCTGGATCGAGTCGTTGATGATGAACTCCATCCGCGCGAGTCCGACGCCGGCCGCCGGCAGGCGCCACCATCTGAATGCGGCGGCCGGGCTCGCGATGTTGACCATCAGCCGTGTGCGGGTGGCGGGGATGCTGCTCACATCGACCTCGTCCGTCTCGTGCGGCAGGACGCCGTCGTACACGCGACCGGTCTCGCCCTCCGCGCAGCTCAGCGTCACAGGCATCCCGTCGGCGAGCAGGGACGTTGCGGTCCCCGTTCCCACGACGGCGGGGATGCCGAGCTCGCGACTCACGATCGCGGCATGGCTCGTGGAGCCGCCGTGGTCGGTGACGATGCCTGACGCGCGCGACATGATCGGCACCCAGTCGGGGTCCGTCATCTCGGTGACGAGGATCGCCCCGTCGCGGAAGCGGCCGATCTCCGCGGGGTCGCGGATCAGGCAGACCTCACCAGTCGCGATGCCATCCCCGATGGCCGCACCGCTCACGAGCGTCGGCCCACCGCCGGTGAGGCGGTGCACGACGAACGACGTGGCGGACTTCCGGGCCTGGACCGTCTCGGGCCTCGCCTGGACGAGGAAGAGTTCGTCCGTCACGCCGTCCTTCGCCCATTCGAGGTCCATCGGGCGGCCGTAGTGCTGCTCGACGAGGGTCGCCCAGCGGGCGAGCTCGAGAACCTCCTCGTCGGAGAGGACGAGCGCGCGCCGCTCGGCGTCCGAGGTCGCGATCCTCCGCGTGCGAGCACCCGCCCCGCGGCCGTAGACCATCTTGTGCTGCTTGGCCCCGACGGTCTTCTCGATGATGGGCGTGAACCGCGGCTCGTCCAGCAGCGGCTTGTAGACGACGTACTTGTCGGGGTCGACGCTGCCCTGCACGACGAGCTCGCCCAGCCCCCACGCTCCGCTGATCACGGCGACGCGCGGAAACCCGCTCTCGGTGTCGATCGAGAACATCACGCCCGATGCGCCGACGTCGCTGCGGACCATGCGCTGCACGCCGATCGACAGCGCGACCTCGAGGTCGTCGAAGCCCGTCAGCTGCCGGTAAGCGATGGCCCGATCGGTGTAGAGCGACGCGTAGCATCGACGGCAGGCGTCGAGGAGTTCCCGTTCGCCGACCACGTTCAGGAACGTCTCCTGCTGGCCGGCGAAGCTCGCGTCGGGCAGGTCCTCGGCGGTCGCACTGCTCCGCACGGCGACGCGGAGCGGGCCTTCGCCGTCAGCTTGGCTCTCGAGCTCGCGGTAGGCGCTGCGGATCGCATCCGCGAGGCTCGCGGGGAACCGGCCGGCGAGGATCGCGCTCCGGATCGACTCCCCGGCCGTCGCCAACGGGACCTCACCGCTGGCGTACCCGGTGAGTGCCGCGCCGATCACGTCACGGAGTCCGTTGTGCGCGACGAAGGCGCGGTACGCGTCTGCAGTGGTCGCGAATCCGTCGGGCACCCGCACGCCGGCCGCCGAGAGTCCCCGCAGCAGTTCCCCGAGCGAGGCGTTCTTGCCGCCGACGAGGGCGACGTCGCCCGCCCCGACCGCCCCGAACCACACCACCTGGCCGTCATCCATGCTGCACACGCTAGTGAGCGGCATCCCCGGCGACTGGGACCTTCGGCCCTGCCGCCCGACGCCTCGGCACCTAGGCTCGCGACGAAGGCGGCACCCGGGTGGGTCCGTCGTCCCGAGGTGAGAGGACGAGAGCACATGAACCCGACGCACGGCCCCGAAGTCGAGATCCGTCGGCAGGCCGACCAACTCATGGGCGCCCTCGATCGGCTGCCCGCGCCGAGCGAGGCCTCGAAGCTGCTCGACGTCCTGTCGTCGACGCAGTCCGCGCTCGCCGAGACGTACGAACGGTTGGCGTTCGCGCACGAGCAGTCCGCCCTGTCCGACCTCAAGGCCGAGTTGGCCGACACGGGCATGACCGACAATCCGGCCTGGCTCTCCGCGAACGTCGCCCTCCGCACGGCTGGGCGACTCGCCCGGCTCGCCGCACAGCAACTCGATGAGGCGCACCGCGACAACGAGGTGGCCGTCTGGTTCGACGATCTCGAGGACCGCGGGTAGCTCCGGCGTCAGATCGGGAAGGTTCGGGATTCGCCGGTGGCGAGTTCGTGCTCCGTGCCTTCGACGACGATGCGGATCGGCGCGGCGACGCCTTCGGCCGATGCGATGCGCAGCACGTCCTGCGTGACCACGATGCTGAGCGCCTGGTCCCGGTACCAGATGTGGAACGCGATGGAGTCGATCTCTTCGGGCAGCTGGGGATGGAACCAGAGGCGGCCGTCGCGCATCTCGAGTCCGGGATAGCAGCGCGTGACGAGGTCGACCGATCCCGCCATCGCTCCGATGTGCACGCCCTCCCGGGTGGTGCCGTGCTGGATATCGTCGAGATCACTGAACAACGCCGTCTCGAGGAACCGCCACGAACGGGCTCGGTCTCGACGTGCCTCGAGCCATGAGTGCACGACGTTCGAGAGGGTCGAACCGTACGTCGATGCCGCCGAGTAACGCTCCACGGTCCGCACCACCGCGTCGGCGGGGAACTCGTACCCCATGCTGCCCAGCAGACCGCGCAGCTCTTCTGCCGAGAACACGTAGAGCAGCATGAGTGCGTCGGGCTGCTTCGCCACCTGGTAGCGGTTCGTCGTGTCGCCGGCGGCATTGAGGATGAGGTCGAGTCGACCGATCGACGCATTCGCGCGCCGGTACGCATCGAGGTCGATGGGTTCGAGGTCCTGGTACCCGTCGAACTGCGACAGCGATCCATCGTCGTTGAACACGACGGTGAGCCGTTCGGCGATCCGCGCCCACGTCTCCGTCTCGCCGGGCGCGACGTCGAGACGCATCCAGTCGAGGCCGCCGGGATGCCGCTGGAGGAGGTCGGCGACGGCGATCGCCCGTCGGAGCACCCACGCGGTCATCGCATTCGTGTACGCGTTGTCGCGTACCCCCTCGCCCGGGCGGTCGGGATAGCCATCGTGGAACTCGTCAGGACCCATGACGTGATCGATCGAGTAGCGGTCGCGCGTGGGGTCGTAGATCGCCAGCGAGGCGAAGAACCGCGCGACCTCGACGATGAGGTCGGCACCTTCGTGCAGCAGGAACTGGAGGTCGCCGGTCGATTCGTAGTACTGCCAGGCGCTGAATGCGACGGCGAGCCCGACATGCCGCTGCAGTGCGGAGTTGTCGGGCATCCAGGTCGCATTCAGCGGATTGAAGAGTCGCCTGGGGGTCACGTCGTCGCCGGCGATTCCGCTCTGCCACGGAAACATGGCACCGGCACGCCCGGCGCGCGCCGCAGCCTCGTTGGCGGCAGCGAGCCGGCGATGTCGATAGCCCAGCAGCGCAGACGTCAGCCTCGGCCGGCGCAACGTGATGAACGGGTAGACGAAGAGTTCGTCCCAGAACACGTGGCCGCCGTAGGCCTCACCGTGCAGACCGCGAGCCGGGACGCCCGCATCGAGGTCGGCATCGACGGCGTTGAGCGTCTGCAGCACGTGGAAGGCGTCGAGGTGGAGGGCGAGCGCTGCCTCCCCGGCCGGCCGCATCTCCACCGCGAACTCGAGCCAGATGCGCTCCCACGCGCGGATGTGTTCACGGAGGAGCCGGTCGAACACCTCGGTGTGTCGGATCCCGTCCGACGCGGCCTCGGACGGAGTGCGGACGGCCCGGTCGCGCGAGGTGCTGACCCGCACGACCTTGTCGATGACGAGCGGGACCCCGGCGGCCGCATCCACGGTGAACTGCTGGCCGACCCGATCGCCGTCGCCCGCGTCGAACCGGCGGCGTGGTCGGATTTCGGAGTCCCCGAGGCGCACCGTGGTACGTGCCGCGAGCGCGATGCGAATGTTCGAGTGCGTCGTCTCCGCCTCCAGCAGGATCGTGTCGGGCCCGGCTTCGCTCGACCGGATCGATCGCAGATGTCGGCGCGCCTTCGAAATGCCGTGCGCCGCATTCGTGTTCGCGACGCCCGCGTCGATGCCCGTCCAGATCGTCACCGGACCGGACCAGTCGACCGGCAGGACCGTCACGCGTATCGCGGCGAGTCGAACGGTCGATTGCGAGACGAAGCGGTCGCTGCGCACGGTGGTGACTCGTCCCCGGGCGTCGCGCACCGTGACCTCCCTCGTCAGGATGCCGTGGCGGACGTCGAGCTCCTGTCGGAAGGCTCGCACGTCCGCCCGGTCGAGGCAGAGCGACTCCTCGGTGTCGAGGCGGATCCGGATCGGCAACCAGTTCGGGGCGTTGACCATCTCCTCGTCCGATGTCGGGGAGTCGTCGGACATCCAATCGACTGAGTCGTAGACGCCGGCGAAGTACGTCCCCGGGTAGTGCGTGCCGTCCGCGACCGTCTCCTCGCCGGCTCCACGCGTGCCCCAGTACCCGTTCGCGAGCGTGCAGAGCGCCTCGCGCCTGCCCTCCTCGTCAGGCAGGTAGTCGTCGAACACAACGACCCAGCAGTCGGCGTCACCCGGGCTGCCGGGATGCGCCATCCCGCACGTCGATCCGTCGAGAGCGCCCGGCACGGTCATCCCCTCACGTTACGCCCGGGCCGCTCGCGGGCGGAATGCGGTGCACTCCACCCGGCGGGACCTCTCGTCCCCGTCGCGGCGGGGCCGCCCCCGACGGGCAGGTCATCGGGCGCAGGGATCAGAAGGCCGCCACCTCCGGGTGACAGGACACGCATGGCTATCCGGCAGCCCGGTCGACGAGCTCCCGCAGATCTCGGAGCGCTTCGAGCTGGGCGCGATTGATGGCCATGAGCTCCTCGATCTCGGTCTTCGCGGCGAGGTTCGTCTCGAAGTCATGCTGGGCGAGGGCTGCTGCGACCGCATCCTGTCGTTTCGCCGCGATGAGCAGAATGGCTCCTTGGAGGCCCGCGAGCATGCTGAGGAACAGGTTGAGCAGGATGTACGGGTATGGGTCCCACGCCGCGGCGGTGAGGTTGAGCACCGCCCACACCAGCATGAAGGCGATGAACACTGCGACGAACAGCCAGCTGCCCATCCCGTTGCGCAGCACATCGGCGGCGCGTTGCCCCGGTGAAAGCGCTCGCCTGGTCGATTCGTGCCAGTTCGTGAGTGGGCGGGTGACACGCGCGTGGGTTCGCTGGTTCTCGGCCATGCCGGAATCCAAGCACGTGTGGCAGCTCGAGCGAAGGGCTTTGGCCCCGTCGATGTGACTTTCGACCCACGGACGCTGTCGGTCACGCGCGAAGCTGTGACACATGTTCACGCGAATCGTCGTCGGCTGGAACGGGACGGCAGAGTCCGAGACCGCCCTCGAGTGGGCGCTGCGGCGTGGTGACGACGTGCCGATCACGATCGTGTATGCCGTGGAACACCCCAAGTCGAGCTTCAACGAGGAGCGCGTCGAAGCGGTGCTCGACCGCCAGACACCCGCACGCCGGTGGGACGTCGAGACGCGGGTGGCGGAGGGCTCCCCGGACCAGGTTCTCGCCGCCGACCTCGCGCGAGCGGACGCGCTCATTGTGCTCGGCACTCCGTCGCAGAAGCCGGGTTCCCGGTGGAGTGTCGGGGCGCGATTGGCCGGCCGCCACGGTGGGGGAACCGTGGCGGTCATCCCCTCGACCCCGCGCGGCGACGCGAGACTTCCCGTCGTCGCCGGGGTCGACGGCTCCACGGCATCGCTGCGAGCCGTGCAGGTCGCGGTCGACGAGGCGGCCCGACTGGACGCCCCAGCGGAGATCGTCCACGCCTGGCGCCCGCCGTCGACGTGGACCCCCGTGTTCGGGGAGGTCACGGCCGATCTCGAGGTGTATGAGTCGATGCATCGGCGCGTCCTCGACGAGGCGCTCGCCTACGCCCGGGACTCGGCGGCCCTCGTCACCGGACGTCTCCAGCGGGCCGACGCCGCCCAATTGCTCGACGAGGCCGGCCGCAACGCTTCGGAACTCGTCATCGCGAGCCACGGCTACGGGCCGTTGCGGAGGTTCTTCCTCGGGTCGGCGAGCGTCATGCTCCTGCTCGATCCTCCGTGCCCGGTACTGGTCGTCACCGAGGAGCGGCTGCCGCAGGAGCCGGGGCGGGCGGCCGCGTCGTCCGACGGACGGGAACGAACCCCATGAGCCGTCATCTCTCGGACCACGACGTACAAGCGCTCGTGCGCGAGGAACTCGAGTGGACACCCGATGTCGATGCGGCGGGAGTCGGCGTCGCCGTCGAAGACGGCGTCGTCACCCTGTCGGGTGAAGTCGATGCTCTGTGGGAGAAGCTGGCCGCTGCCAACGCGGCGCGTCGTGTGCGCGGGGTGTCGACCGTCGTCAATGACCTGGTGGTCCATCGCCCCGCTGCATCCGCCACCAGCGAGGCCGCCACCGCGAAGGCGGTGAGCCGGGCGCTGCGCTCGTCGGGCGACATCCCGGAGTCGGTGCAGGCGGAGCTGCAGGATGGCACGGTCACGCTGACGGGACGGGTCGGTTGGGACTTCGAGCGGCGCGCCGCCGAACGGGCGATGCAGCACATCCGGGGCGTGCGACACGTCGTGAACCTTCTCTCCCTGGCCCCGCACGCCGTCCCCGCCGATACTGAGGAACGGATCAGGGCCGCGCTCGACCGCGATGCCCTGCTCGGCGGTGCGGCGATCGAGGTATCCGTGGATCGGGGCAGGGTGGTCTTGACCGGCACCGTGCGCTCATGGGCCGAACGGAGCCGTGCGGAGCACCTGGCCTGGCGTGCCCCCTATGTCCGGAGCGTCGACGACTTCATCGACGTCCGGTAGGACGGCACCCCGGGCATCCTCGAGCGGGGGCCCGAGCGATCATTCAGGCAGGACCACGAGGACCGGGATCGTCGCGCGCAGGAGCAGTTCATGGCTGACCGACCCGAGCAGGAACCTCGCAACGGCCGAACCGCTGTGACTGCCGACGACGATGACCGATGCCCGGGCGGCGGCTTCGACGAGCTCGTCGGCCGGACGCCCGTGGACGAGCCTCGCGTGCGGTTGCGCCCCGAACTCGGTGCCCTGGTCGATCGCCGACGACAGCGTGTCCCGATGCATCTGCTCGTACTCGGCGAACTCGCCCGCGTACTGCTGGAGATCGGCTTCCCACATCGCGGGTGCCGACCACGCGTGCAGCAGCGTGAGCGGTTCGCGGATCGACGCAGCGAGGTCGGCCGCGACGCGGATGACCTCGCGGCCGAGCGCGGACCCGTCGACACCGACCACGACGCCGAACTCTCCCCGGGCGTGCGTGCCCGGGACGACCGCGACCGAGCCGCCTCCGTGCGAGCCCGCCAGGCGGACGCCCGCGGACCAGCGGCCCGGGCGCTCGGCCTCGCGCCCGACGACGACGAGCGTGCCGGTGCGCAGGAACGTCCGGAGCACGTCCACGACGGGGCCGACCTCGGTCGACGTGACGACGTGCAGGCCGGGGTGGGCCTCTCGAATGCGTTCGCCCTCGTCGATGAGTCGCACCCTGGCGCCGGCGCGTTTCGACGTGGCGCTCAGGTATTCGCTGCCGGTCTCCCGGTCCCGCTCGACGTGCACCAGCACGAGCTGCGCGGTGCCCGCGTGAGCCGCGGCCCAGTCGAGGGCGTCGAGTGACGCATCTGATCCGTCGACGCCGACCACGATTCGTTCGAACATGCGTATTCCCTCCGTCGTCCGGTTGCCCGGTGTTCAGGCTCGTGCTCGTTCGACCACTGCCCTGCCGAGCGCGCCACCCCAGGCACGCGCACGGTCGGCTTCGCCGACGAGCAGTTCGTTGTCGGTCGACACGAGGAAGTGCTCTCCGTCGATCATCGGCGGTACGCCGAATCGACGCATCCGGTGCTCGATGGCTGCTGCGCCGTCGCCGGCGAGGATCCGCGGCAGGTCGGCGCGCGTCGCGAAGGCAGCCCAATGCCTCGGCGCCTCGTCGAGCCCCTTGAGCCACTCCCGGACTCCCGGCCCGGTCGCTTCCGGCTCGAGCGTGAGCCGGCGCTCGGGATCCGCGGCCCACGCCGCCGCCTCGGCGCGCGATCTCGTCCCCGGGATGCTGTGCGCGTGCGTCGGAGCCCCGATCACGACGAGGTCGGCCTCGGCCGCGCGGCCGCCGCCCACCGCGATGGGAACGGCCTCGACCTCGCCGAAGCCGGCGAGTCCGCCGGCGATCTCCTCGGCGATGCGCCGCGTATGACCGAACATCGATTCGTACAGCACGAGGGTCTTCATGATCCGACCCCTCCTTCCGCCATCACGGGTGCGAGTTCGCGTTCGTGCACGAACGGCACGACGAGCACCGGTCCGCGCAGGTTCATCAGGAGATCGGCGCTCGCCCGGCCGAGCACCCGGAAGCCGTGCGTGCCGACGGCGGTCGGGCGACCGATCACCGTGAGCAGGGCCCGCGACGACCTCACGGCGAGGGCCTCGCCCGGGGCGACACTCGACCGCTCCTCCGAGATACCGGCGGGCACGCCGAGCGTCATCGCGACACGGACGGCACGATTGAGTGCCTGCTCGCCCGCAGCGGCGGAGCGGGCCATCGACCGGAGCAGCACGAGCGGCTCTCCGGATCGAGCGCACTCGTCGACCGCGGCGCGCACGACCGCGTCCTCACCGGACTCGCCGCCCACGCCCATCACCACGCCCTGACGACGGGCACTCGACGTCGAGGGGACCACGGCGACGGGTACCGGCGACATCGCCGCGAGCTGCAGGGCGCGTGACCCGAGCGCTGCCCCGTGGAAGACGCCGACCTTGTGCGTGCCGACGACCACCAGATCATGACCGCTCGCCTCGGCGGCGAGGGTGAGCATCGGCGCGCCGACCGAGACCTCGGCCGTCACCGGCACCGCGCCGGCGTGCGCCCGAGCGAAGTCCAGTTCGGCCCGCACCATGGTCTCGGCGTTCGCGCGGAGCTCGGTCAGGGCGCTCGCCCCGACGGCTCCCCATTCGTCGTCGACGACGTGGCGGAGTGTCAGCTCGCCAGAATCGCGCTTGGCCCGGGCTGCTCCCCAGCCGATGGCAGCTCGGCTCGCGATGGAGCCGTCGATCCCGATCAGCACTCGCATGGCGCCACCCTCTCCGATTCCGACTTGCCCCAACCGTCGCACCGCCGGCCCCCAGCGCGCGGGCCATTGGTCCCGCAGGCCTAGCCTGCCCGCGAGGGCGGTGGTAACCTGCGGCTGTCACTCGGAGGCGCCATGTCCGATCGGCCACCTTTGCCGTTCGCCGACCGGCCGCGGTCGGAGTTGGATCGCGCCATGCGCGAGCTGATCGAGCGCGCCGACGCGATGACCCACACCCAGGGTCGCCTGCAGGCGTTGCTCCGGGCCACCCAGGGGATGGTCGAACTCGACGAGCTCCCCGTGGTGCTCGCGCGAATCGCGCAAGCGGCGGTCGAACTCGTCGACGCGGAATACGGGGCGCTCGGGGTGATCGGGGCCGACGGCGACGGGCTCGAAGCGTTCATCCACGTCGGGATGTCGAACGAGGACGCCGATGCCATCGGCCGCCTTCCCGAAGGACGGGGCGTACTGGGTGCACTCATCGACGATCCGCACGCGGTCCGGCTCCAACACATCTCGGAGCATCCCCGCTCGGTGGGCTTCCCGGCCGGTCACCCCAGCATGGACGCGTTCCTCGGGGTCCCGATCAGGGTCCGCGAAGCGGTGTACGGCAACCTCTACCTGACCAATTCTCGGCGCGGCCTGTTCACCGAGGAGGATGAACAGCTCGTGACGGCTCTCGCCGCCACGGCCGGATTCGTGATCGCCAATGCGCGCCTACTCGAGGAGACCCGGCTGCGGCAGAGTTGGATGGCGTCGTCAGCGCAGATCACGACCGCACTGATGGCGTCGGCGGACCGTCCCACGCTCGGGATGCTGGCCGAAGAACTCATCGCGCGCACGACGGCCGACCGGGTGTGCGTGCTCGTCGCAGGCGATGCCCCGCGCACCGTACGGGTCGCCGAAATGCGCGGCGACGCGATGGCCGCCTTCTCGGAGCATCCCATCCCGGCAGAGCGGACCGGGGCGTGGGCGGTGCTGCACGGAGGACCTCCGAGTGCGAGGCGCGGGCTGCGGCACGACCCCGCACCCGACGCGCTCGCGATGCACGACGCGGACGCCGGAACCGGCGCGGTCATGTTCCTCCCGCTCCAGTCCGATGCGTCCCCCTGGGGAGCGCTCGCCGTCGCACGCGCGCCGGGCAGCCCCGCTTTCAGCTCTGCAGAGGTCGACATCGCGGCGGACCTCGCCAGCCGGGTCGCCCTCGCACTGGAGCTCGCCCGGGCGAGGGAGCAGCGGCAGCACGCACTCCTCGTCGAAGACCGTGCCAGAATCGCCCGGGACCTGCACGACCATGTGATCCAACAGCTGTTCGGCACGGGGCTCGAACTGCAGGCGATCGCCGATTCGATCGACGACGCGAAGCTGTCCGAACGGATCCGCCAGGCGGTCGCCACCCTCGACGAGGACATCCTGCAGATCCGGACCATCATCTTCGCGATGGCTCCGCGATCCGGCCGAGACGAGTCGCTGCGTCACCGGATCCTCGATGTCGTCGCGGACTGCTCGGCCGGTCAGGCCCGGCCGATCTCGGTGAGCTTCGATGGCCCGCTCGACCTGACCGTCGACGGATCCCTGGCGGACGATGTGACCGCGACGACGCGCGAGTTGCTCACCAACGCGGTGAAGCACTCGTCGGCGAAGGCCATCCACGCCACCGTTGCGAGCGCCCGCGGCGGCGTTCGCGTGACCGTCACCGACGACGGCGTCGGCATGACCGAGGACGGCCGCCGGAACGGGATCGCGAACGTCACCGCCCGTGCCGAGGAGCGCGGCGGCGAGTTCCACATCGATTCCGAGCCCGGCCGAACGATCGTGACGTGGTTCGCACCATTCGAAGCGAGCACCCGATGATCACGGTGTTCCTCGTCGACGACCACGAGATCGTCCGCCGAGGGGTGGCGCAATTGCTCGAGCGCGAGCGCGACCTCGAGGTCGTCGGAGAAGCGCCGAACGCGGTCCGGGCGCTCGCTCGCATCGCAGCCCTCACACCGGACGTCGCTGTGCTCGACGTCCGGCTCCCCGACGAAGACGGCATCTCGCTGTGCCGAGAGATCCGTTCGCGCTTCCCACAGGTGAGATGCCTCATGCTCACGGCCTACGACGACTACGACGCGGCGACCGCTGCGATCATGGCCGGCGCGTCCGGGTACGTGCTGAAAACCATCGCCGGCACCGGGCTGGTCGATGCGGTCCGATCAGCAGCTGCGGGGAAGTCCCTGCTCCCGCCGGCCGTCACCGCTCGGCTGATCCCGGCCGACGAGGCCGACGGTCGCGACGATCCTCGCTTCGGCTCGCTCAATCTGCGCGAACGTCAAGTGCTCGCGCTCGTCGCCGAGGGGCTCACGAACCGACAGATCGGCGAGCGGCTCTCGCTCGCGGAGAAGACCGTGAAGAACTACGTGTCAGGTCTGCTGCGCAAGCTCGGCTTCGAACGACGGACGCAGGCGGCCGTGTACCAGCTCGGCCGTCATGAGTCGCCCGGTTGAGTCCCAGGTCGAGGCGCGCGCAGTAGCCGTCACAGCCCGACGCGTTCGCCCTGCTCCGGAACCCGCGCGTTCCATCCGAGTTCACGGTTGATCCGCGTGCGGAGCCGGTCGGCGGCGGCGGCTTCGCCGTGGGTGACATACACCTGTTGCGGCGCCTCGGGTGCCGTGCGCATCCAGTCGAGGATCTGATCGGCGTCGGCATGTGCCGACATGGTGTCGATGTTCACGACCTCGGCGCGAATCGGCACGTCTTCGCCGAAGATCCGCAGTTCCCGGGCTCCACCGAGCAGCGCGGCGCCGCGTGTCCCGCCGGCCTGGAACCCGGTGAGGACGATGGCGTTGCGCCGGTCCGGCCCATAGGCGATGAGGTGGTGGAGGATCCGACCACCGGTCAGCATCCCGCTCGCGGAGATGATGATCATCGGTCCGCCGCGAAGGTTCAGGAGCTTGGAGTCGTCGACCTCGTGCACCGGCGTCGCGATGGCGTACATCCGGTCGATCTCCTCGGGCGCGATGCGGTGCTCGGTCTCGTGACGTCGGTAGATGGTCGTGACATCGATCGCCATCGGGCTGTTGAGGTAGATCGGCACGTCGGGCAGTCGCCCCCGGTCCCGAAGTCGCGAGAGATGCAGCAGGATCGTCTCCGTCCGCCCGACGGCGAACGCCGGGATGAGCACGACGCCGGCGCGCTCGACGACCCGGTCGATGACGTCTGCCAAGCCGGCTTCGGGGTCGGCGTGCTCGTGCGTCCGGTCCCCGTAGGTCGACTCCGTGACGAGCACGGACGCGCCCGCGAACGGTCGCGGCGGACGCATCAGCGGATCGTCGGGACGGCCGAGGTCGCCGGTGAAGTGAGCGACCCGTCCGGCCGCGCTCAGGCGCACCGATGACGCTCCGAGGATGTGTCCGGCCGGGACCAGGCCGACGGAGAGATCCTCGCCGAGCCGGATCTCCTCGTCGAAGTCGACCGGGTGCAACCGGTCGAGCGCGTGCTCGACGTCGGCGACGGTGTACAACGGCGTCGGACGGCCGTGCTTCGACCAGCGCCCTCGCGCTGCATGGCGCGCTTCCTCCTCCATCAGGTGTGCGCTGTCGGGCAGCATCACGCCGGCGAGTTCGACGGTTGCCGCCGTCGCGTACACCGGTCCCTCGAACCCGTCGCGCACCAGTGCAGGCAGGTAGCCGGTGTGATCGAGGTGCGCATGGCTGAGCACGACGGCGTCGATCGAGTCGGGAGGGACGGGGAACGGAGCCCGGTTCCGGTCGCGGAGCACCTTGTACCCTTGGAACAGCCCGCAGTCGACGAGAATGCGCGTCCGACCCGTGTCGACGAGATAGCGGGAACCCGTGACGGTGTCCGCAGCCCCCAGGAATCGCAGTTGCGCGTTCATCGCCGTCTCTCCTTCGGTCAGTGGGTGATGACGAGCGAGCCGGAGACCTGCCCCGCACGGAGCGCATCGATCGCCCGGCCGGCGTGCTCGAACGGATACGGCGCGACTTCCGGGGTCAGCTCGAGGGTCCGGGCGAGACGGAGGAAGGCGGCGCCGTCGGCACGCGTGTTGGCCGCGACGCTGCGGAGGTCGCGTTCCCCGAAGAGGTGCTCTCGATAGCTCATGGTCGGGATGTCGCTCAGGTGGATGCCGGCGAGGACCACGGTTCCACCCCGTTCGGTGGCTTCCAGTGCGAGCGGCACGAGGTCGCCCGCGGGCGCGAACACGATGGCCGAATCCAACGGTTCCGGTGGTACGGCGGTCGCATCGCCCACGAACTCGGCGCCGAGTCGGGCCGCGAGCGCTCGCTCGCGATCCCCACGAGTCATGACGAAGAGTTCGGCGCCACCCGCCAGGGCCAGTTTCGCCGTGATGTGGCCACTGGACCCGAAGCCGTAGATGCCGAGCCTTCCGCCGGGCGGCAGATTCGCACGGGTGAGCGCACGGTAGCCGATGATCCCCGCGCACAGCAGCGGGGCCATGGTCGCGGGGTCGACGTCGGCCGGGAGCGGATACGCGAACCCCTCGGGGACGCAGGTGAACTCTGCGAAGCCTCCATCGGCGTCCCAGCCGGTGTATTCGGACTCGGGACACAGGTTCTCACGCCCGTCGCGGCACCACCGGCAGACGCCGCACGTGCGCCGCAACCACGCGATGCCGACCCGGTCTCCGACCCGGAGCCGTCGCACAGCCGACCCGGTGTCGGTGACGATGCCGACGACCTGGTGCCCCGGAACCACTCGCGGGCGGTGTACGGGCAGGTCCTGGTCGATGACGTGCAGGTCGGTACGGCAGATGCCGCAGGCCTCCACTCGCACGAGCGCTTCGTCGGCGGCCGGCGTCGGCGACGGGACCTCGCCGAGGACGAAGTCGCCGACACGGTCTCCGGTGGTCCACGCCCTCATGATCGATCCGCCTCATCCCTCGTATCGGCCGGAGCGGATCAGATCGCCGCCCACCCGCCGTCGACGGGGAGGATCGCGCCCGACACGTCGGCGGCGTCGTCGCTGAGCAACCATGTGATCGCAGCGGCCAGCGCCTCGGGTTGCGCGACCCCCGGGAGGTTCGTCTGCAGGATCGGGCCGATTCGCTCCTGCGCCCACTCCGAACGGAATGGAGCTTCGATGTTCGTCGCCACAGGTCCCGGAGCCACCGCGTTGCAGCGGATGCCCTTCGGCGTGTAGGAGAAGGCGGTGCTGAGGGTGAGGCCGTTCACCGCGTGCTTCGAGACGGTGTACGGGGTGCCGGCGGCCGAGCCGCGCAGACCCGCCTCCGAACCCACGTTGACGATCGCGCCCTTCCCGTGCGCCAGCATGGGCGAGAGCACTCCACGGGTCAGCTTCATCATCGCGGTGACGTTCACGGCGATGACGCGGTCCCACGTGTCATCGGTGATCTCCGCGGTCGGCTCGAAGCCGTCCATGATGCCCGCGATGTTCGCGAGCCCGTCGATCCGGTCGCCGGCGGCGGCGAGTACTTGGTCGATGGTGAGGTCGTCGACGAGGTCGCCGTCGACGGCGACCACACGATCGCCGAGCTCGGCCTCCACCGCGCGCAGCCGCGCGCGGGAGACGTCCACAGCGACGACGTGAGCGCCCTCGTCGGCGAGCCGGACGGCGGTCGCGTGCCCGATGCCCGACCCGGCACCCGTGACGACGACGGTGCGAGCTTCGAAGCGTGATTCCGACATGAGATGACCTTTCAGCGTTCTCGGGCGGGTTCCCGACCGGAGCGGACGATGAGCACGGGGCAATGGGCGTGGGCGGCGCAGGCGGCACTCACCGAGCCGAGCATCAGCCCGGCGAATCCGCCGCGGCCGCGGCTGCCCAGTACGAGCATCTCCGCCTGCTCGCTCAGCTCTATGAGCGTTCTCGCGGCCGGCCCGCCGATGACGGTGCGGCGGAGCCCCACGGGCGGTGCTCCGTCGAAGACCTGCTGGATGGCGGTCTCCTGGATGACGCCGGCGTCGGTCTCGGGAGACCAGCCGTCGATGAGCAGAGCGTCGGCGACCGGCGGGAGGATCCAGGTGGTGATCACCTCCAACGGCGACCCGAGCGCCGCCGCGATGCGAGCGGCATAGTCGAGTGCGTCGATCGAGGCGGCCGATCCGTCGACGCCGACGATGACTCGTCGCGGTTCCATGGCCCCACTCTCCACGGGCCGGCGCTCCAGGTGATGGGACGAAAGTCACACGGGCCTCGTCGAGGGACCTTCGGCACTTCCGGCATCCGGCTCGCGAAGCGATGTTGGGTGCGTGAGCATCAGGGCTCACCCGAACGAACCATCGGAGGAACGATCATGAACCACGACCTCGCCCGCTTCGACCCGTTCGCCGATCTCGACGTGCTCACGCGGGGGCTCTTCGAAGACGGCATGCTGCGCACGGCGCGGAACCGGATGCCCTCGACCGATGTGTACACCGAGGACGACAAGGCCCTCATCGTCGAGGCCCACCTGCCGAACTTCGACGAGAAGGACATCTCGGTCACCGTGGACCGAGGCTCGCTCGTCGTGCAAGCCGAACGACGCGAGACCGAGGAGGACAAGAAGAAGAAGTACGTCGTCCGCCAGAGCAGCAGCAGCTTCTACCGCAGCCTCGAACTCCCGGAGCGCGCCGACGAAGGCGCGATCACGGCGAGGTTCGACAAGGGCGTGTTGAGAATCAGCATCCCGCTCACCACCGGCCGAACCCCCGAGCGGCAGATCGCCATCGAATCGGGGAAGTAGGCGGGCGATGCGGCGTGCCCTGGTGGCCTTCGGGCCTGCCCTCCAGCCGCCAGTGGTGCAGCGTCTCCTTGGAGGGCTGCAGCGACGCTCCCCAATAGGCCAAAACGCCCTCTTCGAACGAAAAGAACCCCTGAGAACCTTC
>Ga0256796_1000438_pt1 | contig 17895 bp, 22 predicted proteins | sample MC6MC0947MT_FD_190209 | JGI IMG/M metagenome (GOLD analysis project Ga0256796, IMG submission 190209) | Metatranscriptome of enriched soil aggregate microbial communities from Iowa State University, Ames, United States - MC6-MC0947-MT... | ecosystem: Environmental > Terrestrial > Soil >...
GCAATCGCCAGCAGCATGCCGGGAAAGGCGAACAGCACGTCGGAGCCACGCATAATCAGCATATCGATCCAGCGTCCGTAATAGCCCGCCAGCAGGCCCAGCAGCACGCCGAACGGGCTGGCCAGCTGCGGGACGGTGCTCACCAGGACCGGCACCAGGGCCGCGACCCCCAGCGCTGCGACCGGCGGCGCCCACCCGAGCCGCCGGCGTGCGGCCGGCCACACCGCGACCAGCGCCACCGCGAGTGCGGTGAGGGGCGTGAGCACGACCACGGCGTGGACGAGCAGCGGATGCAGCGGCAGACCTGCTATGCGGAATCCGTCCGCGTCGGCGAAGATGTCCATACGGAGACAACGATCTCCGCGCCGATCCGGTTCATCGCGACCCGAGAATGAACCGGCGACCGTCCTGCCTCGTTCTCATCGTGAGGAGGCGATCCGTGACCGAAGAGGACGACGAGCGACTGACCGCGCTCTATGAGCTTCACGCCGGCCCGATCCGGCGGTACGTGGTGAGCATCACCGGCAACCGGGGCGGTTCGGCCGACGACGTGGTGCAGGAGACACTGCTGCGCGCCTGGCGCACGCCACGCATCCTGGAGCAGGACCCGACCACGTCGCGGGCGTGGATGATCACCGTCGCGAGGCACATCGTGATCGACGAGGCGCGCAGCGCCCGCCGCAGGCACGAGAACCCGGTCGCGGAGCTTCCCGAGCGGGTGGCCGACGATCACACCGACCGGCTCTTCGATGCGCTGCTGATCCAGGACGCGCTCGCCGCGGTGAGCCCGGAGCACCGCGAGGTCGTGATCGCCGCGTACTACCGCGGGTGGAGTGTTCGCGAAGTGGCGCAGGAACTGGGGATCGCCGAGGGGACCGTGAAATCCCGGATGCATTACGGACTGCGGGCCCTGCGGCTCGCACTGCAGGAGAGAGGGGTGACGAGGTGAACGCCGACCACGAGCGGTACGCCACCTGGGACGCCGCATATGCGCTGGGGGCGCTCTCGGCCTCGGACCGCGCAGAGTTCGAGGAGCATCTCGCGCACTGCCCGCGGTGCCGTGAGGCCGTCGCCGAGCTCACATCGACCGTCGTGCTGCTGTCGCAGGTGAGGTCGGAGGATGCGCAGCGGATCGCGGATCAGGATGCCGACGGTGCGGCGCCCGTGCGGGTGCTGGCCGCCGCACGCGCCCGGCGCACCAGGCGACGGAGGATCACCGCGTGGGCGGTCGGTGCGGCGGCCGCGGTCGTCGTGGCCACCGTGGTGTCGGTCGCAGTGCTGATGCCCCGCCCGGCTGAGGCCGTGGCGCTGGAGCCCGTCGGGGGAGCGCCGGTCGTGGCGACGGTGGCGCTCACGACTGTGCCATGGGGCACCAGGCTCGACGTGGTGTGCGCCTATGAGGGGTATTCGGGATGGAGCGGCACCTACGAGCTGGCGGTCACCTCGCGGGACGGCACCACCACCACGCTGTCGAACTGGAACGTGGAATCCGGGGCCACCGCGCGGCTGTCGGCGGGCACAGGGCTGCCGGAGTCCGACATCCGGTCCGTCGAGATCCGGGATGCCGCCGGGAAAGTCGTCGTGAAGCACGAGTTCGGCTGAACCATCCGCCCTGTCGGTCTCGTGTCACGGGAACAGCCGCCATCGCGGAGGCTGCTCAGACGAAAGGGACGGCATGATGTTGGTCAGGGCATACGGGCACAGGGCACACGGGCGCCACGCGCTCGCCATCGGGGGCATCGCCCTCGCACTCCTCCTCGCCGGCTGCTCCGGCGGCACGAGCGGCTCCGGGGGTTCCGGCGGTTCCGGTTCGGACTCCGGCGGATACGGGGCGCCGTCGTCGCAGGCCCCGGAGCCGGCGGCATCCGGCCTCGGCGTCGCGGACAGCTCGCTAGGGAAGATCGTGGTCGACGGCGAGGGCATGACCGCCTACATGTTCGACAAGGACACTCAGGGCACGAAGACCAGCGCCTGCACCGGCGAGTGCCTGGCGAAGTGGCCGCCGATCCTGTCCGACTCCGCGACGCCGAAGGCCGACGGCGTCACGGGCACGCTCGCCACGATCGACACCCCCGACGGCAAGCGCCAGGTCACACTGGACGGCTGGCCGCTGTACACCTTCGCGGGCGACGCGGCGAAGGGCGACGTGAACGGTCAGGGCGTCGGCGGCATCTGGTGGGTGCTCTCGCCCGCCGGCGAGAAGATCGGCGGCTGATCGGCACGGGACGACGGATGCCCCGGATCAGGACGATCCGGGGCATCCGCTCTTCTTCGTACGTGTCAGCTCTTGGACTGGCCGTACGAGCCGAGCTGGCGGGTGGACTCGATCACGCGGGCCGCCATGGCGGTCTCGGCGATCTTGCCCCAGGCGCGCGGGTCGTACTGCTTCTTGTTGCCGACCTCGCCGTCCACCTTGAGCACGCCGTCGTAGTTCTTGAACATGTAGTCGGCGATCGCACGCGTGTACGCGTACTGGGTGTCGGTGTCGACGTTCATCTTGATGACGCCGTTGGCGACGGCCGTCGCGATCTCAGCATCCGACGAGCCCGAGCCGCCGTGGAAGACCAGGTCGAGCGGGTTCTTGCCGGTGCCGTACTTCGCCGCGACCTGCGCCTGGATGTCGCCCAGCAGCTCGGGGCGCAGCTTGACGCCGCCCGGCTTGTAGACGCCGTGCACGTTGCCGAAGGTGAGGGCGGCGATGTACCGGCCCTGCTCGCCCAGGCCCAGCGCCTGCACGGCCTGGTCGACGTCACCGAAGGTCGTGTAGAGGGCGTCGTTGGAGCCCTCGTGCGCGACGCCGTCCTCCTCGCCGCCGACGACACCGATCTCCACCTCGAGGATGGCGTTGATCGCCTTCATGCGGGGCAGCAGCTCCTTGGCGATCTCGATGTTCTCGGCGAGCGGCACGGCCGAGCCGTCCCACATGTGCGACTGGAAGATCGGGTTGCGACCGGCCTTGACCTCCTCCTCGGAAGCGGCGATCAGCGGCTCGACGAAGCCGGCCAGCGCGTCCTTCGGGCAGTGGTCGGTGTGCAGCGCCACCGTGATGGGGTAGTTCTTTGCGACCTCGGTCGCGAAGCGCGCGAAGGCGAGGGCGCCCGTGGCACGGCCCTTGACGGTGTGCCCGGCGAAGTAGTCCGCGCCACCGGTGGTGACCTGGATGATGCCGTCGGAGCCGGCCTCGGTCAGACCCTGCAGCACAGAGTTGATCGTCTGCGAGCTGGAGACGTTGAAAGCGGGGTACGCGAAGCCACCGGCCTTCGCGCGGTCGAGCATCTCTGCGTACTGTTCCGGAGTGGCGACGGGCATGGATTCTCCTGCTTCTGATGTGCGGGGGTCATGCTCACTCTATCCGCGCGGATGCCGGTTCTTCTCGGCTGTTTCGGGGCGTCGGGGCGCGGATCTTGAAGGCCTGTTAAGAACATCGAATCCTTCGTCGGGAAAACGGGAAAACTCGCCTGTTCCGCACGGTCGGATCACTAGGCTGACCGCATGGTGAGCCTTACAGCCGATCTCAGCCCGCTTCGTCCCGACCGCAACCTCGCGATGGAGCTCGTCCGCGCGACCGAAGCGGCCGCGATCCGGGCGGTGCCCTTCATCGGCCGCGGTGCCAAGGAGGCGGCCGACGGCGCCGCGGTCGACGCCATGCGCGCGTTCCTCGGCACGGTCGACTTCCGGGGGCGTGTCGTGATCGGCGAGGGCGAGAAGGACAACGCCCCGATGCTGTTCAACGGCGAGGAGGTCGGCACCGGCGTCGGTCCCGAGTGCGACATCGCGGTCGACCCGATCGACGGCACCTCGCTGACTGCGGCGGGCCGCCAGAACGCGCTGTCCGTGCTCGCGGTCTCCGACCGGGGCTCGATGCTCGACGCGTCCAGCGTCTTCTACATGGACAAGCTCGTCACGGGCCCCGCGGGCGTCGGCGTCGTCGACATCCGACTGCCCATCGGCGAGAACATCCGCCGCCTCGCCAAGGCGCTCGACAAGCCGGTCGAGGAGATGGTCATCTCGGTGCTGCACCGGCCGCGTCACGAGCAGCTGATCCAGGAGATCAGGGATGCCGGCGCCGGCACCCGGCTGATGAGCGACGGCGACGTCGCGGGTGGCATCAACGCCGCACGCCACAACGCCCGCACCGACATGTGCGTCGGCATCGGCGGCAGCCCGGAGGGCATCGTCACCGCGTGCGCGATCAAGGCGCTCGGCGGGCACATCCAGGGCATCCTCTGGCCGCGCGACGATGAGGAGCGCCAGCGCGGCATCGACGCCGGGCTGAAGATGGACACGGTCTACGAGGCCGACGACCTCGTCAAGGGCAACAACACGATCTTCGTCGCCACCGGCGTGACCGACGGCCAGCTGGTCCGCGGCGTGCGCCGTGAGGGACGCTATCTCTACACCGAGAGCATCGTACTTCGCTCCGCCTCGGGCACGCTGCGCCGCATCACGTCCGATCACCTCGTGTCGAAGTGGCTGTGAGCACGACGAGGTAACGTTCTGACCGCGGTGGCCCGCCCATCCCGCGATTCCCAGCCGCGGCTGGCACAATGATTGTGGATCCGGCGCCCTCAGCGCGCTGGAGTTGGTCAGAACAGGAGAGCTCGGGATGTCAGCGAGCGAGCAGTCCGAGAAGCAGAGCAGCGCTCAGCACATCACCACGAAGACCGGTCGTATCCTGCGCGTCACCGACGAGCAGCTCGCTGCAGCCGCCGCGGCGAAGGCCGCAGCCAGTGCCATCCCCGATCCGGCCCGCCGCAAGGACGTGCTGTTCCGCGTGCGTCGCGAAGAGGGCCACGAGCTCAGCTCGTGGTGGATGATCGGCGCCTTCCTGCTGACCGCGAGCATCGTGGTCGCCCTGCTGTCCGGAGTGCCCGGCGGCGCCTGAGCCCGTGGGCCGCTGAGACCGTCGCTTGTGCTGAGCGAGCGTCAGCAAGATGAAGTGAAAGCGACGTCGCTCAGGCGACCGCGCGCTGCGGGGCGGATGCCAGCGGCGCGGAGAGCGGGATGCTGAGCGCGGCGCCCAGGGCATGCACGTCCGGTGCCTCGGCCAGACGCGCCGCGTCGATCACGATCTGTGCGCAGGCCCGCGCATCCGCCAGCGCGTCATGGTGCGGGAAGTCGCCGAAGCCAGCCGCCGCAGCGGCCTTGGGAAGCCGGTAGGAGTCGAGATCGTAGGTCTTGCGCGCCACCGCGAGCGAGCACAGTGACCGGTACGGCGGGGCATCGATGCCCGTCGCCTCGCAGGCGCGGCGCAGCACGTTCATGTCGAAGCCGGCGTTGTGGGCGACGAGCACGTCGGCCCCGGCGAACGCGCAGAGGCTGCCGATCTGCTGAACCCAGGTGGCCGCATTGACGACATCGTGCGCGTACAGCCCGTGGATCCTGGTGTTCCACTCGTTGAACTCGTCATGTCCCGCAGGCGGGCGGATCAGCCAACCGGTCTGCGCGACGACCTTCCCGTCGCGCACGCGGACGAGTCCGACGGAGCAGGCGGAGGCGGGGCTGGAGTTCGCCGTCTCGAAGTCGATCGCGGTGAAGTCCAATGGCACGGTCCTACTCTCGCGCCGCCCTCGGCGCCGACGTCGCAGGCTCGCCGTAGGCTGAGCGATATGAGTGACGTGCGAGCGACTTCCTTCGGATCCGAGGCCGACACCTACGAGGCGGCGCGGCCGGACTACCCCTTCGAGGCCGTTGCCTGGATGCTGGAGAAGCTGCCGCACGAGGCGCGGAGGATCGCAGACGTGGGAGCCGGCACGGGCAAGCTCACCCGGGTGATCGCGGATGCTCCGGATGCGCAGGTCGTGGCGGTGGATCCGGATGCGGCGATGCTGGCCAAGCTGCGCGACACCGTCCCCGGCGTCCCGACGTACGTGGGCACGGCCGAGTCGCTGCCCCTTCCGGATGCGAGCCTGGATGCCGTCGTGCTCGGGCAGGCGTGGCACTGGGTGGACCCAGAGAGGGCATCGGCCGAGATCGGCCGCGTCGTGCGCCCCGGCGGGACGCTCGGGCTGATCTGGAACGCGCGCGACAACCGCGTCGACTGGGTGCGCCGGTTCACCGCCATCATGCACGCGAGTGCCGCGGAGGAGATGCTGGATGCCGGTGGCCCGACGGTCGCCGCGCCGTTCGGCGAGCTGGAGGCGGAGCGCTGGGAGTGGGTGCGCCCGATGACGCGCGCGCAGCTGCACCGCATGGCGGATTCGCGCAGCTATCTCATCACGGCCTCCGAGCAGGAGCGCGCGAGCATCCACGAGGGCATGGACGCCCTGTTCGACGAGCTGGGCGTCACCGGCGAAGACACGATCGACCTGCCGTATGTGACGACGGCGTTCCGGGCGCGACGCCGTGACTGAATCCATCCGCGCCGTCTTCTTCGACCTCGACGACACTCTGGTCGGAGACGGCGCCGTCGACGCCGCGCTGCTCGCCATCGGCGAGCTCGCCGCACGGCATCCTGATCTCGACACGGACGCGATGCGCACGGCGAACGCGACGGTATGGAGCGGATGCTGGGCATCACAGGGCGAGCAGTGGATGCGCGGCGAACTGAAGGACGACGCCCTGACGCGGGAGGTGTGGCGGCGCACGCTGTCGGGCGCCGGTGCGGGCGGGGAACTCGTGGACGAGGCGGTGGAACTGCACCTGGAGGCGGAGCGACGCACGTTCGCGCTGTTCGAAGACAGCCGTGACGTGCTGGTGGAGCTGCGCCGACGGGGCATCCCGATCGGGCTGATCACCAACGGGCCCTCGGCGTTCCAGCGCGAGAAGCTGCGCACGGTCGGGATCGACGGCCTGTTCGACGTGGTCGTCGCCTCGGGGGACATCGGCGTGCTGAAGCCGGACGCTGAGATCTTCCGGCATGCTCTCGATCGGGCCGGAGTGCTGTCGGCCGCATCTCTTCACGTCGGCGACAGCTTCGCGGCTGACGTCATGGGCGCTGTGGGCGCGGGGCTCTCCGCGTTCTGGCTGAACCGAGAGCGGATCGCGGCGCCGCCGAACGCCCCGCGGCACGTCGAGGGCGACTCGCTGCGAACGGTGCTGGAGCTGGTCGGCTGACCCGCGTGCGCCGGGAGGCGCTCAGGAGCGGGGGAGGATGTCCTTCGCGAGGTCCTCGACCTTGCTGATGTAGCCGCCGTCGGGAACCCGTACGCAGTCGTCGTCGATCGTGACGCCGAGTTGCATCTCGTCGGCGCCGTGGACCTGGTCGCCGGTCTTGAATCCGCCTGTCTTCACATCCACGGTGATGTCGCCCCGGGCGAAGCGCCCCATGGGCTTCTCCGGATCGATCTCGACGCCGCGGTAGTCGTTCGTGGGCTTCCAGCCCGCCGCATCGAGCTGCGCGACCAGTGCATCGAAGCCGCCGGCGAGGTCCTCGCCCACCTTGACGGTGACCCCGGCACGATACGACACGCCGGGGGCGGGCTCGCTCTGGCAGCTGTCCACGGCGGAGCCCGCGGATGCTTCCGTGAGACCGGCGGCGTCGAGGGCCTCGAACAGATCCTGCACGGCCGTGTCGATCGTGGCGGCCTTCTCCTCGAGCACGGCTCGGGGGTCCGACGGCACGGACGAGCATCCGCTGAACAGGAAGGCGAGAAGTCCCACGACACCCATCATGGCGGCTTTCCGCGTCGATCGGCGCCCCATCAATCGATGCCGGTCCCGGTGTCGGAACGGCCCGGCACATTCCGGGTGGGATCGCGATCCCATTCCGGGTCGACGGCACCGCGGTACCACGGGTCGTAGGACTGCGCAGCGCCGTTGGTGTCGTCGCCGTGCCCGTCGACGATGCGGCCGAGGTTGTACAGCGATTCGCTGTCGGGGTCGTAGTACCGGCTGTGATCGTCGAAGTTCCACGTGCTCCCGCGCTTGGTGGCCTCGGCCTCGAAGCGGTGGGCGCCGAAGTCCTCGGACGAGGGATCGACTCCCAGGCCGGTGTCGAAGAACTGGTCCTTGCGCACCCAGCCCTCGTCGCCGAGCGTGGCGACGAAATCGCGACTGTTGCGTCCGTCGTACACGTGGTCGGCGCCGACGCTGAAGTCGGAGGCGTGACCGGCGGGGCCGGTGCCGGGGCTGCCGATGAGGGCGACGTCGTCGACGGCGAGGTCGTGGTCGGTGGCGGCGTACGACACGGCCGTGGACCCGTAGCTGTGCCCGATGGCGGTCAGGTGCGCCGGGTTGTCGGCACGGGAGGCGCGCAGACCGTCGATCGCGGTTGCGAACCTCGCGCCGCCGTCTGCTGCGCGGTCCTCGGAGGGGACCTCGCCCCACTCGAGCACGTCACCGGCGGGAGTGTCGTACCCCAGCCAGAACATCGTCGCCACGCTCGATCCGTCGCCGTTGTATCGCGCGCTCTCATACAGGTTGGCGGCATCCTTGACTCCGCCGGGGGTGCTCTCCATGTCGGTCTTGATGCCCGGCACCTGGACGGAGACGTCGCCGGCGGTGTCGAGGTCGCCGACGGCGATCGCGACACGACCCTCGCCGTCGAACGCGTCCGGGTCGTACAGCCAGAGCTGGCCGCCCGGTCTCTCGTTCGTGCCCGGCATCACGTAGTCGTCGGCCGTCTTCAGGCCCTTCTCCGCCGCCTCGGCGTTCTTGAGCCGCTGCTCCTCCTGCTCGGTCAGTGTGCCGTCTTTCTCCTTCTGGTGCAGCTCCGCCAGATCGGATTCCAGCAGCTGACGGTTCGCGCGGTCGCGAGCGGATGCCGGGAGGCCGTCGGCGCTGCCGATCTTCTCCGGGTACGCGGCGATCACCGCGTTCTGCTCGGCCTCGGAGAGCCCGTTCCACCACGCGGTCAGGTCCTTGGGGTCCTTGACAGGGTTCGGCATCCGAAGCAGAGCGGCCGCAGCCAGGCTCTCGACGCCTCCGGACGCGGCCTGGGCCTCGGACGCGGTGTCGGCACTGGTGAACAGCCGGACGAGATACTCCTCGTTGGCGGTGGTGCGCTTCTGGAAGCCGAGGATGTCGTAGGCGATGCCGGAGCGCTGCGTACCCAGGGTGCGTGCTCGTTCCTGCAGCGCAGGGACGTCGGCCTCGGTGCCGGCGTCGACCGCGGCGATCAGCGCGACCCGATCCCGGTCGTACGCCGTGATCTGCCCGACGAGCGTGGTGTGCTCGCTCTGGAGTTCCCGGAGCTGCTCGGCGAACACGTCGACCCCGCGAGCGACGCGCTTGAGCGTCTCGCCCATGGGTTCGTACTCCTTGGCGAAGCGTGCTGAGTGCGTGGTGTAGGCCTCCGAGGCGGCGCCCCGCCACATGTATCCGGGGTCCGAGAGCAGGGCGGCCACATCGGCGAACTCGGTGGTGACGGCTGAGCCGTGCAGCAGGGTACCGGCCAGCCTCTCGGCCGCAGCGGGCTCGCCGTCCGGCCGGGCGGGATAGCTGATGGGGGCCGGGATCTGGATCGTCGTCATCGGACACCCCCTCCCATCGCATCCATGCGGCGCGCGATCTCGGTGTCGATGTTCTGGTACGAGGTGCCGGTGGACTCCAGCTCGTCGGCGTAGACGTCGGCGGCGACGGCCGCCGTGCGGGTGGTGGTGTGCCACATGTCGAGGAAGGTCTGCGCGGCACCGGCTGTGCTGGCCGGGAGGCCACCGGTCGTGGTCACGCCCAGCGAACTCGACACACTGCGCATCTGCGCGGCCTGCGTGCGCCACTGCGGAATGACGGTGAACAGCAGCGCTGGGTTGAACTCCACGCCGTCGGTCATGCTGCCGCCCCGATCAGCTCGTATGCGATGCGCTCGCCGACCGGGACACCGGTGGACTCCAGTCGCAGGAACAGGTTCCGGTTCTCGGCCGCGTAGCCGAAGAGCAGGTGCTCGTCGCCGAGCCGGCCGTCCCGATCGGCGGTCACCCGCGGCATCCCCCTCGGAGGGAGGAAGACCCGCCAGTGGCCGGGTGCCAGCAGTTCGGCAGCCGCGCGCAGATGCCCCAGCGCGACGGACTCTTCGACCTCGCCGAGAGTCAGCGTGACGCTGTGGCAGACCGAGTCCCGCGTGGGCCCGGGGATCCACTGGGCCGTGCTGACCGGCATCCCGTGACCGACCAGGTCGGCCCACGCCCGGTCGACCTCGGCGAGGTGCTCGTGGGCGAACGTCTCCGGAGCCTGAGGCTCGAGCCCGGATGTGTCCGGTGCGGGCTTCGCCGGCGGGAGGAGCACGATGTCCAGGTCGGGGTGGCGGCGCCGCACGATCGACCAGAACGGGTCTGTGATCTCGTCAGCATTGACGTCGTCTGGCACGATGGGCTCCTCTGCTCGGATGGCACCACGCTAGCGGCCCGTCGGCGTCTGACGGCAGGGGGACTAGTCCCCATCGAGTCGGCCCGGCGTCCCGTCGCGGTCGTAGGCTGGCGCGATGAGACTGCTGCTCACCTCCGGTGGAGTGACGAACCCCAGCATCCGGACCGCGCTGGTGGAGATGCTCGGCAAGCCGATCGAGGAATCGACGGCGCTGTTCATCCCGACCGCCCAGTACGGGCATCCGTCGTGCACGCCCGAGGTGACCCTCCGCTCGGCGAGCAGCGACTGGTCGATGACGGCGCTCGGCTGGAAGTCCGCCGGTCTGCTCGAACTCACCGCCCTGCCGTCGATGGAGGGGGAGCGGTGGGTCCCGTGGGTGGAGCAGGCCGACGCCCTGCTTGTGGACGGCGGAGACGCGACCTATCTGGCGCACTGGATCCGGCGTTCGGGGCTGTTCAAGCTCTTCCCCCGTCTGGAGCGGACCGTGTGGGTCGGCGTGAGCGCAGGGAGCATGGTGATGACGCCGCGCATCGGCGCGGAGTTCGAACGCTGGACGCCGCCGGAGCCGGGGGAGGGGACGCTCGGCATCGTGGACTTCTCGCTGTTCCCGCATCTGGACTACCCCGATTTCCCGGAGAACACGCTCGCGCACGCGGAGCGGTGGGCCGAGCACATCGACGGGCCCGCGTATGCGATCGACGACCAGACCGCGATCCGCGTCGTCGGGGAGGACGTCGACGTGATCTCGGAGGGGCACTGGAAGCGGTTGGAGTAGCTGCCCGCCGGTAGACTCGTATCCCGTGGCTCTCACTATCGGAATCGTCGGCCTGCCCAACGTCGGCAAGTCCACCCTCTTCAACGCGCTGACCAAGAACGACGTGCTCGCGGCGAACTACCCGTTCGCGACCATCGAGCCGAACGTGGGGGTCGTCAGCCTGCCCGACAAGCGCCTCGACGTGCTCGCCGGGATCTTCGGCAGCGAGCGCATCCTGCCGGCCGCGGTGTCGTTCGTCGACATCGCCGGCATCGTGCGCGGCGCGAGCGAGGGAGAGGGCCTGGGCAACCAGTTCCTCGCCAACATCCGTGAGGCGGATGCCATCGCGCAGGTCGTGCGCGGCTTCGCTGACGACGACGTGGTGCATGTCGAGGGCGCGGTGAACCCGGCATCCGACATGGAGACCATCAACGCCGAGCTGATGCTCGCCGACCTGCAGACCCTCGAGAAGGCCATCGTGCGTCTCGAGAAGGAGGTCAAGGGCAAGAAGACCGAGCCGGTCGTCCTGGAGATGGCCAAGGCCGCTCAGGACGCTCTGGAGCGCGGCATCCTGCTGTCGGTGAGCGGTCTCGACCTCGCGCCGATCAAGGAGCTGGGTCTGCTGACCGCGAAGCCCGTGATCTTCGTCTTCAACGTCGACGAGTCGGTGCTGACGGATGCTGCGCGCAAGGCCGAGCTGGAGGCGCTGGTCGCCCCCGCGAAGGCGATCTTCCTGGACGCGAAGATCGAGTCCGAGCTCATCGACCTGGACCCGGAGGACGCCGCCGAGCTCCTCGCCTCCACGGGTCAGGAGGAGTCCGGCCTGGACCAGCTGGCACGCATCGGGTTCGACACCCTGGGTCTGCAGACCTACCTGACGGCGGGGCCGAAGGAGGCCCGCGCCTGGACAATCCACAAGGGTGACAAGGCCCCGCAGGCCGCCGGCGTGATCCACACCGACTTCGAGAAGGGCTTCATCAAGGCCGAGGTCATCTCGTTCGAGGACCTGGTCGAGACCGGTTCGGTCGCCGAGGCACGCGCGAAGGGCAAGGCGCGCCTGGAGGGCAAGGACTACGTCATGCAGGACGGCGACGTGGTGGAGTTCCGCTTCAACGTCTGAGCCCTGTCAGGGCAAGGGGCACACAGCATCTCCACGGCGATCGCTATCCTGAACAGACATTCGACGCGGAGGGGATTCATGGGCCAGTTCGATCAGTTGCCGGGAGAGACACGCGAGCACTTCGTCCGCCGTTTCTCTCAGCGCCCCGGCGTCGTCGCCGACGGCGTCACGCTCGTGGACCTCTACAACCGGATCCGGATGCTCGAGGCCAGGGTCGACGAACTCGAGGAGCGGGACGCTGAGGGCTGACTCGCGTCTCGCGCGATGCTCTGGCGCCTTGACGGCATGACGGGCAGGTCTCGTCGAGGAACGCGCTGATGCCGCGGCGCGAGAGCGAGGCGGAAGCCGAGCCGCGACGCGGCCCGGCCGTGCTGCGCTTCACCGTCTGAGCCCGTCGCGCCCCGCGATCGAGCCGACCTCATCGCGGCGCCCCGGGGGGTCTCCGAGCAGGGCGACGAGCGCATCGGAATGGGTCAACTGCGGGTGGTGCCCGGCACGCTCCAGCGTGATCAACTCCACGTGAGGGAGTGACCCGAACTGCTCGATGGCGTGCGGATCGAGGGGATCCTCACTGCCGGTGATGATGCGCACGGGACCGCTGAACCGCGCGAGCGCCGCTCGCAGCTCGGCGCGCCATTTCTTCGATCCTGCGCGGGCGAGCTGTGCGGCCGCCCGCGGGGCGCTGCCGCGCCTCAGGTCGCGGATGCTGGACTCGAGGGCGGCCGCGCTCGCGTCCGAGCCGGTCAGCTGCCGTGACAGTCGTCCGGGATCGGTGTGGCGCAGGTACGTGCGGACGAGCGGGGTCAGTCTGGTGGCGGTCCCTGACGGCGTCTGGAGGAAGAACGGGGCGATCAGTGTGAGCGATGCGATCCGCTCCGGCATCCAGTCCGCGGCGACGACCGCCGCAGCGGCGCCGATCGAATGGCCGATGAGGTCGGCGGGTTCGTCGCCCAGTATCGCGGGCAGCCAGAGGTCCCAGTCCTCGACACCGGTGCCGCCGCTGAGGCCCAGGCCGGGCAGATCGACGACGCGCCCGCCGAGGCCACCCGCCACGCCGGACCAGGTGTCCGCATTGATCGGCAGGCCCGGAAGGACCAGGCGAGAGGACTCCGGTGCGCCGATCTGGAACGTGCGCACATCGCCGGCGTCGACGAATCGACGGGCATCCGCGCCGGCAGCGCCGAAGCGATGCGCGGCGAGGTAGTCTGCCCAGCGCTCCAGCGACACCCGGGCGTCGGGCATCTTCAGGCCGTGCCGGTCGGCGAGCTCGATCGCGGATGCGGTCGGGTAGCGGTCCGCGGAGAGGAAGCCGATCGTCTCGGGATCGGCCCTGGTGATCCGCCGGGGGAGCCTCTTGATGGCGGCGACGGGGATCCGCAGCCGCGGAACGTTCGCGCCCAGGTGGCGGGCGAGGTGTGCCAGCATGTCCGGCAGCGGCGGCGTGGCGTCGTCGAGAACCCAGTACGACCTGCCGACGGCGGCCTCATCGATGGCGGCCGCCGCCATGAAGGCCGCCAGATGATCGACCGTGACGATCGGGACGAAGGTGGTCTCGTCTCCGGGCAAGGCCGCCACCGTGCCGTTCCAGAGCTCCTCGACGCTGCTTGCGAGGCCGACGTGCTGCTCCGACTCGCCGGTGACGCTGTCTCCGATCACGGTCGCCGGGTTGACGATCGTCCACGGGATGCCGCGCGCCTGCGCGAGGGCCTGGAGGATCGCGTCGGACTCGACCTTCGAGCCTTCGTATCCGCCCAGGTCCCGGTACACCGCGGCGCGATGCTCTTCGGACCACGGAACGAGCGCGGGATCCTGACCGCCGACGCGATAGCCCGAGATGTGGACGATGCGCTGCAGCCGCGGAAGGCCGGCCGCGAAGTCGATCAGCGTCTCGACGATGCCAACGTTCGCCCGTCGTGCCTCCTCCGCGGGCATCCCGAAGCGGAAGGAACCGGCGCAGTTGTGGATCTCGGTGACGGATGGGACTGCCGTGGGGCCGCCCGGGACGAGCTCCGGGGTGTCGAAGTCGACGATCACGGTGCTGATCGGCCGGCTCAGTCCGTGCGACGTGAGCCAGCGCTCGATGCGCGCTCCGGAATCGGCGGACCGCACGGCGGCCGTGACCTCCGCCCCTGATGCGGCGAGAGACAGGATGAGGTGCCGGCCGATCAGGCCGGAGGCGCCGAAGACGAGCGCATGGCGGGAGTCCTCGCGCGGCGTCATCGCTTCACCCCTGCCGTCTGGATGCGCTGCTCGATGAGATCCGCGACGACGTCGGCGGCCGATTCCAGCGGCTGACGGCTCCTCATCGCGCGGGACACGACGACCGCCCCCTCGATGGTGGCCACGATGACCGTGGCCAGAGAGCGGGCTCCCTCTGCGTCGATGCCGTCCGCCTCGAGCAGCGCCGCCGTCGGCACGATCCACGACTCGAAGGCGGAGGCGCACGCGTGCCTCAGCCGCTCGCTCTCCGCGCCCATCTCCAGCGCCACGACCGAGACCGGGCAGCCCAGTCGGTAGTCGCTCCGGCTGACGATCGAGGTCAGGGCCTCGATCGCCGCGCGCGCAGCCTGCGCCGCCCCGCCGGCGGAATCCGCAGCCTCGGCGATCAGCATCCCGAACTGAGCGGCAGCGAGATCGACCGCCGCGACGCCGAGGCCCTCCTTGCCATCGGGGAAGTGGAAGTAGATCGAGCCCTTCGGCGCGGCGGCGTGATCGATCACGGCGTTCAACCCCGTGCCGCTGTAGCCGCTGGTCTGGATGAGCTCGAGCATGGATTCTGCGAGCCGAGCCTTGGTCAGGTCGCCCTTGGACATCGTCATGAATGAAGAATAGACCGGTCTACATATTTTCTGCAAACGGAACAGGCTTCGTGTCGAGACGGAGCCATCGCAGCGGTGCACTACGCTGGCCTTCAGCGTCGCGTGCCGGTGGCAGACCGTGTCAGGCATGGAGGCGTGGAACCTGAAGGAGACGGACGTTGACGATGTCTATCCCTTCGCCCCAGAGTGACTGAGGGCGAGAAGACCAGGCTGGTGGCCTGGAGTGAAGAGCTGCGGAGCGTGCATGCACGGCTGCGCAAGGCGCTGCGGATCGCGCAGGATGCCGCAGTCGAAGGCGGATCGGTTGAGAAGGCGAGTCGTGATCTGCTGCTGTTCTGCCATGGATTCTGCGCTGCGCTGACCGGGCACCATGTGGCGGAGGACCGGGAACTGTTCCCCGCCATCGCTGCGGAGCATCCGCACCTGCGGGAGACGCTGCGCAAGCTCGAGCAGGATCATTCGATGATCGCGCACCTGATGGGCGGGCTTCAGGCGGCGGTCGACAGCCGGGCTGCGCCGGACGAGCTCGCACGGCACCTCGACGGGGTGTCCGCGATCATGGAGAGCCACTTCCGCTACGAGGAGCGGCAGCTGCTCACCGTGCTGGAGACGCTCGCCCTGGACGCCGAGCCGAGTCGCGCGCTCGGACCGTTCTGAGGCCTCCCCGGTGTGGGCGACGCATGTCGCCCACACCGGGGAACGTGCCCGCTCGTGCCCGAGACATCTGCCCGGGCCATGGAGGGTGAGACCTCGACCCCGGCGGGCCGAACACGAGGGCACGGTGCGAGGATGTACGCATGCCCGAATCGCCGGAGGTCCAGGCGCTCGTCGAGTTCCTCGATGAGCGGATCACAGGTCGTGAGATCACCGAGGTGGACGTCGTCGAGTTCCGCATTATCAAGACGCGCGACCGCCTTCCCACGTCGCTGATCGGCGCCCGCATCAACGGGCTGCGGCGATTCGGCAAGCACGCCGGGCTCGAGACGACGGCGGGCTGGCTCATGATCGGATTCGGCCGCAACGGCTGGATACGATGGCAGGCACCCGGAGATCCGGCTCTCGATCCGCACGGGCCGGAGGTCGCCAGGATCGTCCTCGACGACGGCACCGTGATACAGCTCGTCGACACGGGGGACTTCCTCGCCGTGACGGCATCGGTGGTGGATGCCCCGACGGATGTCGCAGGCATCGCCGCGCTCGGCCCGGACCCGCTCTCCGCAGACTTCACCGCCGATCACCTCGAGCGTGCACTCGGAACCCGCCGCAAGCAGATCAAGGCGCTGCTGCAGGAGCAGACCTCACTCGCGGGCATCGGCAACGCGTACTCCGATGAGATCCTGCATCGGGCGCGGATTCCGCTCGCGACCCATGCCACCCTTCTCGGCACGGCGGACCGGGAGCGGCTCTTCACCGCGGTCGTCGAGACCATGACCACAGCTGCGCGGGAGCGCCGCGGGCTCCGCCCCGATGAGCTCAAGCAGGCGAAGGTCTCCGCCATGGCCGTGCATGGCCGGGGCGGAGAGGCGTGTCCGGTATGCGGCGCCACGATCGTCGACCAGACGTTCGGCGGGGCATCCGCGCAGTCGTGCCCGCAGTGCCAGCTGGAGCACGACAACTGACGGCGCGCGCCGATCACGACGGCTCAGTCGGCAGCACCGGGACGCCGCCGCGCGTCCTTCGTCTCGGAGCGCCGCTTCTTCTCGTCGAGGCGCCGTCGCTGCGAACTCCTCGTCGGGCGGGTCGCCCGTCGTGCCACGGCCGGCACGACGGCATCACGCAGCAGCGCGGCGAGCCGTTCCCTCGCGGCGATGCGATTCAACCGCTGTGAGCGCTGCTCGCTCGCGCTGATGATGAGAGTCGTTCCGGTCAGCCGCGGTGCGAGCCGCACCAGCACGCGGCGACGCTGCGTCTCGTCGAGGGCGCTCGTCGTTCCCAGATCGATCATGAGCTGCACGCGCGAATCCGTGGTGTTCACACCCTGCCCGCCCGGTCCTGATGCCCGAGAGAACTGCTCGACGAGATCCGCAGCGGGCACGACGATGCCCCGGGGCGCACCAGGGCCCGGCAGCACGTGCAGATCGTCCACGTGTCCAGGCTGACACATCATCGCCTGGTGAGGGTCAGGTGCGTCACCCCGCTCGGGGAGGACACGGCCTCGATTGCATAGCGCTCGTCGAGAGCATCCAGGCCGTCCCAGAGCCGGACGCCGCGCCCGAGCAGGATCGGCACCTGCACCACGTGCGCGACATCGATGAGTCCCGCGGCGAGGAACTCTCGCAGCAGGGTGGGTCCGCCGCCGATCCGCACGTCCAGGTCGCCAGCCGCCTCGCGCGCCAGATCGAGCGCTTCTGCCGCTGAGGCGTCGACGAAGTGGAACACCGTGCCTCCCTCCATCTCGATCGACGGGCGGGCGTGGTGGGTGAGGACGAAGACGGGTGTGTGGAAGGGAGGGGTGGGCCCCCACCAGCCGCGCCACTCGTCGTCGGTGCCGATGCCGCTCCAGGGGCCGGTGGACGCGCTGAACTTGCCGCGGCCCATGATCTCGGCGCCGAAGCCGAGACCGTGCTGTTCGGCGAACACGTTGTCGATCCCGGTGGAGCCGCCCGGCTCCCCGACCATGGATCGCCAGAACCGCGTGGCGAACATCCACTCGTGCAGTCGCTCGCCGGCGTGGCCGAACGGGGCGTCGACCGTGATGCCGTCTCCTGTGCCGAAGCCGTCGAGCGAGACGGAGAAGTTGTGGACACGAACCTGCGACATGAGCGACTCCCACAGTTGAGCGACGGTGATCTGCGAATCGTGCTCCGGGTAATCTACCCCTCCGACTTCCCGCAGCTCTCGGCGGCGCCGTGCTCGGCGTGAGCGCCGCGTTCTGGGCGCTCGTCGCCGGCCTCCTGGTGCGGACGGTGCTGCACGCCCGACGCTGACCCGTCTCCCGCGCTCGCCGTCGCGGTTCA
>Ga0256796_1000456_pt1 | contig 17512 bp, 19 predicted proteins | sample MC6MC0947MT_FD_190209 | JGI IMG/M metagenome (GOLD analysis project Ga0256796, IMG submission 190209) | Metatranscriptome of enriched soil aggregate microbial communities from Iowa State University, Ames, United States - MC6-MC0947-MT... | ecosystem: Environmental > Terrestrial > Soil >...
CCGCGAGTCCGAACTCAGCAGCACGTCGATCCGCCCCTGCAGGGCGAGCGCCTGATCCGGGTGGTTGACGGCGAGCGCCTGCTGCCTGGCACGCAGCTCGGCGAGCTCGAACGCATCCGCCATCAGCTGCGTCGACACCGCCGTCTCGGCCGCACGGTCCGCCAGCTGCTGCAGGCGGGCGGCATGCGCATGGAGATCCGACGGATGCACCGGCAGCGAGGATCCGCGTGTCGCGCTCAGCATGTGCGCGGCGTCCCGAACGACGTCCGCCGAGACGCCCACCTCACCCGCGAGCAGCGCCAGCCGTTGCCCGACCTCACGGAACGCCGCGGAGTCGACCTCGATCGCCCCGCCGGAGGTGATGCTCACCTCGTCGCCCATCACATCACCTCCCGTGCGATGCGGCTCCGCAGGAGCATCAGCTGCGTGTGCTCCCACGCGAGGGTTCGACGCACTTCGTCCAGCACGAGCCGCAGCGCCCGGACGCCCTGGTTCTCCCACCGCGCATCGTCGACGAGCCGTCCTGCCTCGATCGTGGCATCCCCCACGGCCTCCGCCGCGTCGTCGAGGAGCCTGAGCGCCGAGAACACCGCCCACAGGTCTTCGCCTGCCAGGCTTTCGGCCGCCGTGATCGTCTGCATGCCTCCAGGGTGCGCGCCGACGGGCATCCGCTCCGGCCGGAAACCCACCTGCTGTGGACAACTCCCCATGCCTGACGATTGGGGAGAGAAGTCGATACCGGCAGAATGGACGCATGACCGACTCGGATCCCTTCCGCGTCATCTTCGTCTGCACGGGCAACATCTGCCGATCCCCGATGGCCGAGGTGGTGCTCCGCGCGCTCGCCGAGCAGCGCGGCCTCGGCACGCGCGTGCTCTCCCGCAGCGCAGGCACCGGCGACTGGCATCTCGGCGAGCGCGCCGACCAGCGCACCCTGGAGTCCCTCTCCCGACGCGGCTATGACGGCTCGGCCCACCGGGCGAAGCAGTTCAGCGCGGCATCCTTCGCGGAGAACGACCTGATCGTCGCCCTCGATCGCACTCATGAGCGCATCCTCAAGGCCTGGGCGCGCACCGACGACGACGAGGGCAAGGTCACCCTGCTGCGCGCCTTCGACCCGCACGCCTCGAGCATGGACGTGCCCGACCCGTACTACGCGGGCCCGGCGATGTTCGATTCGGTGCTGGCTATGATTGAGACCGCGACGCGTGGCCTCTTCTCGCAGCTCGAACCGGCTGTGCGCGCCCCTCGTACGACGCTCCGCCCGCTGCGGAGCCCCGATCAGGAGGATCTCCCCTGACTTCTCAGCCCGCTCTCCCCGCCCCTTCTCTTCCGGCACAGCCGCTCAGCCCCCTGGACGGCCGGTACCGCGCCTCCGTCGCAGGTCTCGCCGACTTCCTCTCCGAGGCCGGGCTCAACCGCGCCCGAGTCGAGGTCGAGGTCGAGTGGCTGATCGCCCTCACCGATCGCTCGCTGTTCGGCACCTCCCCCCTGTCGGATGCCGACAAGGAGCGCCTGCGCGCGCTGTACCGCGACTTCGGGCAGGCCGAGATCGACTGGCTCGCCGAGAAGGAGGCCGTCACCCGTCACGACGTGAAGGCCGTCGAGTACCTGGTGCGCGACCGCCTGGCGACGCTGGGCCTGGATGCCATCGCCGAGCTCACGCACTTCGCGTGCACCAGCGAGGACATCAACTCCGCCTCCTACGCGCTGACCGTCAAGCGCGCCGTCGAGGGTGTGTGGCTGCCTGCGCTGGATTCGGTGATCGCCAAGCTCCGTGAGCTGGCCGTGGAGCACGCGGATGCCGCGATGCTCTCCCGCACGCACGGACAGCCGGCCACGCCGTCGACCATGGGCAAGGAGCTCGCCGTCTTCGCGTGGCGCCTGGAGCGCGTGCGCGGCCGCATCGCAGCATCCGAGTACCTGGCGAAGTTCTCCGGCGCGACCGGCACCTGGTCGGCGCACCTCTCCGCCGACCCCGACGCCGACTGGCCGACGATCTCGCGCGAGTACATCGAGGGTCTGGGCATCGACTTCAACGTCCTCACCACCCAGATCGAGTCGCACGACTGGCAGGTCGAGCTGTACGACCACGTGCGTCACGCCGGCGGCATCCTGCACAACCTCGCCACCGACATCTGGACGTACATCTCGCTGGGCTACTTCGCGCAGATCCCCGTCGCCGGCGCGACAGGGTCGTCGACCATGCCGCACAAGATCAACCCGATCCGCTTCGAGAACGCCGAGGCGAACCTCGAGTTGTCCGGTGCGCTGCTGAACTCGCTGTCGCAGACGCTGGTCACCTCGCGGATGCAGCGCGACCTGACCGACTCGACCACGCAGCGCAACATCGGCGTCGCGTTCGGGCACTCGCTGCTCGCGCTGGACAACCTGCGCCGCGGTCTGGACGCGATCTCGCTGTCGCGCGACGTGCTGCTGGACGATCTCGACCACAACTGGGAGGTCCTCGCCGAGGCCATCCAGACCGTGATCCGTGCGGAGGTCGTCGCCGGCCGCTCCACCATCACCGACCCCTACGCCCTGCTCAAGGACCTCACCCGCGGACACCGTGTCGGTGCGGCCGAGCTGGCGGAGTTCGTCGAGAAGCTGGAGATCGGGGATGCCGCGAAGCAGCGCCTGCTCGCCCTGACCCCGGCCACCTACACGGGCATCGCCGAGCAGCTCGCACGCTGACGCCGAGTCGATGCGCTCCTGGAAGCGCTGGTCCAGCGAGCCTCCCACCGACGGTTTCCATCCCCACCACGACGGGACAGATGGAAAACGCCGGTCCAGAGCCCGTGGACCGGTCACTTTCCATGCAGGTGACGGTCACCGGGATGGAGACCGCCCGGTAACCGGCGCCTGGACCAGGCACTTTTCATCCCGACCGGGATGGCCAGGCATCACCCCCGCGCGGCTCAGGCGTCGACGGCGACCGGGTCTCTCGGCATGAAGAGCAGGGCGACGAGCGTGATCGCGGCGGTCACCGCCGCGCCGATGAACACCCAGGTGGATGCCGAGATGATCGTCGCGGGGTCCTGAGGGCCCGCGCCCTGCGCGATCACGGCGTTCGAGATCGCACCGAGCACGGCCACCCCGACCGCGCTGCCCGCTGAACGGGCGAACGTGTTCATCCCGGTCACGGCGCCGCGCTCGCCCCAGCCGACCGATGCCTGCGCGGCGATAAGCACCGGTGCGGACGCCCACCCCAGTCCGAAGCCGAGCACGAACGCGATACCCGCGAGCAGGTACACGTTCGGCCAGGGCCCGCTGACCGCCAGCCCGATCGCCGCGATCGTGGCCGTGCACATGCCGATCAGGGCGGTGCGGCGGAATCCGATGCGCAGGTACAGGTGCCCGACGTTCGCCGCGGCGAGCGGCCAGCCCAGCGTGAGAGCCGCGACGGCGAGACCGGAGAGCAGCGGGGCGATGCCGAGCGAACCCTCCAGGTAGGCGGGTGCGAAGCTCGTGACGCCGATCAGCAGCGCCCCGATCCCGAACGACACGATCGTCGTGCTGAGGATCAGGCGTCGTCCGATCAGGGAGAAGTCGATGATCGGCTCGGATGCCCGACGCTCCACGAACGCGAAGATCACCAGCGCCACCGCTCCCCCGCCGAAGCAGATCGCGCTCGGCACCGAGACCCACGCCCACGCGCTGTCACCCTCGAGCAGCCCGAGGATGATGCCGGTGAGGCCGATCGTGAGCAGGGCGGCACCGCCGAAGTCGATGCGGTGCCGACGGGGCTGCTTCTCCTCGTGGTAGCGGCGTACCAGCATCCATCCGGCGAGCGCGCACAGCGGGATGTTCACGAAGAAGATCCACCGCCAGGCGTCCAGCTGGGCGAAGATGCCGCCGAGCGCGGGTCCCACGACCGAGGCGATGGCCCACACGCTGGCCAGGTAGCCCTGCACCTTGGCGCGCTCGGCCACGGTGTAGATGTCGCCCACGATCGTCATAGACATGGGCCCGACCGCGCCGGCACCCAGACCCTGCACGATGCGGAAGATGATCAGCCACAGCATGCTGCCGGCGAACCCGCACAACACGGAGCCGAGCAGGAACAGCGCGATGCCGAGCAGGATGATCGGCTTGCGCCCGATGATGTCGGCGAACTTCGCGTAGATCGGCACGCTCACGGCCTGCGCGAGCAGGTAGACCGAGAACAACCACGGGAACTGCGTGTACCCGCCGAGGTCGCGCACGATGCTGGGCACCGCGGTGGCGAGGATGGTCGCATCGATCGCGATGAGCCCGGTGGCGAGCATGAGCGCACCGAGGACGGGTCCGCGCTCGGATCGCAGTCCGACGGTGGCGCGATCGACAGAGGCGGTCATAACAGGGTCAAGTCTGCCCCCATACCCGGTATTCCCGATGTCGCGCTGGTTTCCGAATCCGGACTCGGGGATGCTGGAACACATCGGATGCGAGGAGGCGGACATGCGCAGGGATCACCGCTCCGCACGCCTCGCCGTCACGACCGCGAGCGTCGCCGCGATATTCGCCCTCGCGGGCTGCACGGTTTCCTCGGCACCGTCGCCGTCGTCTTCGGAAGGCTCGAGCACCCTGGCCACGGGGCTGCAGGCGCCCTGGTCGATCGTGGTGCTCGACGACGGCGGCGCCCTCATCTCGCAGCGCGGCGACGGGAAGGTGCTCGAGGTCACCGCCTCCCGCGACCTGCGCACGGCGGGCACCGTGCCCGGCGTCGTGTCCGGCGGCGAGGCGGGGTTGAACGGCCTGGCGGTGCGGGAGATCGACGGAATCCGCTGGCTCTACGCGTACCACGCGACGGAGGACGACAACCGGGTGGTGCGGATGCCGCTCAGCGGGGAGCCGGGATCACTGAGGCTGGACACCGGGCGGGTCGAGGATGTGGTCACGGGCATCCCGCGCGCAGCCAACCACGACGGCGGGCGCATCGCGTTCGGTCCGGACGGGATGCTGTACATCGGCACCGGCGACGCCGGACAGCGCGAGCGCGCCCGGGACCGCGCATACCTGGGCGGCAAGATCCTGCGGGTCACACCCGATGGCGAGCCCGCACCCGGGAACCCGTTCGGCACTGCGGTGTACTCCCTCGGGCACCGCAACGTGCAGGGCCTCGCCTGGGACGACAGCGGCGCCCTGTGGGCGAGCGAGTTCGGACAGGACACCTGGGACGAGCTGAACCACATCGAGGCGGGCGGCGACTACGGCTGGCCCGACCACGAGGGCAAGGCGGGGGCCGCGGATGCCATCGATCCGATCGCCGTGTGGAAGCCGGCGGATGCCAGCCCCAGCGGCATCGCGATGGTGGACGGCACACTGTTCATCGCGGCGCTCCGCGGTGAACGGGTGTGGGCGTTCGACCCGTCGCATCCGGAGACCGAACCCTGGCGGGCGCGGTTCACCGAGGAGTACGGGCGGGTGCGGGACGTCGCCGCCGGTCCGGGTGGCAGGCTCTGGCTGCTGACGAACAACACCGACGGGCGGGGTCAGCCACGGGACGGCGATGACCGGCTCGTGCAGCCGGCCTTCGTCGAGGGCTGAGCCTCAGGCGCCGGAGGCGCCTGGCTTCTCGGTGCCGTCGATCCCGGCATCCGCCCCCGCATCGCCCCCACGGGACCTCTTCTGCTTGGGGTCGAGGAGCACCGGCTTGTCGATGGTCTTGGTGACGTCGGCAGGGTTCACGGCGAGCATCAGCATCGCGAGTACCAGCAGCGTGACGATGAAGCAGATTCCGCCCACCACGAGGCCGAGGGTGAACGGCGGCAGGTCGCGATACGTGCCGTTCGCGATGGCGCTGTTCACGCGCGCGGTGAATCCGCCGGTGGAGAAGATCGTGACCAGCGCTGCGAAGACGCCGCATGCCAGGGCGATGCCCAGCAGGTGCAGGGGGCGCAGGATCTCGCGTCGCGTCGGCTTCTGGTCGGTCATGCGTGTCCTCCATGTTCGGCCAGACGGTCCGCGTCGGTGCCGGTCTCGGCATCCGCCGTCCTCTTCGTGCCGGGGGTGAGGCCCGCGATGCCGAGGAAGACCGCGACGATGGCGGCATAGCCGCCGAACAGCCCCACGCCGATGATGATGCTGGTCAGAGTAGAGGTGACACCGCCGGCGAGCACCGACTCCTGCACGAACCCGGCCGGCACCAGCGCCAGCAGCAGGGCGAGCAGCAGCCCGAGGCCGCCGACGAGCATCGCATCCCGGGCGCCGTCGGTGCCCTTGGAGCGGATGCCCGCGATGAGCTCGACGAGTCCGGTGGCCGCAGCCCAGGCGATCACGAGGGTGAAGAACAGGCCCTCCGAGCGCAGCGCCGGAATGCCCCCGAACATCCCCGCCGCGAACGAGACGGCGGCGATGATGACAGACGGCCAGCGGTGACCGCTGGGGTGCACGATGATCGCCGCGAGCAGCTGAACGAGACCGGTGGAGAGCGCGAATCCGGCGAACACCGCCAGTCCGACGGATGCCGAGTGGTCAGGCGAGAAGGTGATCATGACGGCGGCCACAGCCGCCAGGGCGGCACGGGTCAGCTGCACATGGCGTGCAGTGAAAGTGCGGGTGGCGGCGGGCATGACAGTCCTCGGATCGGTGACCCTGCCAGTCTACGCCGGGAGGCTATGAGCCCACCCGTCACGGGCGGCGGAGGACCGGCCATCCGAGCACCGCCTCGGCATTCTGCTCTGGGCGGAAGAGGTGGATCATCGACGGCGCCCGTGCCTACCGTGGGCCATGGCCTCGATCCTTCCGTTCCCCTCGCCCCGCACCCCTCGTCAGCCCGAGCCGCTGTGGCGCGAGCTGCTCGGTGCCGAGCTGCGCCGGCTGCGCCACGAACGCGGTGACACCCTGACCGAGACCGCGGAGGCCGCCGGCGTCTCGCCGCAGTACCTGTCGGAGATGGAACGGGGCCTGAAGGAGCCGTCGAGCGAGATGATCGCGGCGGTCGCCGGCGCTCTGGACTCCTCGCTGCTCGAACTCACCAGCGCCGTGGCGCAGGGCCTCCGGCCCGCTGAGCCCGCCGCGCAGCCGGCCACCGGCGGGGCGTTCGCCCTCGCCGCCTGAGGCATCCGGCCGCACGCCGGGCATCCGCGGCATCCCGGATCCCCGGTCCGTCGCGGGCGCGGCTCCACGCCCGCAGGGACACCTGCACGACGCGGGAACGGATGCACGACGATCGGGGCGCTCCCCTCGTGCATCCGTTCCCGGCTCGTGCATCCGTACCCGGCCGCAGGTCGCCACCAGCACCCGGCGGATGCGATCAGCGCGGCGCGAGCACCTGGTCGATCAGGCCATAATCCAGCGCCGTCTGCGCGGTGAAGACCCGATCACGGTCGGTGTCGGCACGCAGCGCCTCGACCGTGCGCCCGGTGTGATGCGCGAGCACCTGCTCCATCTCGGAGCGCACGCGCACCACCTCGTCTGCGGCGAGGATCAGGTCGGGCACGGCCCCGCGGGTCTGCGCCGCCGGCTGATGCAGGACGATGCGTGAGTGCGGGAGCGCGGATCGCATGCCGGGGGCGCCGGCTGCCACGAGCAGGGCACCCACGCCGATCGCCTGACCCACGCACGTGGTCGTGACCCGCGGGCGGATGTGCTGCATCGTGTCGTAGATCGCGAGCGCGGCGCTCGGGTCTCCCCCGGCGCAGTTGACGGAGAGCTGCACGTCGCTGTCGGGGCTGTCCGCGTCCAGGTGCAGCAGCTGGGCGATGATCGTGTTCGCGACGCCGGCATCCACCTCCGTTCCGAGGTAGACGATCCGCTCCGAGAGCAGATGCGAGTAGACGTCCATGATCCGGTCGCCGCGCGGGTTCTGGGCGATCACGTTCGGGATCGTGTAGCCGCTCATCGCGACTCCTCCTTCTTCGGGTCCGTGGGGGCGGCACTCGCCGCCCTCTTCGGGACCGTGGGGGCGGCACTCGCCGCCCTCTTCGGGTCCGTGGGGGCGGCACTCGCCGCCCTCCCCAGAGCCGCATCGGCGCCGTCGGCGCCCAGCCCGATCCGCGCCCGGCGCCGCGGGAACACGTCGGCGAGCGAGGTGACGACGCCGTCGATGAAGCCGTACTCCAGCGCCTCGTCCGCGGTGTACCAGTGGTCGTGCAGCGAGTCCTCGAACACGCGCTCGCGCGGCTGCCCGGTGTCGTCGGCGATCAGGCCGATCACGGTGTCGCGCATGTGCCGGAGGTCGTCGGCCTGCACCTCGATCTCGACCGCGGAACCGCCGATGCCCGACGACCCCTGATGCAGCAGGATGCGGGAGTGCGCCAGTGCCCGCCGCTTGCCCTTCGTGCCCGCCGAGAGCAGGAACTGGCCGGCGCTGCAGGCCAGTCCCAGTGCGACGGTCGCGACGTCGTTGGGGATCGCGTGGATGATGTCGCGGATGCCGAGCATGGCCGGCACCGATCCGCCGGGCGAGTGGATCCAGAGCGCGATGTCGGCGGCCGGATCCTCGGCGGCCAGGCTGAGCAGCTGGGTCATGAGCAGGGTGCCGTTGTCGTCGTCGAGCGGTCCGTCGAGCACGAGGACGCGCTCGTGGAACAGCGCGCGGCGCGCCTCGGCGCCGAACTGCGGGATGGGCTTGTCATCGGTCATGGCTCCAGCGTGCGCCGGACGGGTCGCCGCTGTCGCGAGAATCCGCCCCGGGCGGATCCGCCGTGGGCGGAGCAGCGGATGCCCGGATCCTCCGGCATCCGCCCCCGATCCCGGCATCCGAGGAACACCTGCATGATCCGGGAACGTCTGCACGACCGGATCGCGGGATGGACCGTGCATCCGTTCCCGGATCGTGCATCCGTTACCGCGTCTGCACCCCTCCCGGATGCGGGAGAATCGGCTGTGCCCTCGAATCTCCGCTGGATGCGGCTGCGCCCGCAGGAACTCGCCCTCATCGCCATCACGGCGGTCTGGGGCAGCACGTTCCTGCTCGTGCACTGGGCGATGCAGCACTCCGACCCCTGGTTCTTCGTGGGGCTGCGGTTCCTCGTGGCAGGGCTGGTCAGCATCCTGATCTTCCGTCACGCGCTGCGCGGGATGCGCTGGACCGACATCGCCGCGGGGGCCTCGATCGGCGTGATGATCTACGGCGGCTACGGTCTGCAGACCCTGGGCCTGCAGACCATCAACAGCAGCACCTCGGCGTTCCTCACGGCGCTGTACGTGCCGATGGTGCCGTTCGCGCAGTGGATCTTCTTCCGCAAGCGCCCACCCGCCATGGCCTTCCTCGGCGCAGGGCTCGCCTTCGTCGGACTGCTGCTGATCGCCGGGCCGGACGCGTTCTCGATGTCGCTGGGTGTCGGCGAGACGGTGACGCTGATCAGCACCATCCCGATCGTCGGCGAGATCATCCTCATCAGCGTGTTCGCCGGTCGCGTCGACCTGGGGCGCATCACCATCGTGCAGCTGTTCACCGCGGGCCTGCTGGGGCTCGCGACCATGCCCTTCGTCGGCGAGAGCCTCCCCGCCTTCGACTGGGCGTGGGTGATCGCCGGCGTCGGCCTGGGCGTCGCGAGCTGCATCATCCAGCTGACGATGAACTGGGCGCAGAAGTCGGTCTCCCCCACGCGCGCCACCATCATCTACTCGGGCGAGCCGGTGTGGGCCGCCGTGATCGGGCGCATCGCCGGGGAGCGCCTGCCCGCGGCCGCGCTGATGGGCGGCCTGCTGGTGGTGCTGGGCATCCTCGCCAGCGAGCTACGCATCGTGCGGCGCCGCCCCCGGGACGGATCCGGAGCGGGCCATACCCCCATTCGGGGGTGAACTCCCCCGCTCTTCGGGTCGAAGATGGAGGGATCGATCAAGGGAGCCTGAGATGACACGCGCCGCCACCGCCGCCACGAACGCCGTCCGCGAGATGCGCGACTTCCTCTTCGCGCACGGCGTCGACTACGACGGTGCTCGTGCCGGCTTCGCCTGGCCTCAGGTCGATTCCTTCAACTTCGCGCTGGAGTGGTTCGACGTGGTCGCGGGCGAGAACCCCGACCGCCCGGCCGTGCAGATCGTCTCGGCCGATCTGTCGGTGCAGAGCTGGAGCTACGGCCGGCTCTCGGAGCGCTCGGACCAGGTCGCGAACTGGCTGCGCGACCTCGGCATCCGCCGCGGCGACCACCTGATCGTGATGCTGAACAACACGATCGAGCTGTGGGAGATCATGCTCGCCATCACCAAGATCGGCGCGATCGCGATCCCCACCTCGACCCTCCTGTCGGCATCCGACCTCGCCTACCGCATCGACCACGGCCGCGCCCGCGCGGTGGTCGCGCTGGGCGGGCTGGCGGATCGCGTCGAGGACGCCGACGTGCTCCGCATCGCGGTCGGCGACGCCACCGCCGGCTGGCACGACTTCGCCACGGCCGCTGATGCCGCCGCGGTCTTCGAGCCGGACGGCCCCACCCCGGCATCCGACACCGCCCTGCTGTACTTCACCAGCGGCACCACGAGCCGGCCGAAGCTCGTGCAGCACACGCACGTCTCCTACCCGGTCGGCCACCTGTCGACCATGTGGTGGCTGGGCGTGCGGCCCGACGACGTGCACCTGAACATCTCCTCTCCCGGCTGGGCCAAGCACGCCTGGTCGAGCTTCTACTCGCCCTTCCTCGCCGAGGCGACCGTGTTCGTCTACAACTACGACCGCTTCGACGCGAACACCCTCATGCAGGTGATGGACACGCACCATGTGTCGACATTCTGCGCACCGCCCACCGTGTGGCGGATGCTGATCCAGGCCGACCTGTCACGACTGACGAACCCGCCGCGCGAGCTCGTCGGCGCGGGTGAGCCGCTGAACCCCGAGGTCATCAACCGGGTGCGCGAAGCGTGGGGCAGCACGATCCGCGACGGGTACGGGCAGACCGAGATGACCGCGTGCGTGGGCAACTCCCCCGGGCAGGTCGTCAAGGACGGCTCGATGGGCCGCGCGCTGCCCGGCTACCCCGTGGTGCTGCTCGATCCGGTCACCGGCGAGGTGACGGATGCCGAGGGCGAGATCGCGCTCGACCTGTCGGAGGCGCCACTGGGGCTGATGTCGGGGTACTACGAGGATCCGGAGAAGACCGCCGAGTCCCGTGCCGGCGGCTTCCACCACACCGGCGACATCGCCGCACGTGACGCCGACGGGTATCTGACGTACGTCGGGCGCGCGGACGACGTGTTCAAGGCATCCGACTACAAGATCTCGCCGTTCGAGCTGGAGTCCGCGCTGCTCGAGCACGACCTGGTCGTCGAGGCGGCGGTCGTGCCGAGCCCCGACCCCACGCGCCTGGCGGTGCCGAAGGCGTACGTGATCCTGCACGGGTCCGCGGGCAGCGGCGCGGATGCCGAGCACGCCGCGGCCGCGCAGATCTTCGGCTTCGCGCGGGAAAGGCTCTCCTCGCACCTGTGGGTGCGGATCATCGAGTTCGTGCCGGAGCTGCCCAAGACGATCTCGGGGAAGATCCGGCGCGTGGAGCTGCGGGCGCGGGAGGCCGAGCGCGTGGCATCCGGCGACCCCACGGGACAGCACCTGGACCGCGACCACCGCTGACCCGCGCGTGCGAGCCGCCGCGTGGGTCAGGCGACCGCGACGACGTCCGTGCTGAGCGTGGCGGGGCGCCCTTCGTCTCGCTGCGCTCGCTCAGGAGCCGGAGCGGATGCTGCGGCCGGGGCCTTCGCGGCAGCCGACTCGGCCTCGACCTCGGCCTGCTCGACGGCGGCGGCGCGCCGTGCGAGCAGCGGTGCGAATGCCACGCGGAGGACCGTCCCGGCCACGAGTGCGACGCCGAGCCCGATCGCGGCGACGAAGAACGGCGTCCACAGGGCGGCGAAGGATGCCGAGACGCTGAGCAGCGCGCCGACGATCCACACGCCGATCGCCCCGCCTGCGAGCCCGGCAGCGCCACGAGCGATCGCGAAGGCTGCGACGAGCGCGCAGACGAGGGCGATGACAGCTCCGGCCACCCCGATCGGCACGAACACCGATACCAGCGTGTTCGTCAAACCGAGTGTTGACATTCTGACGACCCCCCGTCACGGACACGCATTCGCGTGTTCCTGAACTCAAGGTTACGCGGGTGGATTCGCGGAGTCACTCCCCCTGAAGAACGATTCGGCATCATCCTGAAGGATGACGCGAGAACGCCCGGTGACTCAGCGACGGGTGCGGCGCGGGAGGCGCAGGCGGGTCAGCCGAGGCGGCACCACGGGCACCGGCGCGGTGAACACGGCATCCACCACCATCGATCCGTCGGTGGGGCCGATCACCGGGATCGGTGTGGTGAGGGTGGTCTCGAGCGGCGCGACCGGCACCTTGGCGAGATCGCGATGCGCGCTCACGTACGCCGGGACCAGCAGGGCGACCGCGCCGAGCCAGGCGAGCGGGTTGCTCATCGCGACGCCCTCGAACTCCAGGATGGCGCCGAGCGCGAGCGCGGCCGCCACACGGGCGACCAGCTCGATCACCCCGGTGACGGTGGGCACGAGCACGCGTCCCAGCCCCTGCAGCACCCCGCGCAGCACGAACAGCACGCCCAGCAGCACGTAGGTGGAGCCGTTGATGATCAGCATCAGGTGCGCGTACTCGACGACGCGGTCCGCGCCGTCGCCGACGAACAGCCGCACCACCGGCACGCCGAACGCGATCATGAAGGCGCCGAGCAGGAGCGCGGCGACCACCGCCATCCACAGGGCCTGGATCGTGCCTCGGCGCACCCGGTCGGGGCGACGCGCGCCGAGGTTCTGCGCGGCGTACATCGACGCGGCCAGCCCCAGCGAGGCGAGGAATGCGGTGGCGAGGCTGTCGACGCGGGATGCCGCGGTGTAGGCGGCCACGGCATCCGCCCCCAGCGTGTTCAGCGCGACCTGCACGATCAGAGCGCCGATGGCGATGATCGACGCCTGGAAGCCCATCGGCAGGCCCAGACGCAGGTGCTCGGCCATGTCGGCGCGCGACACCTTCCAGTCCGCACGGTGCACGTGCAGCACGGGCACGCGGCGCCACACGTACAGCAGGCACAGCAGCACCGAGACGGCCTGCGCGACGACGGTCGCCCAGGCGGCTCCTGCGACACCCCACTCCAGCGTGCCGACCATCAGGATCACGAGCCCGACGTTCAGGGCGCAGGAGATGGTGAGGAACACCAGCGGCGTGGTGGAGTCTCCGATCGCGCGGATGATCGCGGCCAGGTAGTTGAAGAACATGATGGTGCTGCCGCCGATGAAGGTCACCTGCGTGAACGCGGTGGCTTCGGCGAGCAGTTCGGGCGGGGTCTGCAGCAGCCGCAGGAACGGCTCGGCGATGAGCGGCCCCACCACCGTCAGAACCAGGCTGGTGGCAGCGGTGAGCAGGGTGCCCGTGGCCACCGAGCGCCGCACGCCGTGAGCATCCGAGGCGCCGAACGCCTGGGCGGTCGGGATCGCGAAACCGCTCGCCAGTCCCCACGCGAAGCCGATGACGAGGAAGATCAGGCTGCCGGTCGCGCCGACGGCCGCGAGCGAATCCACGCCGAGATGGCGGCCGACGACCACGGCGTCCACGAACTGGTACAGCTGCTGCACGACGTTGCCGATGAGCAGCGGCACGGAGAAGGCCAGGATGACGCGCCACGGGCGGCCGGTGATGAGGGTGGTAGCCATGCGGGTCCCAGGGAAGCGGGCGGGCGGGGGTGGGGATGCCGGAGACGACGACCGTCACCGTGATCGGTCACGGCGACGGATCGCAGAAGTCTATCGAATCGTTTCGAGCTTGGGAATGCGCGCGACGGATATCGTGCGGGGGCGGTGCGGGTCCAGGGGCTTGTCCGCGTGCTGGCCGAGACGCTAGAGCAGGAGGATGACACGACTGAGACGCAGCGATCCGCACGGGCCGGGACTGAGCCGGGTCCGCCGCGGGCGCGGCTGGGAGTACCGGATGCCCGACGGCACCCGCATCACGGATGCCGCGCTGCTCGAACGGCTGCGCGCGATGGCGATCCCTCCCGCGTGGACCGACGTCTGGATCAGTCCGCACGAGAACGGTCACGTCCTCGCGACGGGGTTGGACGACGCCGGCCGCCGGCAGTACATCTATCACCCGGCCTGGCACGAGCGGATGGCGAGGGAGAAGTTCGATCGGATGCTGCAGCTCGCCGCCGTGATGCCCGGCGTGCGCGCAGGGGTGACGCGCGACCTGCGTCAGGACGGCTTCGGTCGTCCTCGCGTGCTCGCCGGGGCCTTCCGGATGCTCGACAGCGCGATGCTGCGGGTGGGCTCTGAGCAGTATGCCCGGCAGCACGGCAGTATCGGCCTGGCCACGCTCCGCGGATCGCACGCGCACGTCTCGGCGGAGCGCACGGTGGAGCTCGCGTTCCCCGGCAAGAGCGGGCAGGCGTGGGAATCGCGGGTCGAGGACCCTGATCTGGCGGCGCTGGTCGCCGGGCTGAAGCGCCGCGGGCCGCGAGCGCTGCTGCTGAGCTGGCAGGACGGGTCGACCTGGCATCCGATCCGCCCGGCCGACATCAACGACGACGTCCGCGCGCGCACCGGAGGGGACTTCACCGCGAAGGACTTCCGCACGCTGCACGGCACCATCGTCGCCGCCACGGAGCTGGCGCGGATCGGCCCCCGCGACACCGACAGCGCACGCCGCCGAGCCGTCTCTGCGGCCATGCGGGCGACCGCCGCCGCTCTGGGGAACACTCCCGCGGTCGCGCGGTCGGGCTATGTCGACCCGCGCGTGCTCGACCTCTACGACGACGGCATCGTCGTGGACACCGGTCGCCGAGTCGAGCCGCAGCTCGGGGAGCTGCTGGCCTGACCCGGATTCCGGGCTCCGGCGAACGCGCCTGACCGGCGGGAACAGGGCCAAGATGGTGATGTGACCGACATCCTCTCCTCGCTGACGAACCTGCCTGCTCCGCAGTTCATCGAGGTGGGTGACGGCGTCGCGGTGGCGACGTACACGTGGGGTGATCCGGATGCGCCGGTGGTCGTGCTCGTGCATGGCTTCGCGTCCAGCACCGCCGACACCTGGCTGCACACCGGGTGGGTGCGGATGCTGGAGCGCGAGGGCTACCGCATCCTGGGTATCGATCAGCGGGGCCACGGGGCGAGTCAGAAGCCCCACGATGCCGCGGGCTACGCAGTGGCGAACCTGGCGCGCGACGTCGAGGCCGTGCTCGACACGCACCTCGTCGACGACGCGCTCTATGTCGGCTACTCCCTGGGCGCCCGCGTCGGCTGGCAGGTGCTGCAGGATCTCGGCGACCGCATCCCCCGCGGCGTGCTGGGCGGCGTGCCCGACGGCATCCCCCTGGACCGCCTCGACGTCGATCAGGTGTGCCGGTACGCCGACGAGGGCATCCCCGTCACCGACCCGGTCACGCAGAGCTACATCCAGCTGGCCGAGCGGGTTCCGGGCAACGACCTGTACGCACTGCTCGCACTGGCTGAGGGCATGCGCGCCTCGCGCTCGATCGACCCCGATCCCGCCCACGCGCCGCAGCAGCCCGTGCTCTTCGCCACCGGCTCGGAGGACGCGGTGATCGAGGGCTCACGCCGCCTGGCCGAGGCCGCACCGCAGGCGACCTTCTTCACGATCCCCGGCCGGCACCACTTCAACGCACCGGGATCGAAGGACTTCCGGCTCGCGGCGCTGGAGTTCCTGCAGGCGGAGTAGTCCCGACGGGCGAGTGGTCAGCTGCGCTCGTCGCGGGTCAGGGCGCGGATCCCCGCGTAGACCACGAGCGCGACGACGACCACCAGCGCGAGCTTGGCGATGAACCACAGCAGCGAGAACAGCGCGCTGACGATCCACCACGCGATGACGAGGGCGAGGATGGCGCCGAGGATGCTCCAGATCGTGCTCTTGGTCATCGTTCCAGCGTAGAGGAGTCCCGTGATGGCGCCGGGTCCCCTCAGCTTCCGGGAGGCCCGTCGAGAACGGTCGGGATGTACTCGAGCAGCTGGGTGCGATGGTCGAAGGTCCGCGCCTCGACCAGCTCGAGCAGCACATCGGGGTACGCGTCGAAGATCCGGTCCTGTCCGGTCTTCCCTGTGATCACCGGGAAGACCACCACGCGGTACCGGTCGACGAGCCCCGCATTCAGCAGCGAGCGGCACAGCGAGATGCTGCCCAGGGTCCGCAGCGGGCGATCAGAGGTCTCCTTCAGCTCGCGCACGAACTCGACCGCGTCGCCGGCCACGAGCGTGGAGTTGGCCCAGTCCAGCGGCTCGTCGAGGCTGGACGAGAACACGTACTTCTGCACGGCGTCGAGGGAGTCCACGCCCTCCGAGCCCTGCGCGGCGAAGGCGGACATCAGCCGGTAGGTGGTCGCGCCCATCAGCAGCGGCGCGTCCCGGTCGGGATGCCCGGCGAGCCAGTCCAGGTATTCGGCGCTCTCCAGGCCCCACCACCCCGGCCAGCCCTCGGCGGCGCCGTAGCCGTCCAGCGACATGATGAAGTCGATCGTCAGAGTCTGCATCGGATCCTCCTCGGCAGGCGGTCCACGGCGAGACGGCACCCGCCGCACGCCGGTTCCCGGCAGAGCCTACGCTCCGCCGTCCGGCCGGGTAACCCCGATCTGCACCGTAAGATCTGGTTGCGACGGGCAGCCCGTCGGGATGCCGGAGGAGGGCGATGTTCGAGGGGCCCCTGTCGGCATCCGCATACGAGGTGCTGGGTGTCGCGGCGAGCGCGTCGGACGACGAGCTGCGCCGGGCGTACCGGCTGCGGCTGCGGCAGACCCACCCCGACACCGGCGGCGATGCGGCGCTGTTCATCCGCGTGCAGCGCGCATGGGAGCACATCGGGACCCCCGGCGAACGCGCGGCCTATGACCGGGGGCGCGAGGACGTGTCGTGGGGCGCTCCTGCGGCATCCGCTCCCCGGGCCGGGACGCGGCCGCGCACCAAGACGTACGGTCAGGCGGGGGGCTGGCGGCGGCTGCGCTACCTGCAGCTGATGTCCGAGCACCTCGGTCGCACGGTCACGGCGCGCGAGATCTACGACCCGGCCGTCGTGCGCGAGGCGCCGTGGGAGGCGCGGAGGATGCTGGCCGACGCCCTCGCCGAGGAGAGCACGGCCGCCGCGATCGCGGACCTGGGCATCGGGTTCACCGCGTGGAACGACGTGGTGGCGGGAGCGGATGCTGCGCAGAAGCTCGACCACGCGGTGCTCGGACCCACGGGCCTGTACGGGCTGGCGTCCGAGGATTTCGGCGACGCCGTGCGGTTCCGGCAGGGCGAGGTGATCGGGCCGTCTGTCGACGGCAGCACACCGGTGGCGGATCTGCTCTCCCGCATCCGTTCGCTCTCCCGCGCCGCGCGGGTGCGGTTCGCCGGCGCGATCCTGATCCTGCCCGACGACGACCTCGACGAGGCGGTCACCGTGCTGGGCGCCGTGCGCGGCGTTCCCGTCGCGGTCGTGCGCCGCAGCGCGTTGCGCCCTGTGCTGCGGAGCGGCATCCCTGGAGCACGCGCGATGGGCGTGACCGAGGCCTTCGACGTGCGGACGCGCCTGACGCAGACCGCGCGCGTGCTCGTTCCCTGAGAGTGACCGGCGGTACGGTTCAGGAGTGGATGCTGTGAC
>Ga0256796_1000463_pt1 | contig 17289 bp, 15 predicted proteins | sample MC6MC0947MT_FD_190209 | JGI IMG/M metagenome (GOLD analysis project Ga0256796, IMG submission 190209) | Metatranscriptome of enriched soil aggregate microbial communities from Iowa State University, Ames, United States - MC6-MC0947-MT... | ecosystem: Environmental > Terrestrial > Soil >...
ATTTTCCAAAGATGAAATGCCCAAATTCAGTTGGAAGCATATTGATCGCTTGACCAACCAGGTCGGAATACTGCAGCATGCGACTTATTCACTGCCCAATTATAAAGAAGGTTATTGCCTAGATGACAATGCCCGGGCTCTATTGGTGACGCTATTGGCCCAGCCTGACTTTGCGGACAAACGGCATGATCGTCGTATCTCAACTTATTTGAGTTATATCTATTATCATCAGCGCGAAGACGGATTGTTTCATAATTTTATGAGTTTTCAGCATAATTTTCTGGATGAAGTCGGGTCAGAAGATTCTTTTGGTCGGACGATCTGGGCTTTGGGTGTGCTGCTCCGGGAAACAAAATTGACGAGTTATTACCAGTTGGGACACGAACTGTTTTTCAGGTCCGTACCACATTTTAAGCAGTTGCGGTCCAACCGTGCTATTGCTTATACCATACTCGGAATTGCGGAGTATTTGCATCATCAGTCGAATGACGAAGTCATGGTCGAATTGATGCGGGAGCTGATCGGAAAGTTGATCAAAGAATATGAGGCAAGCTCGGATGACAGCTGGCAATGGTTTGAGCCAGTGCTGGCATATGACAATGCTATTTTACCTTATGCCTTATTGACGGCCTATCCATTTCTGAATGATGCGGCTGTAAAGCAATTAGGTTTGTTGACCCTGACCTTCCTGGAGGGGATTACCGTTCAGAACGGAGGCCTTTCTTTGGTCGGGAATCAGGAATGGGCAAAACAGGGTAAACATATCAGCAAATTTGGCCAGCAGCCCCTCGATGTCACAGCAATGGTGTTTATGTACCGTGAGGCATTTAGACTCACCAACAAAAAAGTATATTTTGCCCGCATGATTACATCCTTCCGCTGGTTTTTAGGTGAGAATGACTTAAAGCTGGGCCTGTATGATGAAGAGACCAAAGGATGCTGTGATGGCCTTGAATCCTATGGGATCAACAGAAATCAGGGAGCTGAAAGTACACTCTGTTTCTACCTCGCCTATATCGTGGTTTACCGCGCCTTTATTGATAGCGCTCAGGGTTCAAAATAGCGAGTAAAAGTTCTTCCAGATTGATGGTTGCATAAGTAGATGCATAGTCAGACATCGCGTAGGGCAAAATAAGCTGTTCGTTATGAACCAGTGCACCACATGAGTAAATGACATTCGGCACATAGCCTTCCCGTTCCTCATCATTTGGGGTCATCAAAGGGCTGTGTAGACGGCCTATTTCTACATGAGGGTTATCTAGATCCAATAGGGCAGCACCAAGGACGTATTCACGCATCGGCCCGACAGCATGGGTCAAAATCAACCAGCCATATTGTGTCTCTATCGGTGACCCACAATTGCCTATCTGCACAAATTCATACGCATATTCGGGTTGTTGGATACGTATGGCTGTTTCTTGCCAGATATTAATGTTATGCGAATAAGCAATATAGTTGTTTTCACCGTCTATCCGACAGAGCATCGCGTATCGCCCATTGATTTTTCGGGGAAAGAGTGCTGCGCCTTTATTTGCGATCTCACCATAGATCGGTTTCACTTTAAAGTGATAGAAATCCTTTGTGGTCAAAAGCTTGGGGAGGATACTAAAACCGTCGTAGGCCGTATAGGTCGCATAGTAGACACTTTCTCCCTTTTCATCTTTGAACTGCACGAAGCGAGCGTCTTCGATCCCTCTTTTTTCAGTGTCCGCAATAGGGAAGATCACACGTTCGGAAATGGAGGTATCCAGCGAAAAAGTCATTTCATAATGCGATGACGCCAACCACATCGCCTGTTGTAGAAAGGTGATATTTTCTAGATTTTCCTCACTGTCCTGCCTGACCTCGTCAATATAACGTTTGAGTTCTTCATAGGTAAATGTTGCTGTTAATTTCTGTTCAAGTTTCGTTTTGACTTCAGTGGGTTCGGCATGAAGCTCGTTCATCTTTTTTAAGAAAGATTCTTTATGGTAACGGTGATTTTTGACCTGAATTGGTTTATCCAACAAATTACCGATGTAATCTATGTGAATATTATTGTCTAGATCAAGTGTTCCGGCCCGAAATACAATCGAGGATACATGGCCTTCACCAGTGGCCCGAAAGCTGAGTATCACGCGTTTTTCGCCCTTAAAGAGCTCGGTCTGATCCGGGTGTTCTACGATGGAGGGATTAAAAAGGGCCGCCGATTCAATGGAATACTCCATCGTAAAGTAAGAGCCGATCAGCAGCTTGTCCAATTGACTGAGTTTTTCTTTAGGAAAAGGGATTTTTTCCAGTAAGTAACTCACACGCTCAAAATTACGTTCGAAAATATTGATAATACTACGATGTCTTTTTGTGTAGCTCCGAAGAACCTGACCAAAAACCTTTTTACGCTCAGATTCGGTCAGCTCAAGTGTACGTCTGATGACCTTGATGGTACGCTCCTCACCCAGAGAGAAGAACCTTGCCAGTACCCTTTTCTTATCCGGTTTGAAATAAATGTCTTTTCGCTCTACTTTTACGGGTTTGTGCATGTCGTTATTTTCAAGTTTACACTCTTACTAAGAACGATCAGCAAAGGGATTTTGTTTTTATAAGCTTCCGATAAAGGGGGATATATTGTAAAAATGGAGTAACTTTGACGGATACAAATTTTTAGATATGGCTGAAAATAGTTTAGATAAATTAGAACCAAAAGCAATTTGGAAAAATTTCGCTGCTTTAAATGCTGTTCCACGGGCATCGAAAAAAGAAGAGCGTGTCATTGCATTTATGGTAGATTTCGGAAAAAACCTGGGCTTAGCAACCAGTGTAGATGAAATAGGTAATGTGTTGATCAAAAAACCGGCAAGTACGGGAATGGAAGATCGCAAAACTGTGGTGTTGCAATCGCACTTGGATATGGTTCACCAAAAGAATAATGATACCGTTTTTGACTTCGACAATGAGGGTATTAAAATGTATGTCGATGGTGATTGGGTGAAGGCCGAGGGAACCACTTTGGGTGCAGATAATGGGCTGGGTGTAGCTACGATCATGTCTGTTTTAGAGTCTACAACAATTGTTCACCCAACTATTGAAGCTTTGTTTACCATTGATGAAGAGACTGGAATGACCGGGGCTTTGGGATTAAAGGGTGGTGTGTTGTCAGGCGAGATCCTATTGAACCTTGATACTGAAAATGACAATGAGATAGACATTGGTTGTGCGGGTGGTATTGATGTTACGGCAACACAATCCTATGTGGCAGAAGCCTGTCCTTCAGATACCGTATCTTTTGAACTTACAGTAAAAGGGCTGCATGGCGGACATTCAGGTATGGATATCCATAAGGGCTTCGCGAATGCGAATAAGGTGATGAACCGCCTGTTGTTTAAGGCAAATGAACGCTATGGCTTACGTATTGCATCGTTATTGGGTGGAAGCCTTCGTAATGCAATCCCAAGGGAGAGTGTGGCTAAGGTTGTTGTTAGCAAAGAAAAATCGGCCGCTTTTGTTGATGCTTTAACACAATTGGCTCAAGCGATTAAAATCGAGTTCGCGACGACTGAACCGGTTATGGAAATTCTGGTGGAGCCAACGGATGCAGTATGGACAACAGTTGTTCCTGTCCCTGTACAGGAGAATTTAATTAATTGTGTTTATGCGGCGTTGAATGGTGTATATCGGGTAAGTGCAGATTTCGAGGATCTTGTTGAAACTTCCAATAATATCGCTAAAGTTGAGGTGGGGGCGGAGCAGATTGCGATCAAATGTTTAACCAGATCTTCGGTTGAAACGTCCAAGTTTGATCTGGCCTATTCACTACAGGCGTCGTTTGAATTGGGCGGTTTTGATGTGGCATTCTCCGGAAATTATCCGGGATGGGCACCCAATCCAAATTCTGAAATTTTAGAGGTGCTTAAATCCATTTATACAAAACAACACGGGGCGGCTCCAGAAGTTGTGGCCTGTCACGCTGGATTGGAATGTGGTATATTGGGAACCAATTATCCCGGTATGGATATGATTTCTTTTGGCCCAACGATATTGGGTGCACACTCACCGGCAGAACGCGCTTCCATATCTTCTGTTCAGAAATATTGGAATTTTGTGCTCGAAATTCTAAAAGATTTCCCGCGTAAGTAAGTCGCTGTTCTCTTTTGCTGCAATAGCTGCTTAGCTTATCGTATCAATATAAAAAGGGCTGTTTGAAAAGTTGAATTGTATCACAAAGGTTTTAAACGAAATCTCCGGATACATCAATAATTTGGACAGCCTTTTTCATGGGCAGCTTTCTTGTGCAGTCCTTTTTCTTTACCGTTGCGAGGATCTCCCTAACCCTGCGGATTTAGGTCATGGCGCCATTCCACCTAAAACTAGGACTTCGTTTTTTCATCGTCCGAAGCCAACACGTGTTCCCCTTGTATTTCATCAATTTTTCACTTTCCTTGCAGAAAACGAAAAATAATTGTATTTTCAGGATGAAAAAATGATTTACTAGACCAAAATTTTATTAAACCTCTCTATTGAGGGGTGGACCTAATATTGATATAATGACCATAATCCTCATTGTAATCAGCATTTGTTTGCTCATCCTATGCATTACTTATTTTAAGATTAATGCGTTTCTTTCTTTTTTATTAGTTTCTATTCTCAGCGGACTGTGTTTGGGTATTGCGCCGGATCAATTGGTCGGTACTGTTGAAAAAGGTATTGCAGGGATTATGGGAAGCCTGACCCTAATTATTGTGCTGGGTGCCATGTTGGGCAAGATTGTTGCCGAAAGTGGCGCAGCTGAAATCATTGCTGCGCAGATGGTTCGACTAATGGGCGAGAAATACCTGCAGTGGGGCCTGATGCTGACCGGTTTCGTCGTGGGGATTCCGTTGTTCTACGGGATTGGTTTCGTGTTGTTGGTACCTTTGATTTTTTCGATTTCTTATCGATACAAACTTCCGGCCGTATATATTGGGCTGCCCATGCTGGCCGCATTATCCGTAACCCATGGATTTATTCCTCCCCATCCATCACCAGTTGCGCTGGTCGCACTTTTTCATGCGGATATGGGACTAACCCTGATATATGGTCTGCTGATTGCTATCCCCGCTATCATATTAGGTGGTCCTATTTTTGGACGTTCGCTGCGAAATATGCTCCCGAGTCAAGAATCAATCTTCCGGCAGGAAAAAACAGTCGATCAACAGGAGTACAAGCAGCCTACGGTTGGTACCAGTTTGGTTGTTGCTTTGTTACCCGTCCTATTGATTATCTTATTTACCCTTATACCTTATATATACCATACCGATGATGCCAATGTACAGCGTTGGTTGAAATTTATCGGCAGCACAACAGTAGTGATGGTCATTGCGATCATTGTAGCCACCTACTTATTGGGATTGAAACTTGGCCGTTCCATGGTCAAAGTCATGTCGATCTATGAGTCGGCAGTCAGGGATATCGCGATGATCTTATTGATTATTGCCGGATCTGGAATTTTTAAACAGGTCATGGAGGATAGCGGTGTGAGCCTGTTGTTGGCCAACACCTTACAGCAACTTCCTATTTCACCTTTGCTGTTAGCATGGTTAATTACAGCGGTCATTAGAGGTTGTGTGGGGTCAGCAACAGTTGCTGCATTGACCGCTGCGGGAGTTTTATTACCCATTGTTACAGCGGGCAAGGTTGATCCCAATCTGATGGTGTTGGCAATCGGGGCGGGAAGTCTTATGTTTTCCCATGTCAACGATGCGGGCTTCTGGCTGTTTAAGGAGTATTTTGGTCTGAGCGTCAAGGATACTTTATTTTCCTGGTCGATCATGGAAGCAATCGTTTCCATCGTCGGGCTAGTTGCTGTTTTGCTATTGCAAATAATTTTATATTAGCTATTATATTTTTAAACTTTAAAATCATTCACGATGTACAATGCAGATGAACAATTTGAGAAATTAGGTTTGACATTACCACCGGCACCAGCACCTAAAGGTGTCTATAAACCATACGTTATTGATGGAAAGTATCTTTATCTTTCTGGACATGGGCCGGTACAGGACGATGCTTCTCTGATTATAGGGCGGATAGGTAGCGATATCAGTCCCGAGGAAGGGAAACTTGCGGCCAGACAGGTAGGCTTGACGATGCTATCGACGATCAAAACCAATTTGGGGTCATTAAATAAAATTAAGCGTGTTATTAAAGTATTGGGTATGGTCAACTGTACGTCCGATTTCTTGTATCATCCTGGGGTAATCAATGGTTGTAGTGAGTTGTTTGCTGCGGTTTGGGGCGAAGAAAATGGAATCGGTACACGGAGTGCAGTTGGTTTTGGCTCTTTACCTGATAATATCCCTGTCGAAATCGAAGCCCTATTCGAGTTATATTAACGAGCTGATCATGGAAAATTGGTATCGGGTACAAAATGTCGATCAGGTAGATACACCGGCACTGCTGGTGTATCCTGATCGTATCGTTCGAAATATAGACCGTGCGCTGAAGTTTGTGGACGGCCATGTGGATCGTTTGCGGCCACATATCAAAACCAATAAATGCATGGAGGTCTGTCAGCTGTTGCTGGAGCGCGGGATCAGCAAATTCAAATGTGCAACCATTGCCGAGGCCGAATTGCTTGGTATGGCAGGCGCAAAGGATGTGCTGTTGGCTTATCAGCCTGTGGGACCCAAGATTGATCGTTTGCTGCACCTGATTGAGGCATTCCCCAATACACATTATGCCTGCTTGGTAGATAATGCGGATTCTGCATTACAGCTATCCGCACGAGCGTTGGAAAAAGGACAACCTATCGCAGTTTATATTGATGTAAACGTTGGTATGGGGCGTACAGGAGCTTCTATTGCACAGATAGAGCGCCTTGTGTTAGACATTCAGCTATTGGATGGAATTCAACTGGATGGTGTACATGGTTACGATGGACATATTCATGATAAAGATTACAAAGTACGGGAGCAACAAACTCAAAAGGCTTATAGTGTGCTCGAAATGGCTTACGTCATGGCGCAGGTTTCCACCACCACCCCATTAACGAAGGTGATCGGCGGATCGCCCAGTTTTCCGTTTCATGCCGAGCGTAGTGATGTAGAATGCAGTCCGGGTACATTCGTGTTTTGGGATTTTGGTTACGCCGAAAATTATGCCGAACAGGACTTTTTAGTTGCCGCTGTGTTGCTGACACGTGTGGTTTCCATTGTAGATCACAAGCATCTCTGCTTGGATCTTGGCTACAAATCTGTTGCCAGCGAATCGCCGCAGCCCCGTGTCAAATTTTTTGACCAGCGGATTGGCGGGATCAAAATGCAGAGTGAGGAACATCTGGTAGTTGAAGTCAGGGACAGTGCCGACTTTAAGATAGGTGATGAGTTGTACTGTGTGCCGCGGCATATCTGTCCTACGGTCGCCTGTTACGACGAATTGCAGGTCGTAAACAATGCAGTTGCGGATCAGGTTTGGAAGGTGCTTGCACGAGGTAAAAAGATAAATTATTGATATGTACGAATTTGAAATGCCTTTTGTGGTTGATGCTCATTTAGACTTGAGCATGAATGCCATGGAGTGGAATAGAGATCTCCGGCTACCCATTCAGGAATTGAACCGCAGGGAGCAGGGGATGGCAGATAAGCCCGACCGGGCAAAAGCTACGGTTACTTTTGAAGAGCTACGCAAAGGGAATATCGGTATCGTTGTAGCCACGCAGATTGCGCGATTTGTCCATCCGGACAGCACTTTGCCAGGCTGGTACTCAGCAGAACAGGCCTGGGCGCAGACACAGGGGCAATTGGCCTGGTATAAGGCCATGGAGGCTGACGGACACATGAAAATGATCAAAACAAAGACCGATTTAGATCAACATCGTGCTTTGTGGTCCGAGGGAACTGATCATTCAAATAAGCCCATCGGTTACCTACTGAGCTTGGAAGGTGCCGATTCTTTGGTGGATATCAGTCATGTGGAAGTTGCCTACAATTACGGGTTGCGGGCGATCGGACCGGCACATTATGGGCCAGGAAGATATGCTAATGGCACTGACTCCTCAGGTAAACTGAATGAACAAGGTGTAGAGTTATTGCAGGAAATGGAACGATTGGGGATGATCCTGGATGCAACACATCTTAATGACGATGCTTTTTGGGATGCGATGGGACAATACAATGGGCCAATCTGGGCCAGCCACAACAATTGTCGGAAGTTTGTGGATCACAACCGACAGTTTAGCGATGAGATGATCAAGATTCTGGTGGAGAAGGGAGCTGTTATCGGTGTTGCTTTAGATGCCTGGATGATGGTGCCCAACTGGGTACGTGGTCTGTCTGATCCAAAATCCAGCAATTGCTCAATGGAAATCATGGCCGATAACATCGACCATATCTGTCAGTTGGCGGGCAATGTCAATCATGTTGGGGTAGGGAGCGATCTAGATGGAGCCTTTGGTCGGGAACAGTGTCCTTATGATCTGGAGACCATTGCAGATATCCAAAAGGTTTTTGGGATATTGAAACGACGCGGGTACAGCAGCGCTGATCTTGACAAAATCGCCAGCCAGAACTGGTTGAATTTTATGCGGAATGCCTTACCTGAATAGCGGGAGGTCTTCCCGGGGTAATCGCAGTTCGTGATAGCTATCATCCCATCGAGATGCCTGGCATCATATCACCATCTTTGTCTTTGGCGATTAAGGTCGTGATCGTTGACAAAAAATGATCGTTGAAAACACAGATTTAGACCTTTAGGGGGTAGTAGTCTTCTGGGAAGTCACTTCAAGATTAAGCATTTAGGACAGATAAAATCAGATTATGGTAAACAGATCGTTACAAGTAAGGCTGCTTTCGCGGTGGGTATGTCCTCTAAATAAATGATATATTCGTAAACAGAAACAATTCTAAACCACTATGACGTTTACTTTACGCCTCCAGTTATCTTTGATGATGTTTTTGGAGTATTTTATCAAGGGAGCTTGGTTTGTCACTTTAGGTACCTACTTGATCAAGTCCCTGAATGCATCAGGAATGGAGGTTGCCAACATATTTTCTACGCAGTCCCTAGGTGCTGTATTTGCTCCTTTCTTTGTTGGCTTCGTCGCAGACCGTTATTTTAATGCCGAGCGGGTGCTCTCGGTTTTGCATCTGCTGGGTGCCGCATTGCTTTATGGGATGTCCCAAGCACCTGATGCCAGCCATTTTTACCCCTACGTCTTTGTTTATTTCATGGCTTATATGTCATCACTTTCCCTTTCCAATGGTATTGCTTTCCGACATATCGCAGATGCCAAAACGTATTTTCCGGGGGTAAGGGTATGGGGAACAATCGGTTGGATCTGTTCGGGGCTTGTGATCAGCTATCTGTTCCGTTGGGATAGCCCTGAGGCAATAAGCCGGGGAGCCCTGCACAATACCTTTATTATGGGAGCCATCTGTTCCGTCTTTTTGGCATTTTTCAGCCTATTTCTTCCCAAAACTCCACCACAGATACGGGTTAAAGATGAAAAATTTGATTTTGGAAAAGCCATTGGGCTGGATGCTTTGGGGTTGTTAAAACAAAAGAGTTTCTTAATCTTTTTTGTTACGGCCATAGTGATCTGTATTCCCATTTCATTCTATTATCAGAATGCCAATCCATTTTTGGTCAATGTAGGTATGCCCAATCCTACTGCAAAAATGGCGTTGGGCCAGTTTTCGGAAGCCATCTGTTTGCTGTTGATTCCATTTTTCTTTAGACGTTTAGGGTATAAGAAAATGATTTTATTGGGTATTGCCGCATGGGCCTTGCGGTATCTGTTCTTTGCTTTTGGAGATGGACAGGAAAAGGCTTTTCTGCTTATCTTAGGTATCGTTCTACATGGAATCTGTTATGATTTTATGTTTGTCGTCGGCCAGATCTATACCGATCGGATTGCAGGAGAGAAATATAAAGCTTCGGCGCAGGGGCTGATTACGATTGCTATGTATGGTGTGGGGATGCTGATCGGATTCTGGGTTGCCGGTGGGGTTTCAGATTACCTCAAAGTGGCCTATGCCGATCAATTTTGGGAATACCTATGGTTTATACCGGCAGGAATTTCATTTTTCTGTCTGCTGCTGTTTGCTGTTTTTTTCAAAGAAGAAAAAACGGTTGAGACAGTAGAAGATATAAAGTAATTCTAGCAAAGTAGCGAAAAAGGCTGCTCAAACGCTGAACTGGCCTTCAAAAGTACTTATTTTACTTTTGGGGATCATTCCGGTTTTTTGAACAGCCTTTTTTCTAAAATAGGGCTAAATAGGCTTGTTTAAATCATATTAAACCATTGCTGATACTTTTCACCAATAAAAGGAAGGGCTTTTTTCTCGCCCGAGAATGCCGCAATTAAACCCAATACAAGAGCGATCAGTAAGATTATACCGACAACACTCATAATTATTCCACCAATACCCGGGATAAAGCGCAACAAACCCAATGCAATTCCTGTGACGGTAATGCCAATACTTTGTCTGATGTGGAACTGACCCAAAGAAGTCTTTTCCTTATTGTTCATAATGACGGCAGCAATCAGGCCGATGAGGGTCAAATAGGAAATAATAGCAACTGTTTTGCCGTCGTTTGATGATGTGCTCTGCACTGAGTTTCTCTCCATGATACTTATACGATAAAAGTGTGATGTAAATGTATAAGGCAAATGTAAAAGAGAAAATCCCTGTTTTCTTTAGCTGAATTCAGGGATATTTAATTTTGTGCAGTATTTACTGTCGTTATTTAGGGTAGTTTTGATTATCCTTCGACACTTTCCAGCAATTGTTTTTCGTGAAGTTCAAAATATTCACCTCTTTTCTCCATTAACTCAAGATGAGTGCCCTGCTCGACAATCTGACCTTGATCCATTACAAGAATATGGTCCGCATTTTTGATGGTTGAAATCCGGTGGGCAATGAAAATACAGGTCTTGCCCTTCATAATGCGGCTTAATGAGCGTAAGATTGTTTCTTCGGTTTTGGTATCAACAGCAGATAAACAGTCGTCAAAGATCAATATATTTGGTTCTTTGACCAAGGCTCTGGCAATGGATACACGTTGTTTTTGACCACCCGATAGTGTGATACCGCGCTCTCCGACAGCAGTGTCAAAACCATCTTCAAAAGCGATAATATTATCATATACAGCAGCGTCTTTAGCGGCTTGTTCGATCTGTTCCTGTGTGAAATGATCCAGTCCGAAACCAATGTTATTGGCAATTGTATCTGAAAATAAGAATACATCCTGTGGGACAAAACCAATTTGTTGACGTAGATTTTTGAAGTTGAGATCCTTTAATGCAATACCATCGTATTGGATATTACCCTGATCTATATCATACATCCGCAGCAATAGGTTGGCTAAAGTAGATTTACCGGAACCGGTTTTTCCGATGATAGCCAGTGTTTTTCCGATAGGAACCTGGAATGATATATTTTTAATGGCCTGAATGCCTGTTTCGGGATACGTGAATGAGATATTTTCTACCTTGATTTCACCGGCGATTTCTTTCTCTATTTTGCCATTGGCAATCGGCGATTGGGTTTCAAGGAACTCATTGATCCGTTTTTGTGATGCCGCGGCACGTTGTACCAGCGAGGTCACCCATGCTAAAGACATGGCCGGAAAGGTCAATTGATTGACATAGATAATAAATTCGGCGATGTTTCCGGCTGTGACCGTTCCCTTGGCAACTTCAATACCACCGATATAGATGGTGATGACGGTACTGAGACCGATCAGCAATAAGATAAGCGGAAAGAAAACGGCCTGTACCTTAACCAGATCCAATGCTGTGTTGCGGTAGATTGTACTTTCCTTTTCAAAAGCCTGCATTTTGTTCTGCTCCCGGGTATAGGTCTTGATGACGCGGATTCCGGCGAAGGTTTCCTGAACAAAAGAGGAGAGGTTTGACAGCTGTTTTTGGATTTTTAAGCTGCGCTTATTGATGATTTTATTGACAAAAAGTATAATGACAGAAAGGACAGGGATAGGCGCCAATGCATAGGTCGCCAGTCTTCCATTTACACTATACATGGCATAAATGACCATAATGGACAGTACCACGGTATTGATTGCATACATAATGGCTGGTCCCAGGTAATTACGTACCTGATTGACATCCTCGGTTGCACGGCTCATCAGATCACCCGTGTTATTTTTACGGAAAAATCCGAAATTCAGTTCCTGGTAATGGTTGTAAATTTCATTTTTAAGATCATACTCGATATAACGGGAAGTCAGAATAATAGTCTGCCGCATAAAGAATAGGAAAATACCCCGTAGGAGAGAAAGTAATAAGACCACAAAACCGAAGAATAGCAGGCTTGTGCCAAATACCTTATAAATAAGCTCCTGTCTATCAAATCCGTCAAACAGGCGGTAGAGATAAATATTTTCCTGTACCAGGTCAAACGCTTCACGGATTACTTTGGCGGGGAGCACCCCAAAGTAATTGGAAATGATGACAAAAATCACCCCTGGAACCAGTTTCCAGCGGTATTTATAAAAGTACTTATTTAAGTAAGCGAGATCCTTCATATTATGGGTACAAAAATAGGACTAATTCGTCAACTCTGGTTTATATTTCGATGAAATTACTGTCATTGGGAAATCAAATGTTAAGTCTTGGATAAAAAAAGATATTATGCACAACGAATAATTTTCCTACTTTTGCATCAAGTACCTTAAAAAATTAAAACAAATTAGAGTAGTACATTTTATGTCAACATCTCAAAATTCTATTTTTGAATTGATGAGCCAATCTGGCCATCAAAACTTATTTTTCTGTAATGATGAATTAGTGGGCTTAAAAGCTATTGTTGCGATCCATGATACCACATTGGGCCCGGCAATAGGAGGGGTTCGTATGTTGCCATACGAAACTACAGAAGAAGCTATTGAGGATGCTTTACGTTTATCCAAGGCCATCACCTATAAATCGGCAATCACTGGATTGAATTTGGGCGGCGGAAGTGCTGTTATTATTGGTAATAGTCGTTTGGACAAATCTGAGGTTTTATTGCGCCGTTTGGGCCAGTTTATTGAAGGATTGAATGGTAATTTCATTGCTTCTTTGGATGTGGGTACCACCCAGCGTGATTTAGAATATATTTATACCGAGACAGATCATGTTGCTGGTTTGCCAAAAGCAATTCACGGTAGTGGTGTTGGAGATACATCAATTTTTGCAGCCCAAGGTGTTTATTTCGGTATTAAAGCCTGTTTGAAAGAGTTGTATGGCTCGGAGAGTGTAGCAGGCAAAAAAGTTATTGTACACGGAGTAGGTAGCGTTGGTGAGCGATTGATAGCCATGTTGCGTGAAGAAAATGCACGTGTTTATGTGAGTGATATTACCGAAGAGAAAATGCTTAAGGTGGCGGCGAAATACAAAGCTGAGCCAATTCCATACAATGAAGTATTCGATCATGAGTTTGATGTCTATTCACCTTGTGCATTGGGCGGTACAGTAAACCCCGAGTCGGCGCAAAAAATGCAATGTAAAATTATTGCAGGTTCAGCAAACAACCAATTGAAAGATGAAGTAGCGACAAGCACTATTCTTCACGAAAGAGGTATTTTGTATGCACCGGACTACTTGATCAATGCAGGTGCATTGATTAGCTGTTATTCAGAAATTCAGAATTATGGTGTAGATCACACGGAGTTTGTGATCAAAAACATATATAATGCGACCAGAGACGTGTTGAAAAAATCAAAAGAAGAGAATATCTCTACTTTTGAAGCGGCCAATCGCATCGCGGAGAAGCGTATCCAAGATATTAAAAAAATCAAAAGATAGTCTTCTTTCCAAAATCGTTCTTATTTATTAGTTTATAAAAAATCGTTCTTTAAAATTACTATGTTAAACAGGAGACACCTGAGGGTAAAAGTAGTGCAAACGCTTTATGCGTACAGTCTTACAGAAGACAAAGACATCAAAACATTTGAAAAAGCACTATTAAAAAATGTGGATGAGGTCTACGAGATGTATATCTGGACACTGAATCTATTGGATGAGGTATCCGATTATGTATTGATAGACGCAGAGGGCAGAGCCAACAAGTTTTTGCCAACTGAAAAAGACTTGTCTCTAACGACCAAGTTAAGTACAAATACTTTTATTGAGTCATTAAGACAAAATCCGCAATACGCCGAGGGAGTCAAAAAATATAAGATTTCATGGAGCTTTGATCCGGAGATCGTGCGCACGGTATTTTTACAATTAAAAGATTCTGAAGCTTATTTGGAATATTTACAGCAGGAAGATCGTTCGATCGGTACAGAAAAAGATATCATCAAACATATCTTTAAAAAGATCATTTTGAAATCACCGGTTATAGAGCAGGTTTTTGAGGAGAAATTTATCAACTGGCCTGTCGATAAAGAAGTGTTGCAAGCATTAATCGCGAAAACTTTTAAGAACTTCAGTTCGGAAGATCCGCGTAAAAATAAGCTTGCTGAAATCACGCAAAACTGGAATGATGATAGCGATTATGTGATTGCCTTGTTGGGTAAGACAATCCGAAATACAAATGAGTATCAGAAACTGATCTCTGATAAGACAAAGAATTGGGAATCAGATCGTATTGCTTTGATGGATACCTTATTGATGCGCATGGCAATATGCGAATTGGTGAATTTTCCATCTATTCCTGTGAAAGTGACAATAAATGAGTATATTGAAATTTCTAAGGTATTCAGTACATTGAAAAGTAATACATTTATTAATGGTATCTTAGATAAAATATTAAGCGACTTGAACCAACAGGGAAGAATCCAGAAGGCAGGTCGTGGTTTAAGGGATTAAAGATCAATCAACAAATGAAGAACTTTAGTAAATATTCAGTTTTAGCTTTGGCATCGGTGCTTTTCTTTTCTTGTGGAAATTCTCAAAAGGGACAAGCGGAAATTGCAAAGACAGGAACTGAGGCGGTAGCAACAGACAGTCTTTCTAAAGCTGCGGCACAATTGGGTAAAATAGAATTTGCAGAGTCGGCTTTCGATTTTGGTCAGGTCAAAGAAGGTGCAGAAGTGAAACACACATTCGTATTGAAGAATACAGGGGATGCGCCGGTTATTTTGTCCAAAGTAACCGCTTCTTGTGGCTGTACACAACCGGAGTTTTCAAAAAGCCCAATTTTACCGGGAGGAACATCGGATATCCGTGTGACTTTCAAGAGTGAGGGACAGGTAGGTAAGCAGCAGAAGATCATCACGATCCAATCAAATGCTTCCAACGGTATGACGACTGTTCAACTAAAGGGCGAAGTATTACCAAAATAACACATTATTAAACGATATAATAACAGATGAATACAGTATTATTACAAGCAGCGGGTGGGAGTAGCATGATGAGTTTTTTACCAATGGTTTTGATCATTGTGGTATTTTATTTCTTCATGATCAGACCGCAGATGAAGAAGCAAAAAGACCATAAGAAATATATTGAAGAATTGGGTGTAAACTCGAAAGTTGTTACTACTGCGGGCATCCACGGACGTATCGTAGAGGTATCTGATACGACTTTCTTGGTCGATGTAGGTTCAGGCGTAAGAATTCGTTTTGACAAGTCTGCCATTGCTTTAGATGCTTCAAAAGCTGCTAATGCAACGGAGAAAAGCGCTTCATAAGGTTTTTCTTTAAAAAATTTAAAGCCAGTCTCCAAAAAGGACTGGCTTTGTTTATTTTATATTACCCCACAATAGATGGAATTTGAAAAATCGCCATATAGAGTATCCCATATACCGACATAAATGTGGTAATCGTGGTTTTTTCTACTTATTCCATCAAATTGTAAGGTACAGGCTCCTTGTCTCACTTCTGCGATTGACGTTCTCAGATGAGATTCACCATATAAACCAACCAATGCCAGGTTGATTTTGTATGTGCTAGCGTCATATTGATCATTGGGAGTCCATTTGAGATCGATCGTATCACCGTGAAGGCTAACTTCGCAACTGGTCAATGGCGTCAACTGTCCTGCAAATACAATTAGTTTCTCGGGATTGACAAAAGGATTTTTTTCCGAATCCAATTCCAGGGCTTCCTTAAAAATATGGCGCTGAGCCAATTGGAAAGCACCTATTCGACTTCCTTTTTTCGCTAAAAACTTGTAACCAAAATCAAGTATCCCCCGATTGTCGCCGGCAAATCTTCCGGCAACTTTTTGCTTTTTTCTATTCAGTAGTTCTGACTCGCTTGGAGGGGAAGTGCGTTTTCTTTTCGGCCCACGAACAATATTTTGACCATTTAATATATAAGCACTAACAGAGCCAAATTTTCCGGTAATTGGACCATTAGGCCCATTTTGTAAAATTGCCATAGTATTTTCTTTTTATTGTCTATAAATGCTGGTATCTAACTTATTACCAAGTTAATACCAAATTCGTAATTAAAAGTGAAGTAACACTATTTTTACAGCTTATTAATAGGGGGTTAATAGGGATTTATCCCTATTATACCCCTGTTAACCCCTTGCTAACCCCTTATATTTACCCTGCTAATAGAGAAGTTGGTATTAAGCAATTGTTATCTTGTACCTAACATGGTGAAGAGCATTCCCATAGATACTTTGACCTTCAAAAGTGATTTTGGCTTTAGGAATCATCAACCTTGGTAAAATTGAAAGCGTTACGATTGAAAATAATTTTTTGTAACTTAATGGCTCATGTAATCAATTATGAAAATAAATATTGACACTCGGGACAAGGGACTGACTGTATTAAGTATCCTTGCTGTATTAATGATATTGGCTATGTTTTTTGGAGAAATGCTCGGTCGGTCGCTATATTATTGGACGCATTAAACAAGAGAAGGTGAGTAATGATAAAGCTGATCTTCCAATTCTTTAGTTTTGTTATCTTGTTCAATTTGTTTGTGACAGCCTGTCTGGTATCTCAAGCCACTGGTTTTGTTGAACGGCATGGGGCAGTCTCTCTTGTGCTCTTTTTTTGGTTTAAAGTAATCGGTTCAGTGCTATCTTTTGGTGGAGAATATGTTTTTAATCTTCGAAAAAAGCAGCTTTTTTTATCCAACATAGGATATTCTCCTATAAAAATACTAAGTGGCATTTACCTAATTGATTTCACATTTTATCTTTTTCTATGTGTACTGATCGTAGTTTATATATAGATAGTCTTTCTTTCAGTCGAGGGGGAAGAGCGATACTTTCGGGGGTATATCTACAGGTGCCTAGTAATACAGTCATCGGTATATTGGGGCGAAATGGAAGCGGAAAGTCAACATTAATGAATTGTATCTTTGGGAGCAGCAAGCCCGATTTTGCTTTTATGAAATGTGACGGAGAGGTCTTTAGGCGCGGATATCTTA
>Ga0256796_1000477_pt1 | contig 16949 bp, 16 predicted proteins | sample MC6MC0947MT_FD_190209 | JGI IMG/M metagenome (GOLD analysis project Ga0256796, IMG submission 190209) | Metatranscriptome of enriched soil aggregate microbial communities from Iowa State University, Ames, United States - MC6-MC0947-MT... | ecosystem: Environmental > Terrestrial > Soil >...
TGCGGATCAGCGGCTTCTTCCTCGTCTCCGCAGGGGTCTCTTCGGGCTGGGGCTTCTCGTTGTCGTTCATGCTTCCAGCCTGCCCAGAGGGTGCTGAAGCGCTTCTGAAGCGACCTGAAGGCGGCTTCAGGAGGACGGCGCCGCCGGCAGCGTGAGGGTGAACCGTGCACCGCCGTCGGCACCGGCATCCGCCTCGATCGTGCCGCGGTGCGCCTCGGCGATCTCACGCACGATCGCCAGCCCCAGGCCGCTGCCGCCCTCGTCGCGCGCCCTGCCCTCGTCGAGCCGCGCGAAGCGGTCGAACACGCGCTGGCGGTGCTCCGGCGGGATGCCGGCGCCATCGTCCTCGACGACCAGCCGCACAAGGGCGCCGTCGGAGGAGACGCGGAGCGTCACCGTCCGCTCCGCGTGCCGTGCGGCGTTGTCGACGAGGTTGCGCACCGCGCGAGCGAGGAGGGCGGGCGCGCCGAGCACGCGTCCGGCGCCGACACCGGTGGTGTCGACCTGCACGCCCATGCCTCTCAGCCGGGCGGCCTCGTCGAGTGCGAGATCGTCGAGGTCGACGGGGCCGGAGGGCTGCTGCTGGCGCTCGTCAAGCCGGGCGAGCAGCAGCAGCCCCTCCACCAGGTCCTGCATCCGGGTGCCCTCGTCCCGCACCACTCGGCTGAGCTCCTCCAGGGTGGTCGAGTCCGGATGCGCGTCGGCGAGTTCGGCGTGCTGCCGGATCGTGGCGAGCGGGGAGCGCAGCTCGTGTGAGGCGTCGCTGACGAACCGGCGCTGCACGTTCTGCGCGTGTTCGATGCGCGCCAGCATCCGGTTCATCGTCTCGGCCAGCGCGCCGAGCTCGTCGTCGCCGGCGTCGACACGGCGCGAGAGCTCGGTCGCGCCGATACCGTCGACCTGCCTGCGCAGCCGCTCCACCGGGGCGAGGGCGCGGCCGGCGACCACCCACACGACCACCGCCAGCAGCACGAGCACCAGGGGCACGCCCACCGCGAGCAGCACGGTCGCGGTGGACACCGCGTCGTCGACGTGCTCGAGCGGGCGGGCGACCGTGAGTGTTCCGGCATCGGTGTCCTCGGAGGCGGCGAGGTACGCGTCCCCGTCGATCACCACGCGAGCGGTGCTGTCCTCCGCGATCACGGGGAGGGCAGCGGCGTCGTCGTCATTGACCACAGGCGCGGACCCGCTCAGGCGCACCAGCACGTCATCGCCGATGCCGTCGACGGTTCGGGCGGCCGAGGTGCCATCTTCGAGCTGATCGCCGATCGTCTCGAGATCCTGCTCCACCGAGACCCGGACGCCGTCGGTGAGCGCGCCGGCCAGGATCTGCACGGTCGACACCGCCGCGACCCCGAGCACGATCGCGACGACGATGAAGGCGCCGGCGGTGACGCGTGCGCGGATGGACCGCGAGAAGGGCACGCCGGCCATCTCAGCCTCCGGTCCCGGACAGCCGGTAGCCGGCGCCACGCACGGTCTCGATGGCCTCGCGGCCGAACGGACGGTCGAGCTTGGCGCGAAGATGTCCGATGTACACCTCGACGATGTTGGCATCCCCGTCGAAGTCGTCGCCCCAGACGTTGGCGATGACCTCGCGCTTGGTGACGACCTCGTCGCGGCGGCGCAGCAGGAAGTCGAGCACCGACAGCTCGCGTGCCGTCAGCGTCACCTCCTCGTCGCCGCGGAAGACGCGCCGGGCAGCGGGATCCAGGCGAAGGTCGCCGGCTTCGAGCACCGCGGGCCGTTCCCGCCCGCCGCGCCGGACCAGCGCGCGCAGCCGGGCGACGAGCACGGGGTAGGAGAAGGGCTTGGTGAGCCAGTCGTCTCCGCCGGTGTCCAGGCCCTCGACCTCGTCCCACTCGCCGTCCTTGGCGGTGAGGAACAGCACGGGCGTCCAGATGTCGTCGGCGCGCAGCGCCTGGCAGACGCGGTAGCCGCTCATGCCCGGCATCATGACGTCGAGCACGATCGCGTCGTAGTCGACGTCGGTGGCCATCCGCAGGCCGTCGACGCCGTTGTGGGCGACGTCGACGAGCATGCCCTCGGCCTCGAGGCCGCGGCGGATGCCGTCGGCGAGGCGCACCTCATCGTCAACGAGCAGGATCCGCATGATCCCAGTCTGGCCGGATGCCGCTGAAGCGGGGCTGAAGAATGACGGTGCTCGTACGTGGGCGCCGACGTCGTCATCTGCGAGGATCGACGGATGCATGAGGAACTGCTGCAGGCGTACGACGACCAGCTCCGGGGTGCCGCGGAGGTGCAGGGCGAGGCGGAGGTGGACCGGCTCGGCCCGCTCTGGCTCGCGCAGTTCCGCGGTGATCGCGGCTTCATCACCTACCGGACGCTGCCGGCCGATGCGCAGGAGATCGCGGAGCTGGTGGATGCCGCGCTCGAGCACTTCCGTGAGCGCACCTCCGTGACCGCGGTGGAGTGGAAGACCCGTGGACACGATGCCGTGCCCGGCCTCGAGGACACGCTGCGCGAGCGGAGCTTCATCGCGGAGGAGCCGGAGTCCATCATGATCGGTCGCGCCGAGGGGCTCATCGCGGAGGTCGAGCTGCCGGAGGGCGTCGAGGTGCGGCGGGCGTCGTCGGATGACGACATCCGGGCGTCGTACGAGATGCAGGGTCTCGTCTTCGACGACCCGGATTGGCGGGCTCGCGCGGACGACGCCGTGCGCCGCCGGGAGGCCGGCGAGCAGCAGGAGCTGTGGATCGCGGTGGCCGACGGGGCCGTCGTCAGCACGGGACGCCTGGAGCCGGTGGACGGCACGGACTTCGCGGGCATCTGGGGCGGAGCGACACTGCCGGAGTGGCGGGGTCGCGGCATCTACCGCGCGCTGACCTCGCGGCGTGCGGAGGTGGCGCTCGCGCTGGGCAAGACGCTGATCAACTCCGACTCGACGGAGTTCTCCCGCCCGATCCTGGAGCGCTCCGGCCTGGTGAAGGTGTCGACGACCACGCCGTACGTCTGGACCCGTTGACTCCGGTTGCGCCTGCGTTCGACGCATCCGGGGCTCCGCGCTGGACTCGCGGAACCCCGGAAGTGATTGTGATCGGTCGGGGCTCGCGTGAGGATGCCAACCGCCAGGCGTGAGTGCCGCGGACCGCCGACGGTCGCCCGCATCAGAAGGGTGAGTGGAGGTCCCGCGGAAGCGCTGCCCAGAGGTCCGGTGGATGCCCGCCGCCGGGCTCACCTGTGTCCGTCCCGGACGGTGCGAACACCACGGCGTTCTGGGGCGGTGGCCGGTCGACATAGCTGCGACCCGCCGGGCTGGTCCATTTGAGCAGTCCGCCGCCGATCTGTTTCGCCTTCCACGGTGAGTGATGCTTGAGGACGTGGTGCCTGCGGCACAGGGCGGACAGGTTGCCATCCTCGGTGGGGCCGCCGTGCGCCGCGTCGAGCGTGTGATCGAGATCGGCGTCTCGTGCGGGTGTGCCGCAGCCGGGGAATCGGCAGCGTTCGTCTCGGGCGCGAAGGTGGCGTTTCAGATGTTCGGAGGGCCGGTAGCGGTCCACGGCAAGCAGTTCCCCGCTGATCGGGTCGGTCAGGACCCGATCCCATCCGGATGCGGCCCCCGCCAGCATCCGTGCGGTGGCGGGATCGATCGGGGAACGACCTGTCAGTTCTGCGGTGGGCGCAGAGCCGGCCTCACCGCCCGGGCCCATCAGTGTCAGCACGGGGACGGTGACCGCGACGTGTCCGGTGACCGCGGCGAGCATTCCGTCGGGGGTGTCGTGCCCGACGGGTGCACCGGTGAGCAGCAGGTCCAGCGCGAGGTCCGCACGCACCTGCCCGAGCGTGCGAGGATCCGCATCGGGGCCCTCCCCACCCGCTTCCGGGGCGGTGCGCTTCTTGACCTCTTTGCCCATGCCGGTCAGCCGTTCGAACGCGGCATGCACCAGCACCGCCGGACCGTACAGCCCGAACTCGGCCATCGCGTCCGGGCGGTCCTTCACCCACGCGCTCCGCTGCTCACGGGCATCCGCGTGCCGCTCCTGCAGAGACCGCGGCTGGCACTGCTCCGCCAGACGCTCCGCGACCACCCGTGTGCGGTTCGGCGACTCGCCCTCCGCGAACGCGACCATACGCTGCGCATAGCCTGCGCGGGCATCCGCGTCCTCGATCCGCTCGCCGGCGTCCACGATCACCCGCGCATGCCCGGCGCTGATCCGCCCCGCACCCTGCGCCGCCCACACCGCCGGGAAGCGGTCGACCTTCACCTCAGCGGCCACCATCCGCTGCTGGATCGTGCGGTCGCTGACCCGCAGCGCCGCCCCGAGTTCAGCCGCCACGGCCCGCACCTGCAGGTCGGCGTCATCCGCATCCGACGCCTGAGACAATGCCACTCGTGCCGCCAATGCGAGCACCCCGTCGCGCGCCGCCAGCAGCCCGTCGATCGACGCCTCGATGCTCTGCGCCATCTCGACCAGACCCGACAGCACATCCCTGTGCTCCGTCGGCCGAGTCGATGAAATCTCCATGACTCAAGGATGAGAAGGGCCACCGACATTCAGACATCTGAACGAATCGGGATGCCGCGGAACACGGCTTCTCACGAGCGCCCCTCAGAGCCCCGCCGCCTTCAGCGCGGCTGCCACGTGCAACGCCGTGGTCGGGAACACCGGCACCGCGGAGTCCTGCTGGCTGATGAGGAGCTCGATCTCCGTGCATCCGAGGATGACGCCCTGGGCTCCTGCGTCGACGAGCCGCTCGATGACACCGCGGTACTTCTGCCGTGATTCCTCGGTGACGATGCCCTGCACCAGTTCGTCGTAGATGATGCGGTGCACGGTCGCACGATCCTCGGCATCCGGGATCAGGGCGGTGATGCCGTGCGAGCCGAGGCGGTCGCGGTAGAAGGTCTGCTCCATCGTGAAGGCGGTCCCGAGCAGGCCGACCGTCTGCAGGCCCGCCGCGCTGATCGCCTCTGCCGTGGTGTCTGCGATGTGCAGGAACGGAACGCCGATCGCGTCGGTGATCCGGTCGGCGACCAGGTGCATGGTGTTCGTGCACAGCACGACGAGCCCGGCCCCTGCGGCTTCCAGCCTCTTCGCGTGGGCGGCGAGGACCTCGCCGGCCGCATCCCAGTCGCCGGATGCCTGCATCGCCTCGATCTCCGCGAAGTCGAGCGAGTCCAGCAGGATCGGGGCCGAGTGGAAGCCGCCGAGTTCCTCTCTGACCCTCCCGTTGGCGATCCGATACCAGTCCAGGGAGGACTCCCAGCTCATCCCGCCGAGCACGCCGATCGTCTGCATGCCCCCACGCTATCGGCCGGCGGATGGCGTGGGGGAGAACGCACCAGCCTCGCGCAGAAGACGACGCCGAGCCCCCGGAGCATCGCCGAGACCCCGGGCTGCGGAGGTCCGCAACCCGGGGTCTCGGCGGCGACACGGGGTGTCGGCGATCAGCATCCGGATATCAGCCGATCCGCCTCCGGTAGGCGCGCATCGCGAAGACGTACGCGATGACGAGGATGCCGACGCACCAGGCCAGCGCGATCCAGATCGACGAGCCGACCGGCTGTCCCGCGAACAGTGCCTGGATGGTGTTCGCGATCGAGGTGACCGGCTGGTTCTCCGCGAACCAGCGCACCGGCCCGGGCATGGTCTCGGTCGGCACGAACGCCGAGCTGATGAACGGCAGGAAGATCAGCGGGTAGCTGAACGCGCTCGCACCGTCGACCGTCTTCGCGGACAGGCCCGCGATCACCGCCAGCCAGGTCAGTGCCAGGGTGAACAGGGCGAGGATGCCGATCACGCCCAGCCACGCCCACACGCTCGCTCCCGTGCGGAAACCCGTCAGGAACCCGACCGCGAAGATGATGACCAGGGTGATGCCGTTCGCAGCCAGCGAGGTCAGCACGTGCGCCCACAGCACGCTCGATCGGAAGATCGGCATGGAGTGGAACCGCTCGAAGATGCCGCCCTGCAGATCCGTGAACAGCCGGAACGCCGTGTAGGCGATGCCGGATGCGATGGCGATCAGCAGGATGCCCGGGAGCAGGTAGTTCACGTAGCTCCCCTCCCCGATGCTCTGCTTCAGCGCGCCGCCGAAGACGAACACGAAGAGCAGCATCAGCGCGATCGGGGTGACCGCGGTCGTGATGATGGTGTCGGCGCTGCGCAGGATGTGGCGCATCGACCGGCCGGTGAGAGTGGCGGTGTCCGCCACGAAGTGGGTGCTCATGCTGCGCTCCTCTCGGATTCGGGCCCGATCAGTGCGAGGAAGATCTCCTCGAGCGTGGGCTGCTTCTCGACGTACTCGACCTTCGCCGCGGGCAGCAGCTGCTTCAGCTCGGCGAGCGTGCCGTTCGCGATGATGCGACCCTCGTGCAGGATCGCGATGCGGTCGGCCAGTTGCTCCGCCTCGTCGAGGTACTGCGTGGTCAGCAGCACCGTGCGACCGGCATCCGCCAGCTCCTTCACGACGTTCCACACCTCGATGCGCGCCTCGGGGTCCAGCCCCGTGGTCGGCTCGTCGAGGTAGATCACCTCGGGCTCGCCGACCAGGCTCATCGCGATGTCGAGCCGGCGGCGCATGCCGCCGGAGTAGGTGCCGGCGCGCCTGCCGCCGGCATCCGTGAGCCGGAACCGGGCGAGCAGCGCATCCGCCACCGCACCGGGGTCGGGCAGGTGCCGCAGCTTGCCGACCAGCACGAGGTTCTCGCGTCCGGTGAGGATCTCGTCGACCGCGGCGAACTGCCCGGTCAGGCTGATCGACTGCCGCACCTTCAGCGGCTCGGATGCCACGTCGAAACCGTGCACGGTGGCCGTGCCGGCATCCGCCTTCGACAGGGTCGACAGGATGCGCACGAGCGTCGTCTTGCCGGCGCCGTTGGAACCGAGCAGGGCGAAGATGCTGCCCTTGCCCACCTCGAAGTCCACGCCCCGCAGCACGTGCAGGTCCTTGAAGGACTTCTCGATGCCGCGGACCGAGATCGCCGTGCCGGCGGCTGTGCGTGCGTCGTTCATGATCGTTCCTCCTTCTTCGCGTCCTCGAGCGCCTTCACGAAGCGTGCGCGCTCCTTGTCCTGCCATTCCTTCGCCGCGTACGCCCTCGCGAACGTGTCCGCGAAGTCGGCCGGGTCATCGCCGACGATGTCGTGCACGGGGGTGCCGTCGACGGCGGCGGCCTCCCAGAGGTCGGCGAGGTCGGTGAGCATGCGGATGATGATGTCGCCGTCGACGATGCCGCTGGTGTTCAGCAGGTAGCGGTGCATCGCCTTGGCCGCGCTGCCGTACGGCTCGGCGAGCCCGTCGATGCGCGCCTTGTCCTGCCGGTACTGCTTCTTCTGCTCGAGCGATCCGGTGAGCGCTTCGATCCACTTCATGGCCATGTCAGTTCTCTCCTTCAGAGGGGTTCTCGGATGCTGCGGGGGAGTGGAGCTGTTCGATGCGATCTGCGAGGAAGCTCCAGGTCCTCCAGAACTCGGCGAGCTCCTGCTCGCCCTGGGCGTTGAGGGTGAACACCTTGCGCGGCGGGCCCTTCTCGCTCGGCACCTTCTCGATGTCGACGAGCCCCTTCTGCTCGATGCGCACGAGCAGCGCGTACACGGTGCCCTCGGCGATCTCCTCGAAGCCGCGGTCTCGCAGCTGGGTGGTGATCTCGTACCCGTATGCCGGTCTGCCCGACAGGAGTGCGAGCACGATGCCTTCGAGGGTGCCCTTGAGCATCTCGGTCATCTGCTTTCCCATGGCCGCTCCTTTCGCTACTCAGTGATGATGACTACCGGTACAAAGTAACACTGAGTAGCGGTACTTAGCAAGACTGAATACTGACGACTTTCATGACGTTCCGTGACAGGGGGTGTCGCACCATGACGACCGGAGTGCGCGCGGCGCCGTCTTCCTGTTTGCATGGCGACATGACCAAGAACCGCGCACCTCGCATCCTGACCGCACTCGCCGTCCTGGCGGCAGGCATGATGGCGTTCGCCGGCTGCGCGGCCGCAGCGTCCGAGCCGTCGTCCTCGTCGTCCGGTACCCAGAAGATCGTGCTCGGCGCCGATGATGCGACCGAGGCGCACTGGGGGATCCTCAAGGACAAGCTCGCCAAGGAGGGCATCGAGCTCGAGGTCCGGAACTTCACCGACGGCGTTCAGCTCAACAACGGCGTGAAGGACGGCGACCTCGACGTCAACCTGTTCCAGCATCTGATCTTCCTGGCCCAGTACGACGTCGACAACAAGGCGGACCTCGTGCCGATCGGAGCGACCGCCGTCTACCCACTGGCGCTCTACTCCGAGAAGTACTCCAGCGTCGATGACCTCCCCGAGGGCGCCACCGTGGCGCTGCCCAACAATCCCACCAACCTGGCGCGCGCTCTGCTGAACCTGCAGACGGCAGGGCTGCTCACCCTCAAGGACGGCGGCAACGCGCTGTCCACCCCGGCGGATGTCGTCACATCCAAGATCGAGCTGAAGCCCGTCGACTCGAATCAGACGGTCACCGCGCTCAAGGACGGCAGCGCACAGGCCGCCGTGGTGAACAACACGCAGGCGCAGCGCGGCGGTCTCGGCGACGACCGGATCATCTTCAAGGAGGACCTCGACGATCCGAAGCTCGCGCCGTACATCAACGCCTTCGTCGTCAAGGCCGATCGCAAGGACGACAAGGTCTGGCAGAAGATCATCGACGCCTACCACTCGACCGAGGTCGAGGCGTCCGTGACCGAGCTCAATCAGGGCAATCTGAAGTTCAAGGCCGAGTGGACCTCCGCTCAGCTGCAGGACGAGCTGGCCAGGCTCGAGGACGACATCCGGGCGCACAAGTGAGCTCGGTCATCAGCTTCGAGGGCGTGACCAAGGCCTTCCCTGGCCCGAAGCGCGCCCCCGAGCTGGTGGCGGTCGACGATGTGAGCCTCGCAGTCCAGGCGGGCTCCATCGTCGGCGTCATCGGATACTCCGGGGCGGGGAAGTCCACGCTGGTGCGCCTGATCAACGGGCTGGAGAAGCCCAGCAGTGGCAGCGTGAACGTGCTGGGGGTCGACGTCGGGACGGCGTCGCCCTCGGCGCTCCGTGCGCTGCGCGGCCGGATCGGGATGATCTTCCAGCAGTTCAATCTGTTCAACGCGCGCACCGTGCGCGGCAACGTCGGCTACCCGCTGAAGGTGGCGGGCTGGAAGCGGGCCGACATCGACCGCCGGGTCGACGAGCTGCTCGACTTCGTCGGGATCGGGGACAAGGCATCGCAGCATCCGCGCAAGCTCTCCGGCGGCCAGAAGCAGCGCGTGGGCATCGCCAGGGCGATTGCGACCGAGCCCGAGATCCTGCTGGCCGACGAGGCCACCAGTGCGCTGGATCCGCAGACGACCGCTGAGGTGCTGGCGCTGCTCAGGCGCATCAACCGGCAGCTCGGGGTGACGATCGTGGTTATCACCCACCAGATCTCGATCGTCCACGAGCTGTGCGACCAGGTGATCGTGATGGACGGCGGCAGGGTGGTGGACAGCGGCGAGACCTACCGCGTGTTCGCGCACCCCGAGGCCGCCCTCACCGAGAGGTTCGTCGCGGCGGTGACGCAGGGCCTTCCGGAGGGGGAGACCCTGACCGCGCTGCTCTCGGGAGGCGGCGTGCTGCTGAGCGTGGACGTGAACGAGGTGACCACCGAGGACATCGCCGCCGTGCTGGACGCGCACGGTCTGCGCGGCACCGTCGTCTACGGCGGTGTCACCGACGTCCTCGGGCGCCAGCTGGGCACGCTGACCTACCGGATCAGGGCCGAGCAGGATGCCGTGCGGCGCGCCGCCGCCGAGCTCTCGCAGCGGACGAAGGCGACGATCTTCACGGGCGCGGATGCGCATGCGGCGGTGGCCCCGTGATCCGCGACGCCACGAGCTGGGACTCGCTGACCCCGGTCCTGCTGCAGTCCATCCAGGAGACGGTCTTCATGGTCGCGGTCACGCTGGTGATCGCCGGTGCGGCCGGTCTGATCGTCGGTGCGGTGCTCTATGCCACCAGGCCGGGGAACCTGTTCGCGAACCCCGTCGTGTTCCAGACTCTCAACATCGTCATCAACCTGGTCCGGCCGATCCCGTTCATCATCTTCCTCACCGCGGTCGGGCCGCTCACCAAGGCCGTGGTCGGGACCACGCTCGGCACCACGGCGGCGATCGTGCCGATGGTGGTGATGGCCACCGTGGTCATCGCGCGCGTCGTCGAGCAGAACCTGGTCGCGGTCGATCCCGGGATCGTGGAGGCGGCGAGTGCGATCGGCGCCAGGCGGCTGGGCATCCTCTTCGGCGTGGTCATCCCCGAGGCGCTCGCCCCGCTCATCCTCGGCTACACCTTCATGTTCATCGCCGTGGTCGACATGTCGGCGATGGCCGGCTACATCGGGGGCGGTGGGCTGGGCAACTTCGCGATCATCTACGGCTACCAGCAGTTCGATCAGGGGGCGACCTGGATCACCGTGGCGATCATCGTCGTGATCGTGCAGGTGGGCCAGTTCATCGGGAACCGCCTCGCCCAGCGCATCCTGCGTCATTAGAGCTGTCGCGTTGAATGTATACGAATAGAGGATGACACCGGGTCTGATTGATGTTCTGACGCGCTTATGTATACACTGATGGCGTGCGAGCCAGTGAACGAGCGTATGCTGCGCTCCTCGACGAGATCCAGTCCGGGGCTCTTCCCTCCGGCGCCGTGCTCGCCGAGGTCGAGCAGGCCGCGCGCCTCGGCGTCAGCCGCACGCCGCTACGCGAAGCGCTGCGCCGGCTCGCCGCCGACGGACTGGCCGTGCAGCAGTCCCCGCGGGTCACGGTGGTCGCGGATCTGGATGCCGACGACATCCGCTCGCTCTTCGAGATACGCCGCGCGCTGGAGGAGACCGCCGCGCGACTCGCCGCCCAGCGCGGAGATGCGGCGGCCTTCACCGCGCTCGCCGCAGAGTTCGCGCACGTCGACCTCGACGGGGCAGAGGGCCGCGACGCCTACTACGCGCTGATCGCCCGCCTCGACGCGCAGGTCGACGCCTCCCACGGCAACGACTACCTCACCTCCGCCCTGCGCACCGTGCGCACCCACCTCGTGCGCGTGCGGCGGATGGCGCGCGACAAGCCCGAGCGCCTGGCGGCATCGGCATCCGAGCATCAGCTCATCGCCCGCGCCCTGGCCTCCCGCGATGCCGAACTCGCGGCGCACGCCACTCACGTGCACCTGCACAACGCCCTCGACAGCATCCTGACCTCGCTCGACAGTCCGAGCACCCTCCCGGAAGGAACCCCATGACCGTCACCCATCACGTCCGCGTCTACCGCTCCGAAGAGGATCTGCCCCGCGAGGAGCAGCTGGCCTGGAAGATCGCACAGGTCGCGGTCGACCCTGTCGAGGTCGAGCCCGAGGTCGTCGAGATGATCATCAATCGCATCATCGACAACGCGTCCGTCGCCGCGGCATCGCTCACCCGCGGCCCGATCGTCGCCGCCCGCGCGCAGGCGTTCAGCCATCCGGTCTCCACCGGCGGCAAGGGCTCGACCGTGTTCGGCGCGAAGCTCGACGAGCGCACCAGCCCCGAGTGGGCCGCGTGGGCCAACGGCGTCGCCGTGCGCGAGCTCGACTACCACGACACGTTCCTCGCGGCCGAGTACTCGCACCCGGGCGACAACATCCCGCCGATCCTCGCCGTCGCCCAGCACGCCGGCTGCGACGGGCGCGCGCTGGTGCGCGGCATCGCGACCGGCTACGAGATCCAGGTCGACCTGGTGCGCGCCATCTCGCTGCACGCCCACAAGATCGACCACGTCGCCCACCTCGGCCCTTCGGCCGCCGCGGGCATCGGCACCATGCTGGGCCTGGATGCCGAGACCATCTACCAGGCCATCGGCCAGGCGCTGCACACCACCACCGCCACGCGGCAGAGCCGCAAGGGCGAGATCTCCACCTGGAAGGCGCACGCCCCGGCCTTCGCCGGGAAGATGGCCGTCGAGGCCGTCGACCGTGCGATGCGCGGCCAGACCAGCCCGTCGCCCATCTACGAGGGCGAGGACGGCGTGATCGCCTGGATGCTGGACGGCAAGGACGCCTCCTACGACGTGCCGCTGCCCGCCGCCGGCGAGGCCAAGCGGGGCATCCTGGACACCTACACCAAGGAGCACTCCGCCGAGTATCAGGCGCAGGCGATCATCGACCTCGCCCGTCGCCTGGGCACGGCCCGTCCCGAGCTGCGCGACCCCGCGAACATCGCGAGCATCGTGCTGCACACCAGCCATCACACCCACAACGTGATCGGCTCGGGTGCCAACGACCCGCAGAAGTACGACCCGAAGGCGTCCCGCGAGACGCTGGACCACTCGGTGCCGTACATCTTCGCGGTCGCCCTGCAGGACGGCACCTGGCACCACGTCGACTCCTACCTGCCCGAGCGTGCGCAGCGCGAGGACACGGTCGCCCTCTGGCACAAGATCACCACGGCCGAGGACCCGGAGTGGACCCGCCGCTACCACTCCATCGACCCCGCCGAGAAGGCGTTCGGCGGTCGCGTGGAGATCACGCTCACGAACGGCGAGACCGTCATCGACGAGATCGCCGTCGCCGACGCCCACCCGCTGGGCGCCCGTCCGTTCGGTCGCGAGCAGTACATCCGCAAGTTCCGCATCCTGGCCGACCCGGTGCTCGACGCCTCCGAGATCGAGCGCTTCCTCGAGCTGGTGCAGCGCCTGCCCGAGCTGACCGCCGCCGAGGTGGGGGAGCTGTCCATCGTCGCGAAGGCGGGTGTCCTGGCATCCGCCGCCGAGGCCCCGAAGGGGTTGTTCTGATGCTGTACTCCAACACTCCGGCGCACGAGAAGCGCCGTCTCTTCCGCGAGCGTCTCGCGACAGGCGAGCTGCTGCGCTTCCCTGGCGCGTTCAATCCGCTGTCGGCCCGGCTCATCGAGCAGAAGGGCTTCGAGGGCGTGTACATCTCGGGCGCTGTGCTCTCGGCCGATCTGGGCCTCCCCGACATCGGGCTGACCACCCTCACCGAGGTGGCCGGCCGCGGTCAGCAGATCGCCCGGATGACCGACCTCCCGGCCATCATCGACGCCGACACCGGGTTCGGCGAGCCGATGAACGTCGCCCGCACGATCCAGACGCTCGAGGATGCAGGCCTCGCCGGCGCGCACATCGAGGACCAGATCAACCCGAAGCGCTGCGGCCACCTCGACGGCAAGGCCGTCGTCGACGAGCAGACCGCCCTCAAGCGCATCCGGGCCGCCGTCGACGCCCGCCGGGACGAGAGCTTCCTCATCATGGCGCGCACCGACATCGCGGCGGTGGAGGGACTGTCCGCCGCGAAGGACCGTGCGAAGGCGCTGGTGGACGCCGGCGCCGACGCGATCTTCCCCGAGGCGATGCGGTCGCTGGAGGAGTTCGCGGCGATCCGGGACGCCGTGGACGTGCCGATCCTGGCGAACATGACCGAGTTCGGCAAGAGCGACCTGTTCTCGGTCGACCAGCTGCGCGACGTGGGCGTGAACATCGTCATCTGGCCGGTGTCACTGCTGCGGATCGCGATGGGCGCGGCGGGTCGCGCACTCGATACGCTGAACGAGGAGGGGCACCTCACCTCCAAGCTCGGCGAGATGCAGCACCGCGCCGATCTGTATGACCTCATCGACTACGAGTCGTACAACCACTTCGACTCCGGCGTCTTCAACTTCACCGTCACGAAGGGCTGAGCAATGACCGAGGACATCAAGAAGGGCCTCGCCGGCGTCGTCGCCGACGTCACCGCCATCAGCAAGGTCAACCCCGAGACGAACAGCCTGCTCTACCGCGGGTACCCCGTCCAGGAGCTGGCGGCGACCCAGCCGTTCGAGGCCGTCGCCTACCTGCTGTGGAACGGCGAGCTGCCGGATGCCGAGCAGCTGGCGCAGTTCCGCGAGACCGAGCGGGCGCACCGTGCACTTTCGCCACGGGTGAAGGACGCCATCGACGCGCTGCCGCTGGACGCGCACCCGATGGACGAGGTGCGCACCGCCGTCAGCGTCATCGGCGCGATCGAGACCGCAGGCACCGGCAACGTGCTCGATGCGGTCGGCACGCCCGAGCAGAACCTGCAGCGCAGCCTGCAGCTGTTCGCCGTGCTTCCTGCGATCGTCGCCTACGGTCAGCGGCGCCGCCGCGGCCAGGCGCTGATCGAATCGCGCGACGATCTGGACTACGCCGCCAACTTCCTCTGGCTCACCTTCGGGGAGGAGCCGGATGCCGTGGTCGTGGACGCCTTCAACCGCTCGATGATCCTGTACGCGGAGCACTCCTTCAACGCCTCCACGTTCACGGCCCGGGTGATCACCTCGACCCTCAGCGACCTGTACTCGGCCGTGGTCGGTGCGATCGGCGCGCTGAAGGGCCCGCTGCACGGCGGCGCCAACGAAGCCGTCATGCACATCTTCGACGAGATCGGCACGGCCGATCAGGTGGTGCCGTGGCTGGAGCGGGCGCTCGCCGAGAAGCGCAAGATCATGGGCTTCGGGCACCGGGTGTACAAGCGAGGCGACTCGCGCGTGCCGACCATGAAGGCCGCGCTGGACACCCTGGTCGAGCACTACGACCGCCCCGATGTCGCCGAGCTGTACGAGAAGCTCGAGAGCGAATTCGTCGAGCGGAAGGGCATCTACCCGAACCTCGACTACCCGTCGGGTCCGGCGTACAACCTGATCGGCTACGACACCCTCACGTTCACCCCGCTGTTCATCGCGGCGCGCATCACCGGCTGGACCGCGCACATCCTCGAACAGCAGGCCTCCAACGCGCTGATCAGGCCGCTGTCGGCGTACAACGGCGTCGACGAGCGCCACATCGACAGCTACGCGCCCGACACCGCCGCGATCGAGGTGCAGGAGCGTCCCGAGGAGGCGGCGGGCTGACCGGCATCCGTGGCTCCGCCTCCCGGTGAGGCATCGGGCACGAGGTCCAGCGTGTAAGGCGCGGACCTCGTGCCCGATCTCGTCCGGGGGTGACGCCGAGGAATGTTCACGTTATCATTCTGGTGTCATCCGAGCAGGGGAGCCACCACGTGACATTCGATCCCGTCTTCGACATCGACCGCATCGCCGACCCGCGCTTCGTCTCGGAGAACCGCCTGCCGGCGCACTCCGACCACCGCTGGTTCCGGGACGCCGACGAGGCGCGCGCCGGCGTCAGCTCCTTCGAGCAGTCCCTCAACGGACGCTGGGCGTTCCACTGCGCACGCAATCAGCGCGAGGCGCCGTCGGACTTCGCCGACCCGGGATACGACGTCTCCGCCTGGGACATGATCCGGGTGCCCTCGCACCTGCAGCTGGAGGGCTACGACCGCCCCCAGTACGTCAACGTCGGGTACGCGTGGGACGGGCAGGAGGGCATCGTCCCCGGTCAGGTGCCCGAGCGCGACAACCCGATCGGATGCTATGTCCGCACGTTCACGCTGGGCGCCCCGCTGCAGACAGGCGAACGCCTGAGCGTGAGCTTCCACGGCGCGGAGAGCGCGATCGCGGTGTGGCTGAACGGGCGGTACATCGGGTACAGCACCGACGGCTTCACGCCCGGCGAGTTCGACCTGACGGACGCGCTCGTCGAGGGCGAGAACCGTCTGGCCGCTCAGGTCTTCACCTACAGCGCCGGATCGTGGCTCGAGGACCAGGACTTCTTCCGCTTCTCCGGCATCTTCCGCGACGTCGTGCTGTACCGCCGTCCCGTCGTGCACGCCGAGCACCTGCGCGTGCGGACCGTGGTCGCCGAGGACCTGGCATCCGCCGACATCGAGCTGCGTGTGGATCTCGCAGGCGAAGGAACGGCATCCGCGCGCATCGACGGGCTCGGCGAGCTGACCGCCCGCGGCGACGGCGCCCTGGTGCTGCATGTCGAGGATCCGCACCTGTGGAGCCCGGAGGACCCGCACCTGCACGACCTGGTCATCGAGGTTCGGGACGCGGGCGGGGCTGTGACCGAGGTGATCCCGCAGCGCGTCGGCATCCGCCGCTTCGGCATCGAGAACGGCGTGCTCTCGCTCAACGGCGCGCGCGTCGTGTTCAACGGCATCAACCGTCACGAGTTCTCCCTCGCCGGACGCGTGCCGTCGAGGGAGCTGACCGAGGCCGACCTGCGGGTGCTGAAGGCCCACAACGTCAATGCCGTGCGCACCAGTCACTACCCCAACGACTCCGCGTTCTACGAGCTGGCCGACGAGTACGGGCTGCTCGTGATCGACGAGATGAACATGGAGACGCACGGGCGCTGGACCGAGATCCGCCAGCGCGGCGCGGCGGAGGACATCTCCATCCCCGGCGACCACGACGAATGGCGGCCCGCGGCGCTGGACCGTGCGCGCAGCATGCTCGAGCGCGACCGCAACCACCCGAGCGTCGTGATCTGGTCGTGCGGCAACGAGTCGTACGGCGGCGCCGTGCTGCGGGACGTGGCCGACTGGTTCCGCCAGGCGGATGACCGGCCCGTCCACTACGAGGGTGTGACCTGGGACCCGCGGTATCCCGAGACGACTGACATCACGAGCCAGATGTACACCCCGGCCGCCGCCGTCGAGCGGCAGCTGAGCGAGCACCGGGACAAGCCGTTCATCCTGTGCGAGTACGCGCACGCGATGGGCAACTCCTTCGGTGGTGTGGCGGAGTACGTCGAGCTCGCGTACCGCGAGGAGCTGTTCCAGGGCGGATTCATCTGGGACTTCGCGGATCAGGCCATCCGGATGCGCGACCGGTACGGGCGCGAGTTCCTGGGCTACGGCGGCGACAACGGCGAGTCGCCGCACGACCACGACTTCAGCGGCAACGGGATCCTCTTCGCGGACCGCACCCTCTCGCCCAAGGCGCAGGAGATGAAGAAGCTGTTCCAGCCCTTCGTCATCGAGGTCTCGCCGGCCGAGGTCGCGATCACGAGCAGGATGCTGTTCACCTCGTCGGCGGCGTTCGAGACGCGCGTGTCGATCGCTCGCGAGGGCAGGGTCGTGGCCTCCGGTGTCATCGACA
>Ga0256796_1000478_pt1 | contig 16923 bp, 17 predicted proteins | sample MC6MC0947MT_FD_190209 | JGI IMG/M metagenome (GOLD analysis project Ga0256796, IMG submission 190209) | Metatranscriptome of enriched soil aggregate microbial communities from Iowa State University, Ames, United States - MC6-MC0947-MT... | ecosystem: Environmental > Terrestrial > Soil >...
CGCACTGACCTAAAAAATTGAGACAAATAAAAACACCTTTCGTTGAAAAACGGGTATTGTACCTTATCAAATCAACGTGGAGGTGTTTTTCTATGAGGACAAGAGTTAGTTATCCAGTAGAAGTGAAAATGAAAGCAATTGAAATGAGATTAGCAGGGATTCCTGTAAAACAAGTACTAGAGGAGCTAAATATTCGTAACCATTCTCAGTTAAAAACATGGATGAAATGGTACAGGAATGGTGAATTACATCGTCTTGAACAACCTGTAGGAAAACAATATACCTTTGGCAAAGGACCTGAATATGAAAGTGAAACCGCTAAGTTACAAGCAGAGAATCGTTATTTAAAGCAACAAATTGAAGTTTTAAAAAAGTACGCAGAGTTGGAGAGGAAGTGGTCCCAAAAGTTGTAGTTGCGCTAGTAGAGGAGCTAAAAGAAATTATGCCGATTGGTGAAATTTGCCGTCATTTAGGTGTAGCCCGTTCATCATATTATCGCTGGAAGGCCAATAGAAACAAAGTAACTCAAAAGGATCTTCGAGACCAAGAAATTGGTGACTTGTGCAAGCTACACAAATTCAGATACGGCTATCGAAAAATCACAGAATTACTTAAAGGCATTAGTGAGAAAACAGTGCAAAGTGTGATGCGAAAATATGACTGGCAATGTCGTGTGAAGGTAAAGAAACGTAAACGTACAGGACAACCAGCTCATATTGTTCCTAACTTATTAGCACGTGATTTTACGGCAACAAAACCGTTGGAAAAGCTCGTAACAGATATTACTTACTTGCCTTTTGGACAATCCATAATGTACCTTTCAAGTATCTTAGACCTATTTAATGGCGAAATTATTGCGTATACAATTGGGTTTACACAAGACACTGACCTTGTCTTAGATACGCTGAATCAATTACCAGATTTACCAGGGGGCTGTATTCTGCATAGCGATCAAGGTTCTGTTTACACATCTTACGTGTATCAGAAGGCAGTCAAAGAAAAAGGAATTACCATGAGCATGTCTCGTAAAGGCACGCCCACTGATAATTCCCCAATTGAAACGTTTCACTCCTCGCTAAAGTCTGAAACGTTCTACCTCGATGATATTTATCGCACAACAAATGCGTGTGTAATAAATATTGTCGAAGAATACATTTACTATTATAACAATATTCGGATTAAAACGAAATTAAACAACCAGTCGCCGGTTCAATACCGTCAACTGGCTGTAAAATAGGGTGTTTTCTTACTGTCTCAAAAATGACACTCAGTGCCAAATTAGGATGGTGCTTTTTTATGTATCAAGTAAAACTTCATTATTTATATTGAATTAGGGAAACATTTTACCTTTTCAACTGCTTCTAGTAATTTTTTTGTGACAATCTCTGATTCATCAATATGGTCAGTTAATACTTTATTTGTATCATCAAATAGTGCAGTCGTCGTTTTAAACTTACTCATGACATCTTCAGTCGATATTTTTTGGCTATCAATATAGTGAAGCAATTCCTTCACTTCACTTTGCACATTCACGATAATTTGGAGTAATGCATTAATTTGTTCAGAAGTATCCGTACTTTTTTGAAGCCCCTCTGTCACTAATTGCATGTTATTTTTATTATCCTCATATGCTTCTGCTATTTGATCTTCAATTTTTTTCGTAAGATTCACAATATCCTCTGTGCTTGATTTTGTATTTTCAGCAAGCTTTCGCACTTCTTCTGCAACGACTGAAAACCCTTTTCCATGCTCACCGGCTCTCGCTGCTTCAATAGATGCATTTAATGCAAGTAGATTGGTTTGATTAGAAATCTCACTGATTACTTTTACGATATCTGTTATTTGCTTTGAACGTTCACTTAAATGATTCATACTATTGGTTGTTTTTCTTGATTGCTCACCTAGCTCATCAATGACATGCTGAACTTCTTTTACAGCTTGCTTACTTTCTATAGATAAAGAAACCATTTCATCTGATGAAACGATTAAAGAATTCCCTTTTTCAAGAGCATGTCCAGATATTGTATTGGATTCAATTGTGCTGTTTTCTACTCGATTAAACTCGTTTAAAATATTTGTTACCATTTCACCCAAAATGACATGTTGGTGATTAACTATATCATGTTGTCCAATCGTCGAAATTAACTCTTTATGTAATTCGTTTAGAAAAAATTGGAATTCGTTATCCTTCTTATCCAACTTTGCATTCAATTCATCAATTTTTTCCTTAAATTGTTCTATATCTTCTCTTTTTGATTGAAATATCGTTAACACATGCCATCACTCCAGTAACTAGATTTGTATTAATTTTACTCTCTTTGAAGTAATTAATAAACAAATATCGTAAAAGTAAACTGTCCACAAAAAAATCCCACTTCTATCATAGCTTTTCCTGATAGAAGTGGGATTTTAATTTTTAGTATGCTAAACCAAATAGAGCTTTAATATGTGTTAAATAACGAATATTTGAAGCTTCTTTCATTAATGTTGCAGGAAGACCTTTAAGTTGTGTGTTGCTAGCACCAATCGTAGCAACGGCATCTTTACGGCCTAGACTTGCAAGTGTACCAGAGTTCACTGCTGAGAATGATTTCATCTCTTGATTTTTGTATTGTGCAAAGACATTATATCCAGCGAACTCACCCATTTGCCATGCAACTTGTGCAGTTGGCGCGTAAAGTGGACGACCACCGTCACCTGGTAATGCCACAGATGCGTCACCAATAACAAATACATCTTCATGTGATGTAGATTGTAGGAATTCATTAATTGTTGCTTTACCGCGATCAGCTGCAAGACCTGATTCACCTACTAGTGGAAGTGGTGCTACCCCACCAGTCCATACAAGTGTGTTTGCAACAATTGGTTCACGGTCTTTTAGCGAAATAACGTTACCGTCAACACCAGTTACAGGTGTACCCGTGATAAATTCTACACCACGTTTTGTTAAGCTTTCAGTAGCACGTTGGATAAGTGTATCCGGAAGTACTGGTAAGATCTTTGGACCTGCTTCAACAAGTTTAATTTTAAGATCAGCAAAGTTGACACCGTGTTTTGCAGCGATTTTCGGGAAGTTGTCCACGATTTCACCAACAAGCTCAACACCTGTTAAACCGCCACCACCGATAACGATTGTTGCATCCGCTTCATCTTTAGATTGTGCATATGCTTTAATGCGATCTTCGATATGTTTGTTAATTTTATTGGCATCATTTACTGATTTAAGAACCATTGAGTTTTCTTCTAATCCAGGGATACCGAAGAAACCAGTTTGGCTTCCTAAAGATACTACAAGTGTATCGTAAGTTAATGTATAGCCATTATCTAGATCAACTTTTTTATTATCTACATTGAATTTCGTTACTTTCGCAATGTGTAGATCGATGTCTAAACCTTTAAAGATTTTTTTAAGTGGTAATGCAACAGCACCTTCTGCAATTGTACCACCAGCTAAACGGTGAAGCTCTGTGATAATTTGGTGTGTTGGGAATTGGTTTACTACAGTAATTTTAGCTTCATCAGCTGATAAATACTTACGTGCTGTTAATGCAGTTAAAACGCCCGCGTAACCCGCACCTAAGATGACGATTTCTTTTGACATGATTAATTAATCCTCCGTCCTTACGAATTGAATTTACCTTGAGTCTTATTTAGCTTTGCGTTCTGCGTTTACTTGTAAGAATGCATTAACAAAACGGAAAACATTTTGAACTTGAGGGTCTTTTAACATTTTCACTAGACCGAATAAACCAATTACTTCATGGCTTTCAGATGCACGGTCTTTCGCTTCAATTGCAGTTGCTGCAAGATTTTTCGCAGAGTCTACTACAGGGCCAGCCATTTCTGTTACTGCTCCAACAGTATCGTTTTTAAGCACTTCATCTGTCGCAACAGCTTGAGCAAACTCGTATGATTTCGTTAATAATGTCATCATTTCCGTTAACTTTGGTAATTGCTCAACTAAAGTTGTAAGAGATTCTTGCACTTCAGGCTTTAATAATTGATCTAGGACATCTAATTGTTCTTTACTCACAGTTACTTGCTCAGCCTGTGTTTGGTTGTTCGTTTCTGACATTTTGAACTCTCCTTTGCCATCGCTAGTACTATTTTTTATTGCTTACATGTAAAAAAGACCATTAAGGTAAAACTTAACAGTCGTTACAGCGTATATCTTACACATTCACCAGTCTCAAGGGCTGGATAGCGTTTCGTATGACTTGTTATTACAATGTTAACTTTAAGTCGCAAAAAGCGCATCATAATACCATCCTTATCTTGTCTTGGTGACATTACAACCTTCATTATAAGACTGTTTGTACATTATTTCAATGTGCTAAATCACAATTTCGACAATCTTTTCAAAATTCATTGATTTTGGCAAATATTTATTGCAATTTCGTTTTCATTTTGTCCTCTGTAGTTGAAAAATGCAATCAGACCTCTCGTAGGTTATCATTCTTCATCTTTAATCTCTTTGTCATATTCAAGATTTCCAATTAAACTCCAACGGAATACCAGAAAAAATCAACTATTTCTTTTGCCGCCATAGCTTCTGTAAGAAACAATCTGTTCTCTTCTCCATCTTTAAAATAGCCAACAGACATTAATGCCATGAAGGTATGGGCAAAAAAAGTGGAATTCCCTTTTCTGATGGTTCCCTTGTCCATTTCTATTTGCATAGCTTGCTCAATTGTTTGATACATTTCATTTTCGGATGCTTGTACTTGTTTCAACTGAGATTCCGATAAATTGATGCTAGCCTCTTTCATAAAATTTTTCATATCAATATCGATAGTAGCTGATAAATGAACTACAACGAGCTGCTCGAGGCGTTCTTTAAATGGTTTGTGTTGCTCCAAAATTTGTAAAATAGATAACTTGATGCGATCCATCATAGCGATTAGTGCAGATGTATATAATTCGCCTTTAGTTGGGTAGTAGTAATAGATAGTAGCCTTTGTTACGTTACAAGCCTTTGCTACATCATCCATCGAAATATTTTTGTAGCCTTCTTTAATAAAAAGTTTAGTAGCCGTCTCAAGGACTAGATTTTTTGTCGGTTTCGCATTTTCATCATGGCGAGGTCTTCCAAGAACACGCGGTATCTGCTTCAACAAGTTCGCCTCCTTTATAAATAAGCATTCTTTTTAAACATATTATAACATATCAGTATTTCTAGATTGATTAATTAACCTTCTAGTATATATAATTAAATCACTTACATGAAACGGAGGTCTTCACATGAAAAAACATCCACTTGAGCAATGGGGCTCAATGGTTGCAAGTAAAAAGGGGCGTATATTAGCACTAGCCTTTTGGGTGTTATTAGTCGTTGTGCTATCGTTTGCTTGGCCACAAATCAATAGCATCGAAAGTGAATCGGGCAAAAACTTACCTGACACTGCAATGTCTGAACAAGCTGCAGCAATGATTGCTGACCAATTTCCTAATGATGCAGGTACACCCTTATTATTGGTTTGGTATCGTGACAGTGGTCTAACCACTGAAGATTTTTCAGCAATACAAGGTGTTTACAATGCGCTTCAAACAAAGCCTTTAGCTCATCAAACGATTGTTCCACCATTTGATAAAATGCCACCTCAGGCTCTAACAGCTGCTGCTTCAGAAAATGGCACAACAATTGTTACTCCTGTATTCTTTGAAAAAGGGGTCTCTACAGATGCACTGCAGGATAGTTTAAATAATCTAACAAAAATAATGGAGAATAACCAAGTCCAATTAGATAAAGAACTCTCTAATGACATGCTTCATGTACGTTATTCAGGACCCGTTGGAATCGCCACTGATGCAGTCAGTTTATTCTCTCAGGCAGATGTGAAGCTATTGATAGCAACAGTATTACTCGTTTTAGTACTACTTATTATTATATATCGCTCCCCATTACTGGCCATTATTCCTTTACTTGTTGTAGGACTTGCCTACGGAGCGATTAGCCCTACCTTAGGTTTCTTTGCGGATCATGGATGGATTGATAAAGATTCACAAGCGGTCTCTATTATGACAGTTTTACTCTTTGGTGCAGGTACTGATTATTGTTTATTCTTGATATCTAAATATCGAGAAATTCTCTTCCAGGTTGAGGATAAGACTGTCGCTATGAAACTCGCTGTCAAAGAATCAGGTGGTGCTATTTTAATGAGTGCCCTGACGGTTGTCATTGGTTTAGCTACTCTAAGTCTTGCTCATTATGGGGCATTTCAACGCTTTGCCGTGCCATTTAGCTTTGGTGTGCTTGTAATGGGGATTGCAGCATTAGTCGTCCTCCCTGCTATTCTTGTCATCATCGGTCGTGTAGCTTTCTTCCCATTCATTCCACGCACAGAAGAGATGGCACATAGAAAAGGAAAGAAACAACATAAACCATCACATAAGATTAGTCATAAAATCGGACATTTTGTTACCCATAAACCATGGGTTGTTATTGCTGTAACAGTGATCTTACTTGGAGGATTGGCAGCGTTCGTTCCACGTATTCAGTATACGTTTGATTTACTTTCATCCTTCCCTAAAGATATGCCGTCGCGAGAAGGCTTTACTTTAATAGAAGAGAATTTTTCACCTGGCGAATTAGCACCCGTACAATTAGTGATTGACACAGAGGGTAATGCTATTAATTTACAACAGCAACTTTCTACAATCTCTTACATTGATGGTGTGGCAGATGTACAGATAGGCGAAAAAAATAATGACATTCAATTATATGAACTATCTTTAAACGCCAACCCCTATTCGAAGGAATCTTTGGCTCATATTCCTGAATTAAAGGCGGAAGTTGTCGAAATGCTGGAGCAAAAAGGACTCAGTAATGCTGGCAAACATGTTTGGATTGGCGGAGAAACTGCTAGTCAATATGATACCCAACAGATAACCAAGCGTGATGAAACGGTTATCATGCCAACCATGATTGCTTTAATCGCGTTATTATTATTTGTTTATTTACGCTCCATTACTGCAACTGTTTACTTACTAGCAACGGTTATCATCTCTTACTTTGGAGCATTAGGCGCAGGATGGTTGATTTTACATCATATCATGGGTGCAGAAGCCATTTCTGGAGCTATTCCATTGTATTCATTCGTGTTCTTAGTAGCACTCGGAGAAGATTATAATATCTTTATGATTTCAGAGATTTGGAAAAAACGTAAAACAACTGATCATTTAACAGCTGTAGAAGAAGGTGTTGTACGAACAGGAAGTGTAATTACATCTGCTGGACTCATTTTAGCAGGTACTTTCGCAGTCTTAGCAACATTACCTATTCAGGTACTTGTTCAATTTGGTGTTGTAACAGCAATCGGTGTACTTCTCGATACATTCATTGTTCGACCATTGCTTGTTCCAGCAATCACAACGGTTCTAGGCAAATACGCATTTTGGCCAGGGAAATTATTCAAAAAAGAGGCCTAACATATAAAAATAACACGGATATTAGCATTCGTCAGAGTCAACTCCACTTGCTAATATTCGTGTTATTTTATGTATTAATACTAGAATCATTCATCATATATTTATACTAATATGAGCCTTATTTGATTTCTATTAAAGGAGTGATGTTCTTGGATTTTTCTAAATTACAGCAACGTTTCCCATTACTAAGCCCCTTTTCAGGCAACATAGTAGAAAATTATGTATTTAATTTTGATAACGCGCTTTATGAAATACCGAAGTATACCATCACTCAAAATGAATTAGAGCTGTTACAAATATTCTCTGGCCCAATGGCTTTGCCAAATGAATATGATATGGTTTGGTTGGATTATTTTACAGGCAAAACTGATATTGCTCCCAAGGATATTCCTATGCATCGTTTGTTATTTCTTCATTTTGACAAAGTATTTTCTGCACCTACATTACTACGGACAGTCTTTGAAGCTTTTTTAGGAAAGAAAATATTACTGTTATCACTTAATCCCCAATTATTCATTATTATTGACTGCTGCGAGAGCGATGAATTATTAAATCTCACTCTTTATCTAGACCCTTTAATAGAAGATATAGAGGCTCCATTTAAAATTTTTGTTTCTGATGTTTTATCAGACATGGTCATGACGAAGGAACGATTTAACTGGTATGTTCAACTTCAACATTCCATTTGGACTTATACAACAAAACATGTACTCACTCAACAGGATCTTTTAGTACCCTATATTACTCAACGCTTCAATTTCGAAGAGAAGAATATGTTTATCGCCTCTATTTTAAAAAGCGCAACATCTCAACCAGATCTACTATACACAATAAAACAATTGATTGAATATGAAGGAAATATCACATTGGCATCTAAAAAATTGTTTATGCACCGTAATACCCTCCAAAACCGATTAGAAAAGTTTCAGCAGCTAACACAAAAGGACATTCGCCAATTTACTCACCGATTAGAAGTATATCTCGCCATCACTTTCTTAGCTTCACATTAAAGCATACTGCACAATCTGTCACTTCAATACTGTGCACACTTTCTCTATCGCTGTATGAAGAAGTCAATTACAATGAAGGTATGACTTGCAAAGGGGTGTAGCGTATATGGCGGAAATGAGATTAGAGCATATCTATAAAATATACGATAAAAATATTCAAGCTGTAAGTGATTTTAATTTGCATATTCATGATAAAGAATTCATTGTATTTGTTGGTCCTTCTGGTTGTGGTAAGACCACAACCTTGCGTATGATTGCTGGCTTAGAGGACATATCCAAAGGAGAGCTTTATATAGACGACGTCTTAATGAATGACGTGGAATCAAAAGATCGTAGCATCGCCATGGTGTTCCAAAGCTATGCTTTATATCCGCATATGACAGTCTATGATAATATGGCATTTAGCTTAAAGCTTCGAAAGGTTGATAAAAAGGAAATAGATCATCGCGTCAGAGAGGCTGCCAAAATATTAGGTTTAGAAGATTATTTAAAAAGAAAGCCCAAAGCATTATCCGGTGGTCAACGTCAGCGTGTCGCACTTGGCCGCGCTATTGTTAGAGACGCTAAGGTTTTTTTAATGGATGAGCCACTTTCAAATTTGGATGCTAAGCTACGTGTCCAAATGCGTGCTGAAATTCAGAAGCTACATCAGCGGATTCAGACAACAACTATATATGTCACACATGACCAAACAGAGGCTATGACTATGGCCACTCGTCTCGTTGTCATGAAGGATGGCCTTATCCAGCAAATTGGTGCTCCTAAAGAAGTCTATGATACACCACAAAACATGTTTGTAGCAGGCTTTATCGGGTCACCTTCTATGAACCTATTCCAATGTCATCTCACGGAAACAGCTATTATTATTGGTGAACAAGCGTTCCCAATTCCTTCTATATACAAGCCCTTGTTAAAGGAAAAAAATTATTTAGGGAAAGAAATCGTGATGGGGATACGTCCTGAGGATTTACAAATAACGAATGACTTCTCTCCCTATGCTTTTAAGGCCACAGTTGACGTTGCCGAATTACTTGGAGCAGAAACCTTCCTCTATTGCTCTCTTGCCAACCAGTCATTGATTGCACGAGTTCAGGCAGATAGCAATTTGCACCCTTCTGATGTTGCAACACTTGTCATGAAGGAAGAAAAGATTCATTTCTTCGACCCTAAAACGGAAGAACGTCTTTAAATAAATCAAGAATTAGACTCCCCCTATAAAGGAGGGAGTTTTCTGTACAGGACGATTCTCTTTTGGTAAAAAATATTAGTTTAATCAAATAATAAAACGAAGACGATGCTATGAAATCCATCGCCTTCGTTTTACTTTATTTTTCTTTTAGCCACTTTTTTATGCAGCCCTTGAATAACTGTTCGTGTCTCATCTAAATAATCAATTGTCTGATTAAAGGCACTAGTTACTACTCCCATAAATAAAATATCAATGACAAGAAGCTGAGCAAGGCGTGAGGAAGTAGCACCGCTTCTAAAGGTTGCTTCTACATTAGGTGATACATATAAACAAATATCTGCTAAACTAGACACCAATGAACTACCGTAGCGTGTTAAGCTTATTGTAGTAGCAGGTGTTTGGCCAGCAATTTCTAGAATTTTGGCCACTTCATGTGTTTCTCCAGAGAAGGATATACCAACTACCACATCCCCCTCCTGTGCATTGACAACCGCTGTAGCCCCTAAGTGTAAATCCATAAATGCTTTACTGTGCTTATTAATTCTTAAAAATTTTTGATCTGCGTCCATTGCTGTAATACCAGAAGCACCTACACCAAAAAAAATAATTCTTTTGGCTTTTGCTAAAGCTGATACAGCCTGTTCTAATTCAGCCTTATCTATTAAATTGGCCGTTTGTGTCAGAATTTCACTGCTCTGCAATGTCACCTTTTCTACAATTGATTGTAATGGCTCATTTGCCTCAATATCTCTATCCACTGTATTCTTACGCTGTAAATCGCCCGCAATACGTAATTTCAACTCCTGAACGCCACTAACATTTAAAGATTTGCATAAACGAATAACAGCCGCACTACTCGTCTGACTTGCCTCCCCCAACTCAACAGCGGTCATTTTAATGGCCTGTGTTGGATATTCTAAAATAAAGCTTGCCACCTTTTTTTCAGAAGGGGGTAGCTTCTCACGCATTTCTGATAGCATAATTAAGCCAGCGTTTATTTTTTCCATACTCTTCATCCCCGCCTCTAGTATGTAGCCTGCAAGAAAAAGTGAATGGAGTAGTTCCATCCACCTCTTCCTTCAATGCTTCCTTAACTCTACAGCTCTACGGACATGCCCTTCGGATTGAGCAAGTAATGTTGTCGCTTCTTCTAACATTGTATTCGTCAGTAACATTACAATAGCAAGCTTCACTTGATAGTTGGTTTGCTCTAAAGCTCTTTCGGCTTGAATATAGGAGACTCCTGTAACTTCACAAACAATTTGTTTGGCACGTTCTCGCAATTTAAAATTACTTGCATGAACATCCACCATTAAATTTTTGTAGACTTTTCCAAGCTTAATCATGGTGGTTGTTGTAATCATATTCAGTATTTGTTTATGGGCTGTTGCAGCCTTTAATCTGGTAGAACCTGTTAGAATTTCTGGACCAGTAATGACCTCAATGGCTATATCTGCATTTTCGCTAATGATCGAATGGGAATTACTGACCAAACTAATGGTTTTTGCTCCTATTTGCTGGGCATAGTTTAATGCTCCTTTAACAAAGGGCGTTCTACCACTTGCTGCAATCCCTATTACTATATCTTGCTTAGTTAGCTGTTGTTTCTCTAACTCTTGCTTACCTAAAGACAAATCATCTTCTGCCCCTTCTATGGCGAGCATCACTGCCTCTGAACCCCCTGCTAATATAGCCTGCACAAGCTTAGATGAAGTACTAAATGTTGGTGGACATTCAACTGCATCCAGCAATCCTATTCTCCCACTCGTCCCTGCACCTACATAAAACAACCTACCACCATTCTTCAGCGCATGCACAACAGCCACAATAGCTTGTTCGATTTCAGGCAAAACCTTAGATATAGCTTGTGGAATTTTTTTATCCTCTTCATGCATTAGCTTTACAATTTCAGCAATGGACATTAAATCCAAATTGGTCGTATCTGGATGATAGCCCTCAGTCGTCAGTCTTGTCATTCGCTCCATTGAAGTCAAATCCCTCCATTCGAATTTTTTATGCTTATCCACGTTTCCTTAACTGTTTCTTGTAAAGCACCTGTCATTTGAATTCCTTCACTAAAGAGCCCATTTATAAAAGCGCCAATAGCAGGTGGTACTTCAGGAAGAATGATTCGATTATAAATAGTAGCTTGTTGCAATTTCTCTTGAAAGCATTGAACAAAATAACCATTTTTGAATAAACCTCCACAAATGACAATAGGAAAACTTTTCACTTGGGGTTCCTTTTTGAACATCATTTGGAGTAGTTGAACTAGATGAAATACAGCATGATCAACAATCCTCTTCGCTATATCATTGTTTTGAGTAGCTAAAAGTAAGACCGTACTAGCAATAGAGGCCATGCATACGCGTGGTTGCGAATGCTCATAGATTAGCGTAATAATTCCTGTAGGATCTGTTAAGGCTAGACGCTCTAACACAGCTTCTGTAAAAGCATCTTCATATAAACCATAAGCATCATAATTACGAGTAATTGTACGCAATGCCTCTTGTCCAATAGAGTAGCCACTGCCTTCGTCTCCCAATAGATAACCCCATCCTCCAGCACGACTGACGAGATGGTTTTGTTGAACAGCATAAACGATTGAACCCGTTCCTGCTATAACAACTAGCCCTTCCTGCGTAAATGTCCCACTAGTGAGTGCCGCTACTGCATCATTGGTAATAATAATCCTACAGGAAGTGGCAGGGAAAATAAGACCTATCCACCTCTTCCAACGTATTAAATCTTCCTGACGATCCCCGCCAGCTACACATAAGAAGATCGTCGAAACGTCGTTTTTTGTGGTACCTACCTTCTGCATTAAGCATTCTAGTAACTGTTTGATTTGTTGTCTTACCTCATTGGTTGGGGTTGATTTTATATTCGTCCCCTCTCCATCAATATAGGCGAGCACTTCTCCTTCTTTTGTACCGATCACTGCACGAGTTTTCGTCCCACCACCGTCGACACCAATAATGTATTGCTTATTTAATGGCACCAGCCGTCAGCCCCTCCATAAATTGCTTTGAAGCAATAAAGAATAATAGGATCATTGGTAATGATGCTAGGGTTAGTCCTGCAAAAAGCGAGCCCCAATCAGCCGAATGCTCCCCAAAGAGAGACATCATTCCTACGGGTATTGTGCGTTTCATCTTCTCTGTAATAAAAATAAGTGGGAAGAAAAAATCATTCCAAGCCGCGATAAAATTGATAATAACGACTGTTCCAAGTGCTGGTCGCATTAACGGTAGAACAACATGCCAAAGTACCCTTAAATTTCCCGCGCCATCAATACGGGCAGCCTCCTCCAGTTCGTACGGCATCGTTTTAAAAAAGCCTGTTAGTATCAGCATGGATAAAGGTATACCTGTCGCCGTATTCATCAAAATTAAAGCCCATAAAGAATTAACCAGCCCTAAATCACGCATTAAAATGAAAAGTGGTACGATCCCCAATTTTATTGGGATCATCATACCTAATAAGAAAATAAAGAATAATGCATGGTTCCAAGAAAATTTAAAGCGTGCAATATAAAATGATGCCAATGAACAAACAACCACAATCAGTACAACAGATACAATACTGACAAATATACTGTTCATAAAATAGGTGGTGAATGGAATTTTAGACAACAATGTACGGTAAGTATCCAAACTAAAGCTAGTTGGAAAGCCCAATGGATCTTTGTAAATGTCCACACTCTTCTTGAAGGAAGACAAGATCATTAACAAAATAGGATATAAACTGATTGTCGCCACTGTAAATACAACAAGATAATAGAATGGTCGAACCCAAATGGCACCTTGTTTCATATATTCACCCCTTACATTTGGACATCTTTTTTATTGGCAAAGCGTAAAAATACCGTTGTACAAATTAATATAAATAGAAACAGCACTGTCGCTAACGCAGACCCTAAGCCAATAGCTGTCGTACCAGAAGCCGTTGAGCTACCAAATGCCAAGCGATAGAAAAACACAGCCAATGTATCTGTAGAATAATAAGGCTCTCCCATAGAACCTTGCATCGCATAAACAAGTTCGAATGCCTCAAAGGATTGAATAAATGTTAAAATGCCCATGATCATAATAGATGGCACCATTAAAGGCAAATAAATTGTGCGCAATAAGGTTAAACCTTTTGCACCGTCTAGCTTCGCAGCCTCAATCAACTCACCTGGAATGCCCTGGAATCCAGCTAAAAAAATTAAAACGCCAAAGCCTAGTCCAAACCAACAATTCACTAAAATAATGGCAATCAAAGCTGTTCCCGGATCACCAAGCCAAGCTTTTTGTAAGGTTTCTAAACCTAATTTCTCTAAAAGGACATTTAAAGTTCCAAAATTAGGATTTAGAATGAGCTTCCATAAGAAACCTACAACAATCACGGATAATAACCGCGGAAGAAAAAAGGCTGCCTTGAAAAACTCAGCTCCCTTAATTTTTTGATAGATAATAAATGCTAGAAAGAAAGCCACCCCATTCATGACAACCATTTGCACAACAAAATATAGGATATTATGTTTGAAGGCATTCCAAAACATGGAGCCATAGGGTTCCGTCGTGAAAAGCGTCACAAAATTTCGGAAGCCAATAAAATCCCCACGCGCCATCCCTCTCCATTCAAAAAAACTATAGGATAAAGCTGCTAGTATTGGATACAGCACAAACATTCCATAAATTATTAATGCAGGGATAGGGAAAAGGTGGATAGTCCACCTTTTCGATGATTTTCTTTTTGTTAACGGTGAAGCTGTAGATTCCCTCATGATGAACAGCCCCCTTTAAAGTTTTGAGAAAGGAAGTCCCCTTATACTCCTTAAAGGTGTTTCAGGGGCCATGTAGGACTTTATCTATTTTTGAAATGGTGTGTACCAAGTTTTAGCGTTTTCCTGCACTTTTGCAGCTACCTCTTCAACTGTTACTTGACCTAAATACATGCCTTGTAGCTCACTTTCAAGTAAACTTTTCGTTGTTGGATCCCCTCCAGTAAAATTGGTAACCCACATGTATGGTGTTGCTTCATTTGCAGTGGACTTACTTATATCATTTAATAAAGTATCGTCAGAAGTAATACCAGGAATAGCACTAATCATGGAAAATTCCTTCACGAACAACTCTCCAAATTCTTTTGTAGTTAAAAACTCTAAAAATACTTTAGCCGCCTCTTTATTTTTCGAGTTTGCATTGATTGCAAATGAGCCATCCACCCAAGTTGTCACTGTTTTATGACCCTCTTTAGATGGAATAGGGAAATACCCTAAATCTAAATCTGGATTCATTTCTAATACAACAGGAATTTCCCAGCTACCTAACGGGAACATAGCAGCGTCTTCTAACGCAAACAAAGTACGAATATCATCCATTCCTAAGCCTTCTGAATTGGCAGGAAAATACTTTTTCAAGTCATTCATTATTTGTATCGATTCGATAAACTTAGCATCTGTAAAATCCTTATCTCCCGCAAGCACTGCTTGATAGAAATCATTTCCCTCATAAATCGCCGGCCCTACAATACCATGCAGTAATGACAATAACCAACCTTCCTTAGTTCCCATTGCGATTGGTGTAATGCCTTTTTCAAGTAATTGATCATTTAATGCTATGAACTCATCCCAAGTAGTAGGTACTTCAAGGTTATTATCCTTAAAGATCTTTTTATTATAGAAAAATTGGGTGGAGCTCAAATTGATCGGTACCCCATATTGATTTCCTTCTTTATCACGAGATGCTAGTAATGCCTCCTCAGGAAATGTGCTCAAACCATTCAAGCCATTTATTTTCTCGACATACCCTGCTTCAGCAAGCTTTAATCCAGCAGCATAAGGACGTAAGTGGAAAATATCTGGACCTTCCCCAGCCTGTAATGCTGTGTTGAGAACGGTGTTATACTCTGTATTTTTAGTCGGGTTAAAGGAAATGTGTATATCCGGATGTTGTTCATTAAATAAAGCAATAACTTTTTCATATTTAGCTACATCTTCTGTACGCCAACTTCCTATCGTAAGTGAGATTTCTTCTGTTTTCTCTCCTTCTTCCTTATCAGGTGTTGTTGAGACTGTTGTTTTCTCATTGGAGGTACATCCCACTAATGCTACAACGAATATTAATAGAAACAGCCATAACCATTTACTCTTTTGTTTCATATCAACTCATCCACCCTTCATATAAGTAATTTTTCATAGATCAACGTATGAAGCTTTTCACGAATACCTCTCATATTTGTATTCCTTCCATAATGAACCGCGTTCGTCAGGAAAATAACAAATGCCTTTTGAATAGGGTCCATCCAAATACTTGTGCCTGTAAAGCCTGTATGACCAAATGAGCCCTTGTTCCACCTCCTAGCAAAACAAGAAGATGAGTAATCCTCATTCCATACTTCAAACCCAAGTCCCCTATTCCTGAATGTCTTCGTATGGGCGAGTTTTAACCACTCATAAGGAAGAACCTCTTGTTGTGTCATGCCTAACCAAATTTTTGCATAACTCGCTAAGTCCTCTGCACATGAAAATAGACCTGCACTACCAGCAATTCCTTCTAACAATAGAGATTTTTCATCATGAACAATCCCTTGTATAAATTTTCCATTCACCATTTCTGTGGATGCCGCTACCCCTCGTTTATGCTCTGGTAATTGAAAGCTAGTACGGTTCATTTCCCAAGGCTTCAATATTTCCTGATCAACAAAATTACTCAGCGACATTCCCGAAATTTTTTCGATAACCTTCCCTAATAAGATCATGCCTAGATCGCTATAGAGCACACGTTCGTCTGGCTGATACACTACTTCACTTGTGAAAATCTCCTGCATTATGTCACGCTTATGGTATCTCTTCACTACAGGCACTAAGTCTGCTGGTAGCCCTGAACTATGCTGTAATAAATGTTGAATTGTAATATTCGGATACTTAAAATCTGGTAAATATGTTTGAACTGGATCTTTTACAGTCATTTGATGTCGACTCATCAGCAGTAAAATAGCTGGTAGTGTTGCAACTACTTTTGTTAATGACGCTAAATCAAACAGTGTATGGTTTAAAATCAGTTGTTTGCTGCCACCTACGGCTGTATATGCTCCATAACTGCGAGTCAAAATTCTTCTATGTTGCTGTTGAACAATCAGTACTGCGCCTGGAATTTCTTTTTCTCTCACTAAATCATTTATATAGGCATCTACCAAATGAACACCCCACAACCTAAAGTAACTAAATTTTCTGTAAATTAATATTATCATATAAAATAAAATGATAAAAAATTACACCAATTCTAAAATTTTTTTTCACAAAAAAAC
>Ga0256796_1000486_pt1 | contig 16620 bp, 19 predicted proteins | sample MC6MC0947MT_FD_190209 | JGI IMG/M metagenome (GOLD analysis project Ga0256796, IMG submission 190209) | Metatranscriptome of enriched soil aggregate microbial communities from Iowa State University, Ames, United States - MC6-MC0947-MT... | ecosystem: Environmental > Terrestrial > Soil >...
CGATCGTCGCGCTCGCGGGGGCGCTGGGCGTGCGCGCCCGGCTCGCGCGTGTTCGCCGCGCCGCTGGAGACGATCTGGGCCTCAGCCGGCCCGGCCGGTGTCATCGCTCTCGCCGGTATGGTCGGTGCGATCGGGCTCGTGACACTCGTGGCCGCATCCCGGGTCGGTGCGATCGTCGCGCTCGCGGCGTCGCTGGGTGTGCGCACCCGGCTCGAGCGTGCTATCGAACCCGCGGATCGTGGAGAGCTGCTCAGCCAGTCCGATCCCGACGCCGACGGGCGTCCGCGTCCGCGGGCACCCGGAATCCTGCTGCAGACCGCGTAGCGGGTCGCTAGGCCCTGCCGCACGCGGTCAGACGGACACATCTCATCCGTTCGACAGCAGGGAACCCTCATGGACATCTTCTCGTTCGGCCCGATCGCGGCCGTACTCGACGGGGCGTACAACCTCGTCACCGGTCTCTCGGCGCTGGTGGCGCCGGTGGCCGGGACAGCGGCAGGCCTGGTCGCGGTCATCATTCTCACGATCCTCGTCCGGGCCGCGCTCATCCCGGTGGGGATGAGCCAGGTGCGGGCCGAGTTCACGCGACGCCGACTGGCGCCCAAGCTCGCGGAGCTTCAGCGAAAGCACGGCAAGGATCGCGAGACGCTCACCCGCAAGACGATGGATCTGTACCGGGAGGAGAAGGCGTCGCCGTTCGCGGGGATGCTTCCGCTTCTGCTGCAACTCCCGGTGATCTCTCTCGTCTACGCGGTGTTCACGCATCCGATGATCGCCGGGCACGCGAACACCCTGCTCACCGAGCGCGCGTTCGGAGCGCCGCTCGGGACGAGCTTCGTCGGACTCACCGGAGCGGGAGCCGGAGTCTGGCCGGCGATGGGCGTCTACCTGGTCGTGCTCGCGCTGATTGCCGTGGTGACGACGATCTCCCGTAAGGTGCTCGCTCAGCCGCTTCCTCAGACGGGAGCTGCTCAGCCGGCGGGACTCGTGCGGATGCTGTCTTTCCTGCCGTACGTGACGGTGGTGTTCGCCGCGTTCGTACCGCTGGCGGCGGCGGTCTACATCCTGACGTCCACGTCGTGGACGGTCGCCGAGCGATACCTCCTCCGGCGACTCCTCGACCCCGCCTCGCCCTCTCGCCCTGACGCGCCCCGCTCGCCCTCACCCTCGCATCCGTAGCCCGTTCGCAGCCCGCGAGCACAGGAAAAGTGTCGTCAGAACCGGGCTTCCTGAGCACATTTCCTGTGCTCGCGGGTGGGATGCTGGGGGCATGAGAAACCGCAAGGAGACCGTCCCGTCTGAGCCCGGCTTCGGCGTGGGCGTGCAGGTACACGTCGTCGAGCCGACCGGCGACGGGGGCGACGACTGGGTCGGCGAGCCGACGGGTGTCATCGTCGCACCGGGCGCGGCGAGTCTCCGCACGGTCAACCTCCCGGCCGGACCGACGACGAGCTGGCTGGTCGCGTTCGACGAACCGCAGTTCCGTCGCGACGGCCGGGGTCCGTTCGATCGCGCATCCATCGAGCAGTCGTTGCTGGTGCCCGCCGAGCCGATCGCCGACTGAGCCGATCGCCGACTGAGCAGGGGCTGTTCGGCCCACCGGCGATGCTCACCACTGTTCACGCTCGTCGGAGGCTCATACAATGTCGGCATGTTCGTCGAGGGCACTCTTCGATGGCAGGTCACAGAGGACTGTCCTTGGGATCTGCTGATGGCCCTCGCCCTTCGGGAGCTCGGACACCTCGAAACGGTCGCCGCTCCGACGCTTCCACGCCTCTCGCCGGCGGTCGCACCCGTCCTGCATCCGGCGACGGGCGCACTCCCGGTGCAGAGGCGCGTTCCCTCGACGACGGATGCGACGACGACGGATGCGACGGATGCGGCGGTGCTTCTCGAGCGTCAGTGGTCGGCGTTCTTCGAGCTCACGATCGACCGTGAACGGCGACCGATCGCCAGTCTGCTGAGGCCTCCGCATTTCGAGGCGCTCGATCGGGCGATCGAGCTGCAAGACCTCGTCATGGCTCACTACGACGAAGCGGCGGCGTGGACTCGCGAGAGACACGCCGAGTATGCGCGTACGAGCGTCGAGCAGCATGCGCGTCGCGCATCCGCGATCGTCGATGTGGTGCACGAACGGGAATACGCCCTGCGACGTCAGGCCGGTTACTTCCGGCTGGACCTCTACGTGCTCCCCTTGGCCGAACAGGGAGCCTGGATCGTGGGACCGCACACCGTGATCCTGAGCACGACGTTGCGCGACGACCCCGACGCGTTCCGTGACTGGTTCACGCCGGTGGTCGCCGCGCTCGTCTGACAGCGGCAGCGGGCGGGTGACCAGCCGACCCGCCGGCCCGCCGCTGCCCGGTCATCAGCCGGGGCGTCGCTCCGGGGAGACCGTCTTGGCCGGGTCGGTCTCTGCGACATCGCCGACCGCCTCGTCGATGCTCGCGAGAACGTCGCCAGACAGCTTGATGCCGGCGGCCGCCGCGTTCGAGGCGACCTGTTCGGGCTTCGACGCGCCCACGATCGCTCCGGCCACGTTGGGGTTCTGGAGCACCCAGGCGACGGCCAGCTGAGCCATCGTGATACCGAGCTCATCGGCGATCGGCTGAAGTCGCTGCACCGAGGTGAGCACCTCGTCGCGCATGAATCCCTGGATGGCGTTCGCCCCGCCCTTGTCGTCGGCGGCACGGCTGTCGGCGGGGATCTCGGCGCCCGGCTTGTACTTGCCCGTCAGCACACCCTGCGCGACAGGCGACCAGACGATCTGCGAGATGCCGAGCTCGGCCGATGTCGGAACGACCTGCTTCTCGATGACGCGCCAGAGCATGCTGTACTGCGGCTGGTTGGAGATGAGCTGCACACCGAGGTCCTTGGCGAGCGCGTGACCGGCGCGCAGTTGCTCAGCGTTCCATTCGGAGACACCGATGTAGAGCGCCTTGCCGGCCCGCACCACATCCGCGAACGCCTGCATCGTCTCTTCGAGCGGTGTCTCGCTGTCGTAGCGGTGCGCCTGGTAGAGGTCGACGTAGTCGGTGCCGAGGCGTGCGAGCGAGCCGTCGATCGACTCGAGGATGTGCTTGCGCGAGAGTCCGACGTCGTTGTGCCCCTTGGGACCGGTCGGCCAGTACACCTTCGTGAAGATCTCCAGGGATTCGCGGCGCTGTCCATCGAGCGCATCGCCGAGCACCTTCTCGGCCGCCGTGTTGGCGTACGCGTCGGCGGTGTCGAACGTGCTGATGCCCGCGTCGAGGGCTGCGTGGACGCTCTTGGTCGCGATGTCGTTCTCGACCTGCGATCCGTGGGTCAGCCAGTTTCCGTAGATGATCTCCGAGATCTTGAGTCCGCTGTTTCCGAGGTATCTGAATTCCATGACTCAAACGTACGCTGTCGGGGGTCCGTGAGAAGCTGGGAACGTGGGACGCGGCGACGGCAGTGACAGACGGGTGACCACCGCACCCATCGACGATTCCACCGCCACCATCCTCCACGTCGACATGGATGCGTTCTTCGCCGCCGTCGAGCTGCTCGACCATCCGGAGGCACGGGGCAAACCAGCGATCGTGGGCCATCCCGGGCCTCGCTCGGTGGTGACGAGCGCCACCTACGAGGCGAGGCGCTTCGGCGTGCGCTCGGCGATGCCGGTCTCCCAGGCACTGCGTCTTTGCCCGCAGGCCATCATCCTTCCGCCGCACATGCACAAATACCGTGAGTACTCCCAGAAGGTGATGCAGATCTTCTCAGAGGTCACGCCGCTCGTGGAACCGCTGAGCATCGATGAGGCGTTTCTCGATGTGGCGGGAGCACGCCGGCTTCTCGGTTCACCCCGTCGCATCGCCGAGCTCATCCGGATGCGCGTGTTCGCGGAGACCGGGCTCACGTGTTCCGTGGGCGCCGCGTCGACCAAGTTCATGGCCAAGTTGGCGTCGGGTCGAGCCAAACCCGACGGACTGCTCGTCATTCCGGAATCGGAGACGATCGCGTACCTCCGCCCGCTGCCGGTCGGCGCGCTGTGGGGTGTGGGGGCGAGCACGCAGGCGTCGTTGGAGCGGATGGGACTCCGCACGGTCGCAGATCTCGCCGACACGCCCCTGCCCGTGCTGCAGAAGGCGGTCGGCGACGCGTCGGGCCGCAAGCTGCACGAGCTGGCGAACGGACGGGATGCCCGCACCGTCACGCTGGAGTCGCGCGAGAAGAGCGTCGGCCACGAGATGACCTTCGAGACCGATGTCGCGGATCCCGATCGGCTGCGACGCGAGCTCCTCCGTCTCTCCAACCAGGTCGGAGCTCGCTTGCGAGCGGGCGGTCTGGTTGGCAGAACGGTCGCCCTCAAGCTCCGCTTCTCGGACTTTCGCACGATCGCCAGAAGCCGCACTCTGGCGGAGTCGACGAACGTGGCCCGGCGCATCTTCGAGGAGGTCTGGCAGGTGTATGAGTCGCTCGGCCTGGACGGAACGCCCATCCGACTGATCGGCGTACGCATGGAACAGCTCTCGGAGAGCGGCGGTGACCGAGTCGCGCTGTGGGATCCGGATGAGGAGTGGCGGGAGACGGAGCGCACTCTTGATGCTGTGAGCGCGCGTTTCGGACGTGGCGCGATCGGTCCGGCCTCCCTGGTCAAGCCGCAGGACGACGCCGATGCCGCCGCGGCGGACGGCCGCAACCCGCGCTGGATCAGCGACTGACGTCGGACGTGTCGGTCAGCGCAGACCGACGAGGATTCCGCGGTGGTCGCTTCCGTTGTCGGAGAGCACGACGCTCGACACGGTGGTGAGGCCTCGCACGAGGGCGTGATCGAGTCTGGCGACGGGGAACTCCGCGGGCCAGGTGAACCCGAGTCCCAGGTCGCTGTCGGCGGCTTCGGCGAAATGTGAGAGCAGGGGAGTGAACCTGCGGTCGGTCGTTGCTGCGTTGAAGTCTCCGACGACTGCGACGCGCGAGGATTCGTCAGCCTGGAGCGTGCTCGACAACTGGGCGAGCATCGCGTCCCGCTCCTGATACTGTCCCGGGCGAACGGATGCGAGGTGCACGGCGTACAGTCTCGTCGCGTTCCCCGGCGTGGCGAGGTCGACCCAGAGCGCCCGATCCCACCCGAGGCCGAGATCGAGCCGCTGTGAATCCGTGATCGGGTACTTGCTCCACACACCGACCGTGCCGACGATCTCACTGTGGGGATAGGCGGCGTCGAGCTGTCCCTGCACAGCCACGCGTGAGCGGGCGTCGAGCTCTTGGAGCGCGATGACGTCGGGATCGTGGTCTGCGAGATCGCGCGCGATATCCGCGGCTCTGGCGTTGTCGGCGTGGATGTTCTCACTCGCTATCGTGATGGCCGCGCTGCCGGCTCTCATTCCCGGCAGCAGGGCAGGAACGAAGGCCACCGCCCAGACAGCGGCGGCGGCGGCCACGGCGAGGCCCGCGAACAAGGAGAGGCGGAGGATCGCCACGAGACCCAGCAGAAGCACCACGACGCCCAGCCACGGCAGAAAGGTCTCGACGAGGGACGCGGACCCGAAGACGTCGGGAATCATGCCGTGGAAGAGCAGAAGAGCACCGACTGCGAGGGCGGCGATACCGGTCGCTATGCCACGGGGGCCACGGCGAGAACGGAGGATCGACACCCGCCTGATTATTCAGGTCCGTGTTTTGAGAACCCGCCGTGAACGCTGGATGCGGGCTGAGGGTCGCCCTGGTGAGTCTGGGAGGGGCGGGGGTACGGTTGCGGTATGACGAACATCTCCTTGAAGCTTGCGGAAACCATCAGCTCGAACGGCATCAAGTCGGTGTACGGCGATCCGGTCGAGATCGACGGGACCACCATCGTGCCGGTGGCTGCGGTGCAGTACGGGTTCGGTGCGGGCTCGGCCGGAGAGGGAGACGAGGAGTCGGACGCACCGGGCGGTGCGGGCGGCGGCGGCGTCAGCATCCCTTTCGGCGCCTATGTCAGCGATTCGACCGGCGTCCGTTTCCGTCCGAACCTGATCACGCTGCTCGCGGTCGGCATTCCGTTCCTATGGGTGGCGGGTCACGCGTGGGCGCGCGTCATCAAAGCGCTCAAGAAGTAGTCGCGGGCAGCTAGACTGTCTGCGAACACGGGAGTCCGGTGAGCCGGGCTGAGAGGAAACTTCTCAAGTTTCGACCGTTGAACCTGATCTGGATAATGCCAGCGCAGGGAGAACATCTCATTCCCGTGCCCTCTTTTCCTCGAGTGAAAGGGCACGTACAGTGCACGCAACCATCGAAACAACGTCAACGCGTCCGACTCGCATCCTCCGCTGGAGGGTCGTCGATATCGTGGTCGCCAGCGTCATCGCCGTCGCGGCCGGCATCGTCTTCTGGGCGTGGGGTCAGGCGTCCAGCCCGATCTCCACTCCCGTCGAAGCGGTGCTCCCGGGCTTTCAGGGCATCCTGAACGGTCCCTGGCTGTTCGCGGGGGTGCTCGGCGGACTCATCATCCGCAAGCCGGGAGCCGCGATCTTCACGGAGCTCGTCGCCGCAGTGGTCTCTGCCCTCATCGGCACCCAGTGGGGCGTCTTGACCCTGGTCTCCGGTCTCGTACAGGGAATCGGGGTGGAGATCGTCTTCGCTCTCTTCCTTTATGCGAACTGGCGTCTGGGTGTCGCGCTCCTCGCCGGCGCGGGCGCCGGTATCGCCGAGTCGATCCTCGATCTGCTGGTCTGGTACCCCGGTGCGAAAGCCGGATTCGCGATCACGTACGCGATCACCACAACCGTGTCGGGCATCGTGGTGGCTGGTCTCCTCTCCTGGCTCCTTGTGCGTGCCCTGGCCAGAACCGGCGCATTGAGCCGATTCGCGGCCGGCCGCGAGGTGACAGGGCGGGTCTGACCATCGTCAAGCGAAACCCGCTCTCGGCGTCGACAAGCTCGTCAGTCCCAGCCGCCGTTCGGGTCGGCGGTTGGGGCTGGCGTTACTCCGGTCGCGCATCGTGGGCGATCCGGGATGTGACGATCGATATCGAGCCCGGTGAGCGCGTGCTGCTGCTCGGCGCATCCGGTGCCGGCAAGAGCACTCTGCTGGCCGGTCTCGCCGGTGTGCTCGGCGGTGACGACGAAGGGGACACACTCGGGCGTCTCGAGATCGACGGTGCGGACCCGCGAAGCGTCCGCGGGCGGAGTGGTCTGCTGCTGCAGGATCCGGACTCTCAGGTGATCCTCGCCCGCGTCGGGGATGACATCGCTTTCGCCTGTGAGAACCTGGGCGTTCCTCGTGGCGAGATCTGGAGCCGTGTACGCGAGGCCCTCGACCAGGTCGGCCTGACCCTGCCGCTCGACCATCCGACCGCCGCGCTGTCCGGTGGGCAGAAGCAGCGATTGGCGCTCGGGGGGCTGCTCGCCATGCGTCCCGGACTCCTCCTCCTCGACGAGCCGACGGCCAATCTGGATCCCGAAGGTGTTCTCGACGTGTGTTCGGCCGTCGCAGCAGTCCTCGAACGCACAGGCGCGACGCTGGTGGTCGTCGAGCACCGGGTGAGCGTCTGGCGCGATCTCGTCGACCGCGTCATCGTGCTGGGGTCGGATGGGGGAGTGCTCGCCGACGGGCATCCGGATGCGGTGCTCGCCGACACCTCCAACGAACTCAGACGGGCGGGGGTGTGGCTTCCAGACACGCGAGTGTCTGCGCCCGCCGAGATCTCGCTCGGTGAACCTCTGATGACGGCCGACGGACTGACGGTCGGCCGTGGAGCCGCGGTGCGCGGCGGCGGGTCGAAGCATCGGGGTCGCCGCACTCGTCGAACACAGACGGTCGCACTGCCGTGGCACGCGGATGTCGCGCTCCGCGAGGGCTCGGCACTCGCACTCACCGGCCGGAACGGAACGGGCAAGTCGACGCTGGCCCTCACTCTCGGGGGGCTGCTCCCTGCGATCGGCGGGCTGCTGCGTGCGGAACCGGCTCTCGCGGCGACGGCGTCGTCGGACCCTGCGGCATGGCGATCACGCGAGCTGCTGACACGCATCGGAAGCGTGTTCCAGAATCCGGAGCACCAGTTCGTCGCGTCGACCGTTCGCGCCGAGCTCGCCATCGGACCTCGTGCACTGGGCGCAGCGCCGACCGAGGTGGACCGCCGTGTGAGCGAACTGCTCGAGCGGCTCGACCTCGACCGGCTCGCCGAGGCGAACCCTTTCACTCTGTCCGGCGGTCAGAAGCGGCGGCTGTCCGTCGCGACAGCCCTGGCGACGAGACCACGGATGCTGGTGCTCGACGAGCCGACATTCGGACAGGACGCGAACACCTGGTCGGCACTCGTGCAGATGATCGGGGATCTGAGAGCGGAGGGCCACGCGATCGTCGCATCCACCCATGACGCCGAGTTCATCGCCGCGATCGGCGCGAACGAACTCCGGCTGACCGCGTCGGTGGAGAGCAGCGGAACCGTTGCGGCGGACATGTCGAACGTGAGATCGGTATGAGCATCATCGCTCCGCTTCGTCAGGGACCGCTCGCACGGCTGAACCCGGTCGCGAAGCTCGGCGCCGCTCTCATCGTGAGTGCGGTCCTGCTCGTCTCCATCGACTGGGTGTCGGCAGCGGTGGCGCTTGCCGCCGAGCTGCTCCTGCTCTGCTTCGCGGGCCTCCCCGCCCGCACCGTTCTGTTGCGTACGGCGCCGATCTGGATCGCGGCTCCGCTCGCGGGACTCACGACACTGCTCTACGGACGGACGGCCGGTGTGGTCTACGTGCAGTGGGTGTTCGTGGAGATCAGCGATGGGTCGATCGCTCTGGCCCTGGCGACGACGCTTCGCATCCTGGCCATCGGGCTGCCGGCGGTCATCGTCTTCATGACGATCGATCCGACAGATCTCGCGGACGGACTCGCTCAGGTGCTGAGGATGCCCGCGCGCTTCGTGCTCGGTGGGCTGGCCGGGCTCCGTCTGGTCGGGCTGTTCGCCGACGACTGGCGGGCACTCTCACTCGCCCGTCGAGCACGCGGAGTCGCGGAATCGGGAGCGGTTCGACGGATGCTCGGCCAGGCCTTCGCCCTGTTCGTGCTGTCGATACGGCGCGGCAGCAAACTCGCGACGGCGATGGAGGCACGCGGATTCGGTGCTCCGATCGAGCGCACCTGGGCCCGTCCTTCCGTGTTCCGCGGACGGGATTGGGCAGCGCTGGCGATCGCCGCGGCCGTCGGCGGCGGAGCAGCCGGCGTGGCCATCGCAGTGGGGACGTGGCATGTCATCGTCACCTCCTGATGAGGCGTCGCGCCTGAACTCCGCCTTGGTCGACGCGGCGGCGCGGGCCGGCGAACGTCCACCTCTCATGCTGATCGACGGCCCGAGCGGCGCGGGCAAGAGTTCGCTGGCCGATCTCCTAGTGCGGATCTGGCCGGAAGGCCCTCGGCCCCAGCTCGTACGGATGGATGACATCTACCCCGGGTGGAGTGGGCTCGACCGGGCCAGCGCCGCAGTGGGCCCGGACCTGCTCGAGCCGTTCGTGGCAGGGAAGCACCCGCGGTGGCAGCGCTGGGACTGGGCAGGCGACACCGCTGCCGAGTGGCATTCGGTGAGCACGGACCGGCCCCTGATCGTCGAGGGATGCGGAACACTCACGCGAGCCAATGCGTCCCTTGCCGACCTCGCCGTCTGGCTCGACGCCGACGACGCGGTGCGCAAAGAGCGGGCGCTTCGTCGCGACGGTATGTCGTTCGCGACGCATTGGGATCAGTGGCAGCACGACTTCGACGCGTACGTGCTGCGGGAGAGCCCCCGTGGCAACGCAACGCTGGTGCTGGACGTCACGACGTGGCCGCTGGCCGGTCCGGTGTCCGTCACCGGACAGGACTAATCTTGTTGGCATGACCGATGCACAGCAACAAGCTCCCGAATACATCGTCGAATACGTCGACGGACCCCTCGCAGACACGACCGACCGTCGCATCCTGATCGACGGCAAGGTCGATGAGCGCATCGGTGCCGTCGCTGCGATCGACGGTCTGGAGTCCCTCTTCTGGTACGTTGCCGGCGAGGAGCGCGAGGTCAACGGCGAGAAGTACGTCAAGTACCACTTCGACGCACCGGACAGCGATCCGGTCGAGTCCGACGAAGAGCAGGAATCGCTCTAGACCCCCTTTTCGAGCAGGCCGAACGCCTGCACGACCTCAGGCCCAGCCGAGTTCGTGCAGGCGTTCGTCGTCGATGCCGTAGAAGTGCGCGATCTCGTGAACCAGCGTCACGTGGATCTCGTCCCGGAGCTCCGCCTCATCGGCGCACATCGCGAGCAGGGGCTCCCGATACAGGATGATCCGGTCGGGCATCTCGCCGAAGCCGTAGGCGTCACGTTCGGTGAGCGCTACACCGTCGTATAAGCCGAGCAGATCGAGTGATCCGTCCTCCGGCCTGTCCTCGACCACGAAGACCACATTGTCGAGTCCATCGACCATCTCATCCGGCAGCTCGTCCAGCTCGTCCGTGACCAGCGATTCGAAGAGGTCCGCATCCAGGTCCATCATGCGATCACCAGGCGCGGGCGACGGCAGCGTGCAGATCGAGGAGAGCCGGGGTGCGTTCGCTCGGCCCACGTCCGAAACCGCACTCGGTGGCCACTCCGAAACGGCTGACGGCGCTCGATGCCGCAGCGATGCGCCGATCGGCTCCCTCGACGCCGTCCTCGTGATGGAGGAGTCCGAGATAGAGCTCAGTGCTCTCCGGGATGTCGACGCTCGCGAGCGGCGCGAAGAACTCGACGTCGTCTCGTTCGATCGGCACGGGGAGATGGAACCACGAGATGGGGCGGCTCGTGCTCGCCAGCGTTCCGGCGATGACGTCAGCGAGGTGGCCGGCATCCGTGGGCTGGATGAAATGAGCTTCTTCGACGTCTCCGTAGCAGAGGTGGTAACCGACCTCGACATCGTCGGGCACCGCTGCCGCCTGACGAGCGGCACGTTCGACCACCCCGGCGAGCACGTCGTCGAACCAGGGTGCGATCGCGTGGGTGGAACGGATGTTCGCCGACTCCAGTAGCGCGAACTCGAGGGCGGTGTCCCATTGGATGGCCAGATCGTCGTGAGGGATTCCATCGAGGATGCGCTCCAGCTCTGCGAAGAGTGCCCGTTCGTACGCGTTCTCGAAGGCTGCGCGGTCCTGCGCGACGATGAACGACCCCGCGATCGCCGCGGGCGTGGGAAGGGAGACCTGGAAGCGCGTTCCGACAGGGATGACACCCTCACTGCGGAGCCGGGCGAAGGTCGCATACGACTCGAGTGCCTCATCCGCGTAGCCGAGCGGAGGGAATCGCAGATCGTCGGCGGTCACGCCGTCGTCGATCAAGAACGGGCGTCCGTCGAACATCTCGCGGATGTAGAACGGTTCGCCGGCAACCCGTGACAGGCCGTCCATGGCGTCGAACCGTGCTTTCTGGAACTGGATCCAGTAGAAGCGTTCACCGACCTCCCCGTCGGGAAGGCGGCGAAGCCTGTCGCCCAGGTGGCCGGCGACGGTGCGGAAGACCGTCTCGGCATCCGGAAGATTGACGCTGCCGACGAGATGGGCGCCCTGAACCTCAGGGAGCGGGACGACGGAGGAGGCGGAGAAGCTGTTCACTCCGCGAGCTTATCGGCGCCGACCCGCCTCGAGGGGATCAGTACCAGTTGACGGACTGCGAGTGGGACCACGCGCTGCACGGCGAGCCGTATCCGCGGGCGATGTAGTCGAGTCCCCATTTGATCTGGGTGGAGGCGTTGGTCTGCCAGTCGGCGCCCGCCGTGGCCATTTTGCTGCCCGGGAGTGCCTGCGGGATGCCGGCTGCCCCGCTGCTGCCGTTCGACGCCTGATAGTTCCAGCCGGACTCCTTCTGCCAGAGGTTGCTCAGACACTGGAACTCTCCGTCGCCCCAGCCGTGAAGGCTGGCGGCGAGCGTGCGTGCGGTCGCCTTGGCGCCGTCCGGGGTGTTGGCGAGAGCAGCGGCCTGCGCGGCGGCCTCGGCTGCCTTCCGATCGGCTTCGGCACCCGCGACGGCTACGGCATCGGATGCCGCCTTGGTGCTGTCGATGGTGGATCGGAGTTTGCTGTCGTCGAGCTTGCGATACGTGCCGAGTCCGGCGATCGCCGTCTTGGCAGCGGATGTGTCGACCTTCGCCTCGTTCGCGGTCACCGTCGCGGTGGCTCCCGCGAGCGTTGTCTGGGCTTCGCTTTCAAGGCGGTCGCGCACGATGCTCTCGTAGACGGAGAGCTGTTCGTGGTGCAGACCGGTGGAGGTCGAGAGCTCCCTGGTGTCTGCGACGCTCTGCTCGTGGGCCAGGGTGGGAGCGATCACGGATGCGGCGAGCAGGGTGGTGGCGACGCCCGTGACGAGGTGGTTGAGGGTGAACTTCGTCTTGCGGATGGTTCTGAGCATTCTCTTCCAGAGTTCTTCGCGGCCCCGCCGGACAGGAACGACTGACGCGTTCCCGGGTGGTCGGCTGACTCGGGTGAGAGCAGATCCTGGCGGGCTGGAACCGCGAGCGCACGTGCGGAATCCACCGGAGACCTGAGGGTCGGAAGGCGTGCGACGGGCGACGCGGCTGTCACGGGCGTTCGCGATCCTTCGGCGCTAGCCGGACGATGAGGGGGGTTGGATGCGCGGCGCGCGTGACAAGACGGCGTACTGTGCCGTCGACCGAACAACGATAAACGGCGTCCCTGGACAGAACAGGTACGCAACCTGGGAAGCGCGTGTACGTCCCGGCGTCAGTGAACGCGACCCGGGCCGCTCAGTCCGCCGGGTCCGCTGCGGCCCGCTCGGCTGCGGCCATGCGCGCATCCGTGACCCAGTACATCCCGATGAGCAGGGTGAGCGTGAGTCCGCCCATGATGGCGAATACGGGCTGAAGGCCGAGGAACTGTGCGAGCAGACCGCCGGTCGCGGCCCCCAGCGGCATGGTTCCCCAGGCCACCAGCCGGTAGGCGCTGTTCACACGTCCGAGCAGCCGCCCGGGCGTGATGCGCTGGCGCAACGAGACCGTGATGACGTTCCAGACGGAGATCGTGGCTCCGCCGATGAGGAGCGCCGAGCCGATGACCCACGGATCAGCCGTGAACGCCGGGACGGCGAGCGAGAGCACACCACCCAGAACTGAGATGACGAGCGAGCGCGCACGCCCGAGAACGGCTTCGATCCGCTCGGCGACGAGCGAGCCGAGCACGCTTCCCACCGCGGATGCGGTGAGGAGGAGGCCGTATCCGGGGTCGGTCAGCTTCATCGCGGAGGCGGGACCGACCGCGTAGAGCACCATGATGGTCCACGTGGCGTTGCCTGCGAAGTTGAAGACGCCGACCATGATCGCCAGAACGCGCAGCAGAGAGTTGTTCCAGAGGAACCGCAGCCCTTCGGCGATGTCGTGCCTCAGGCTCGTGGTGCGGCTGTGGCCGGTCGAGAAACTGCCGCGGAGAAGAAGGAGCAAGCCGATGGCGAGCGCCCATAGCGCGACGGGCGTTCCGAAGGCGGCAGCGGCGCCGGCCGCGACGAGCAGGCCACCGAGCGGCGGTCCGACGAACTGGTTCGCCGTGAGTTCGGCCGCATAGAGGCGGCCGTTCGCTCGCGCGAGCGCCTCGGGCCTGACGATCTGCGGCAGGATCGACTGCGCCGACGTGTCGTAGATGGTCTCGGCTGTGCCGATGAGCACGGCCGCGATGTAGAGCATCCAGATCGACCCGGCTCCCGCGAGAGTGGCGAGCGTGAGCAGGGCGAGAAATCCGCCTCGAGCCGTGTTCGCGATCAGCATCAGACCGCGACGGTCGAACCTGTCGGCCAGAGCTCCCGCGGTGAGTGCGAAGAGGAGCCAGGGGAGGGTGAAGGCGAACGACAACCCAGCGATGAGGACGGGTGAGTCGGTGAAACGGATGGCGACCAGCGGAAGGGCGACTTTCAGCACGCCGTCGGCGAGGTTGGAGAGCGCCGACGACGACCAGAGCTTGATGTAGGAAGCACCCAGAGCAGCGGCCATGCGAGAAGGCTTGCACAGTGATTGGGAAAATTCAAATCGATATGCATGAACTCAATCGCGCTGTAGTGTGAGTGCATGGCCAGAAGCGAGCATCCGGTCGACGCCAAACGCCGACCGGCGACTGTCGCCGAGACGAAGGCGATGGCGCATCCGATCCGCGTGCGCATGGTTCGTTTGTGCGGAGAACGGGAGCTCACCAACAAGCAGCTCGCGGACCGCCTCGGAATCGACCCAGGAACGGCGCATTACCACGTCAAGCAGCTCGTCGAGGCGGGATTCCTCGAGGCCGCCGAGGTGCGCGCGGGGGAGAGCGGGGCGCTGGAGAAACCGTATCGGTCCACCGGTCGCACCTGGTGGCTCTCGGATGCGCTGGCGGGCGCAGATCCGAACGCCCAGTTCGCGCCGGTCGAGGCGTTCCAGCAAGAGCTCGCGGAAGCGGGGACGGCATCCATCGCCACCTACTCCCGGTTCTCACTGCACCTGTCGCCGGAGGATGTCATCGAACTGGATCGCCGCATTCTCGCGGTACTCGACGAGTACGTAGAAAGCGACCGCGAGCGAGCGGACCAGCCCGCGCACGGAGGTCTCTTCCTTCTGCATCGCTCGATCGACTGACCTGCGTCGGGAGCGTGAGTCGCGCCGAATCGACCTTCCCAGCACTCGCGAAGGTCGATTCGGGGCGACTCAGGTGCCTAGCTACTCGCGCGGTGCAGTGGGCGGAGCGCCGTCCCGCCCGTCGGCATCGGTGTGCTGAGCGGTTCGTCGGTCCACGTCCGGATCGATGCCGTCAGCCTTGCGCAGCTTCTCCTCGGAAGCCGCTCGCGCGGAGGCGGCATCGTCCTGTCGAGCGTCCGCCTCCTGGCGGAGCCGCTGAGCGTCGACTTCCGCCTGTTGCGCATCCGCTGCAGCCCGCGCGGCCTTCGCCTCGCGTTCTTTCGCCGCCAGCCCGTCGTCCGCAGCGGACTGACGCAGTTCGGATGCGCGCTGCCGGTCGGCCTCGGCCTTGCGTCGCCGCCCGGCCGTCATGGCGAAGGCGATGATGGCTACGATCACCACCACGGCGATGATGACGATCACGATGATCAGAGTCGTTGTGTTCATGACGCGCACGGTACCCGCACTCGACCGCGATTTCTTGGGGTGAGTAACGGGGCTTGAACCCGCGACCTCCTGGACCACAACCAGGCGCTCTACCAACTGAGCTATACCCACCATGTCTTCAAGCGGGCCTGACGGTCTCGCTCAAAGCAACTCGACGAGTCTATTACATTCGCGGCGCCCATTTTTCCACAACGTCTTTGGAGACCGCTTGCACGTCTTCGGTGGCGGGACCGGGCTCTGCCACGAAAGCGGCTTTGCGGTAGTAGTCGAGCTCGCGGATCGACTCGAGAATGTCGGCGAGCGCACGGTGTCCGCCGTGCTTCTCGGGAGCGTTGAAGTAGATGCGCGGATACCAGCGGCGAGCGAGCTCCTTGATCGACGAGACGTCGACGCTGCGGTAGTGCAGGTGGTTGTCGAGCCGCGGCATGAACTTCGCGATGAACATCCGGTCGGTTCCGATGGTGTTGCCTGCAAGAGGCGCGGTACGCGCGTTGGGAGCGAACTTGAGCACGTACTCGAGCACTTCGTACTCGGCTTCGGCGACCGATACGCCGTTCGGGATCTCGTCGATGAGGCCCGAAGTCGTGTGCATGTCTCGCACGAACTCGTTCATGCTCTCCAGCGCGGAGGCGTCGGGCTTGATGACGATGTTGAGACCGGGATCGAGAACGTTGAGCTCGAAGTCGGTGATCACCACCGCGATCTCCACGAGTTCGTCGACCTCGAGGTCGAGTCCGGTCATCTCACAGTCGATCCAGACCAGTCGATCCGAGGAAGTAGCCATGCCAAAAGTCTAGTGCTGGGCTCCGACAGGCTGAGGCACGGGCCGCTTCGCATCGAGTCCGTCGCCCGACGACATGCCGCGCACGCGTCGAGCGGCCCACGGGATGGCGTACACACGTAACCAGGTTCGCAACGGCAGGTCTGGTGCCGGCGCAGTCGGCGCTTCGTTCTGCGCGATCCCGGCGATCTCCGCGTACGGAACTCCGAGGGTGTGCGCTGCCCGGGCGGCGAGGAGACGGTGTCCGCGCCCGCTCAAGTGCACGCGATCGGATGCCCACATCGCGCCGTCCTGGAACTCGCGTACGCCCCACGCGTCGAGGACGATCGCCCCGTTCTCGCGGGCGATGCTCCAGATGTTCGCGTTGAACACGGCCGCACGTCCGCGGAACGGCTTAAGGAAGAAGGCGAACTGGGGATCGAACAGGTTGGCGAGCAGAACCGTCGAACCGCCGGCTCGCAAGGACCGGATGCCGGCGTCGAGGCGGTGTGCCAGCACGTCGGGGTCTGCCGCCGGGCTCATCAGATCGTTGCCGCCGATCAGCACGGAGACGAGGTCGGGCCGCAGGCTCAGAGCCCGCGGAACCTGGTCGGTGACGACGTCTGCGATCCGGCGACCCCGCACGGCGAGATTCGCGAACTCGAACTGACGCCCGGCGAGCCGCGCATCCCCGTCGAGAATGGCGGCGAGCCGATCCGCCCAACCCAGCCATGGCCCCGATGGATCGACTGCCGACGGATGCGTGGACGCAGGATCGCACAGCCCCTCGGTGATCGAATCCCCGAGTGCGACGTACCGGGTGTAAA
>Ga0256796_1000489_pt1 | contig 16554 bp, 15 predicted proteins | sample MC6MC0947MT_FD_190209 | JGI IMG/M metagenome (GOLD analysis project Ga0256796, IMG submission 190209) | Metatranscriptome of enriched soil aggregate microbial communities from Iowa State University, Ames, United States - MC6-MC0947-MT... | ecosystem: Environmental > Terrestrial > Soil >...
GTGCGCTCCCCGCCCGAGGTCCCGCCCACGATTGGTGCTCTGTGCATTCAGCTGTCTCATCGCCCGCTCCCGAATGGCTGGTCGTCCCCGAGGACGCCAACGACCTCGTGCCCGCGATCTGGCCGGCGTCCGCCCACCGCGACGCGGACGGCGAGCTGGTCGTCGGGGGAGTGCCGGCCGGGCTGCTGGCCCGCACGTACGGCACGCCGCTGCAGGTGCTCGACGAGGGCGAGGTGCGGTGTCGCGCTGCAGCCATCCGCTCCGCCTTCGACGCCGCGGCCGAGGCGCACGGCACCACTGCGCGGGTGTACTACGCGGGCAAGGCCCTGCTGAACACCTCCGTCGTGCGGTGGGTGACGGAGGAGGGCCTGAACGTCGACGTCTGCACCGGTGGTGAGCTCGAGGTGGCGCTGGCAGCCGGAGCGGATGCCGGACGACTGGGCTTCCACGGCAATAACAAGTCCGTACCCGAGCTGGAGCGGGCGGTCGAGGTCGGCATCGGCACCGTCGTCATCGACAGCGAGATCGAGATCGAGCGGCTCGCCGCCATCGTCTCCCGCACCGGGACCACTCAGCGCGTCATGCTGCGCGTCAACAGCGGAGTCCACGCGGAGACGCACGACTTCCTGGCGACGGCGCACGAGGATCAGAAGTTCGGGACCCCGCTGTCCCTCGCCCCCGGGCTCGTGTCCCGTATCCGCGAGATCGAGGGCCTCGAGTTCGTCGGCCTGCACTGCCACATCGGGTCTCAGATCTTCGGCGTCGCCGGCTTCCGCGAATCAGCCGCACGCGTTCTCGACCTGCACCAGGAGCTGCTGGCGGGCGGTGACGTCCCGCAGCTGAACCTCGGCGGCGGCTTCGGCATCGCCTACACCCGGGTCGACACGCCTGAGCCCATCGAGGATCTCGCGCAGGGCATCGTGGACGCGGTGGCGGAAGGATGCGCGGCGCGCGGCATCCGCATCCCCGCCCTGTCGTTCGAGCCCGGCCGGGCCATCGTCGGCAACGCCGGCATCACCCTCTACGAGGTGGGCACGATCAAGGACGTCGCCCTCGAGCAGGGGGAGCGGCGCTACGTGAGCGTGGACGGCGGCATGAGCGACAACGCCCGCCCCGCGCTGTACGGTGCGCAGTATTCGGCGCGTCTGGCGTCGCGCGCCGGCGAGGACGCCCCGGTGCTCGTGCGGGTGGTCGGCAAGCACTGCGAGTCCGGAGACATCGTCGTCGACCACGAGTACCTTCCTGGCGACGTCGCCCCCGGTGACCTGCTGGCCGTGCCCTCGACAGGCGCGTACTGCGCGCCGTTGTCGAGCAACTACAACCACATCGCCCGCCCGCCGATCGTCGCCGTGCGCGACGGGGAGTCCCGGGTGATCGTGCGCGGCGAGAGCCTGGACGACCTGCTCGCCCGCGACGCCGGCATCGAGCGGTGAAGCCCCTGCAGACGTCGGGCGCGCATTCCGCGCCCGACACCCGACGACCCCGATGTGCTGAGGAGCGCTGATGACTGATTACCGACGACTTCGTGTGGCACTGCTGGGTGCCGGAGCCGTGGGCTCGCAGGTGGCGTCCCTGCTGCTCAAGCACGGCGACGAGCTCGCCGACCGCGCGGGCGCGCGGCTGGAGCTGGCAGGCATCGCGGTGCGCAACCCCGACGCACCGCGCGACGTCGAGCTGCCTCGCGATCTGTACACGACCGATCCGGAGGCGCTGATCACGAGCGCCGACATCGTGATCGAGCTGATGGGCGGCATCGAGCCGGCGCGTTCGCACATCCTCCTGGGCCTGGGCTCGGGCGCCGACGTGGTCACCGCGAACAAGGCGCTGCTGGCCACTCATGGCCCCGAGGTCTTCGAGGCAGCTGACCGGGTCGGCGCCTCGGTGTACTACGAGGCGGCCGCCGCGGGCGCGATCCCGATCATCCGGCCGCTGCGCGACTCCCTCGCCGGCGACCGCGTGGTGCGGATCATGGGCATCGTCAACGGCACCACGAACTACATCCTCGACCGCATGGACAGCGAGGGCGCCGACTTCGCCGACGTGCTCGCCGACGCGCAGCGGCTGGGCTACGCCGAGGCCGACCCGACGGCTGACGTCGAGGGCTATGACGCCGCGCAGAAGGCGGCGATCCTGGCATCCCTGGCCTTCCACACCGCCGTCCCGCTCGACGCCGTGCACCGCGAGGGCATCACGACCATCACTGCCGACATGATCGAGGAGGCCCGCGAGGCCGGCTTCGTGATCAAGCTGCTCGCCGTCTGCGAGCGGCTGACCACGGAGGACGGCGAATCGATCTCGGTGCGCGTGTATCCCGCACTCGTGCCGCGCTCGCATCCGCTCGCCTCCGTGCACGGCGCGAACAACGCCGTCTTCGTCGAGGCCGAGGCGGCCGGCTCCCTGATGTTCTACGGCGCGGGAGCGGGCGGGATGCAGACCGCGTCCGCCGTGCTCGGCGACGTCGTCTCCGCCGCCCGGCGTCACATGGCCGGCGGCACGGGGGTCGGCGAGTCGACCAGGGCGAATCTGCCGATCGTCTCGATCGGCCACGTCGTGACCCGCTACCAGATCACGCTCGAGGTCGCCGACCAGCCGGGCGTGCTGGCCTCGATCGCCGGCCTCCTCAGCGAGGGCGGCGTGTCGGTGGCGACGCTCGTGCAGACCGCGATCCCCGCGATCGAGGGGGAGCAGCGCAGCACCGCGCGCCTGATCATCGGAACGCACCGCGCCGCCGACAGCGCGCTGAGCGCGGCCGTCGAGCGGCTCACGGCCAGCGACGTCGTCGAGCACGTCGTCTCGGTATTGCGCGTCGAAGGGGAGTGAGCATGACCGTCACCCTCGTGCCGGCGGACATGGAGCCCGTCGTCTCCGAGGCGCACGCCGTCGAGGGAGCGCTGCGCACGGTCATCGTGACCGTGCCCGCCACCAGCGCGAACCTCGGCCCCGGCTTCGACACCCTGGGCCTCGCGCTCAGCATCTATGACACCCTCACCGCGTCGTCCTTCGACGACGACCGCCTGGAGATCGAGGTCGAGGGCTCGGGCGCCGCCGAGATCCCCACGGACGCGAGCAACCTCGTGGTCCGCACCATCGCACACGTCTACGCCGATGCCGGGCGACGGATGCCCGGTCTGCGCATCCACGCCGTCAACGGCGTGCCGCACGGGCGCGGCCTGGGGTCATCCGGTGCGGCGGTCACCGCCGGCATCCTGATCGCCAAGGGCCTGCTGGCGGGAGACGTCGACCTCGACGACGAGGCGCTGCTGCGCCTGGCCACCGAGCTGGAGGGGCACCCCGACAACGTCGCTCCGGCGCTCTTCGGTGGTCTGACGATCGCCTGGATGGGCGAGCGCGGACCGCAGCACAAGAAGCTGCTGGTGCATCGCGGCGTCGCGCCGCTGGTGTTCGTGCCCGGGTTCACCATGTCGACCTCGCTCGCGCGCTCGTTGCAGCCGCCGCACGTTCCGCGCGAGGACGCCGTGTTCAACGTCTCGCGCTCGGCGCTGCTGGTGGCGGCGCTGACGCAGAGCCCGGAGCTGATGCTGGACGCCACCGCCGACAGGCTGCACCAGGACTACCGCGGCGCCGCTATGCCGGAGACCCTGCGGCTGGTGCAGGCGCTGCGAGCCGAGGGCTTCGCAGCCGTCGTGTCCGGCGCGGGGCCGAGCGTGCTGGTGCTCGCGGACGGACCAGGCACGCGCCAGCGCGCGGTCCAGGTGGCGGATGCCGTCACGGACACTCCGTGGGACGCGCACATGCTCGCCGTCGACGTGCGTGGTGGTACAGTTAGGGATCGAGCGGAGGGCTCCACGTAACTTCGTGAATCTCGCCCCATCGCACTTCTGCGAAATCCGCACGCGATCCCCAGCACCATCCAGGTTCTGGCAGGCAGACGCTCTTCTGCGTCGGCGCGTGTGAAACGCGCAGCTTCTGCTGCGCACATCTGGATTGCTCATTTCCCACGACATATGAGGGAGTACTCGTGGAGACCTTCTCCGAGACCCAGAACGACCAGCCGACCGCTGAGGCGCCGGCTTCCGAGGCTGCTCCGGTGCGCAAGCGCGCCCCGCGCCGCGCCACCACGGCATCCGCCGCTGCCGCGGCTGATGCACCGGCCGCCGTGACCGAGGCGCCGGCATCCGAGGCGGCGCCCGCCGCGGAGGAGAAGCCGAAGGCCGCGCGCCGCACCCGCGCGAAGAAGGCGGATGCCGAGACGCTCGACATCCCCATCGCCGAGGCGCCCGCCGCCGACGAGGCGCCGGCGAAGCCCGTCCGCAAGCGCGCGTCACGCGCCGCGGGCAAGACGGCGACGGAGGATGCCGCGGCTCCCGTCGAGACCGCCGCCGAGCAGGCCGCCCCGGCTGAGGCCGCGGACGCCGCCCCCTCCGACGACTCGGCCGCACCGGCCAAGCGCCCCGCACGTGGGCGTCGCGGCTCGAAGGCCGCCGATGCGGGCGAGAGCGCCGCATCCGAGGCATCCGGTGACAAGCCCGCCGAGTCCGCATCCGCCGAGCCCGCACAGGGCGAGCAGGGCGCGTCCATCGACGGCGAGCAGGCCGACGGCGAGGGCTCCGGTCGCAGCCGGAGCCGGAGCCGCAGCCGCAGCCGCGGTCGTGGTGGCAAGGGCGAGAACGGCCAGAACGGTCAGAACGGCCAGAACGGCGGCCAGCAGGGCGGCCAGAACAGCCGCGGTGGCCAGCAGGACGACGCCCAGGGCGATGACGAGCAGGGCTCCGGCCGCACCCGCCAGCGCAACAAGCGCCGTGGCGGCGCGAACCAGAACGCCGACGAGTTCGAGACCGAGATCGGCGAGGATGACGTGCTGATCCCCGTCGCGGGCATCCTCGACGTGCTCGACAACTATGCGTTCGTGCGCACCACCGGCTACCTCGCCGGCGCCAGCGACGTCTATGTCTCGCTCGGCCAGGTCAAGAAGTACAACCTGCGGAAGGGCGACGCGATCGTCGGCGCCATCAAGCAGCCGCGCGAGGGCGAGCAGCAGGGCCGCCAGAAGTACAACGCCCTGGTCAAGGTCGACTCGATCAACGGCCTCTCGCCCGAGGACGCGGGCAACCGCGTCGAGTTCGGCAAGCTGACCCCGCTGTATCCGCAGGAGCGCCTGCGTCTGGAGACGGCACCCGAGAAGCTGACCCAGCGCATCATCGACCTGGTCGCCCCGATCGGCAAGGGCCAGCGCGGCCTGATCGTCGCGCCGCCCAAGGCCGGCAAGACCATCGTGCTGCAGCAGATCGCGAACGCGATCGCGCAGAACAACCCCGAGGTGCACCTCATGGTCGTGCTCGTCGACGAGCGCCCCGAAGAGGTCACCGACATGCAGCGCACGGTGAAGGGCGAGGTCATCGCGTCCACCTTCGACCGTCCCGCCGAGGACCACACCACGGTCGCCGAGCTCGCCATCGAGCGCGCGAAGCGACTGGTGGAGCTGGGCCGCGACGTGGTCGTGCTGCTCGACTCGATCACCCGACTGGGCCGTGCGTACAACATCTCGGCGCCCGCCTCCGGCCGCGTGCTTACCGGCGGTGTCGACGCTTCGGCGCTGTACCCGCCGAAGCGCTTCTTCGGCGCCGCGCGCAACATCGAGAACGGCGGCTCGCTGACCATCCTCGCGACCGCGCTCGTGGAGACCGGCTCCAAGATGGACGAGGTCATCTTCGAGGAGTTCAAGGGCACCGGCAACAGCGAGCTGCGCCTGTCGCGCGCGCTGGCCGACAAGCGGATCTTCCCGGCGGTGGATGTCAACGCGTCCAGCACGCGCCGCGAGGAGATGCTGCTCTCGGCCGACGAGGTCAAGATCACCTGGAAGCTGCGCCGTGCCCTCGCGGGCCTGGACCCGCAGCAGGCCCTGGAGGTCGTGCTCGGCAAGCTGAAGGAGACGAGCTCGAACGTCGAGTTCCTGTTCCAGATGCAGAAGTCGATCCCGGCGCCCACCTCGACCGGTTCCTCGCACGCGCACGAGAACAACATCCGCTGAACTGCAGTCGGGACTGATCTGTGTTCGAGTCCGTCCAGGCTCTGATCGACGAGCATCGCCGGGTGCAGGAGGAGCTCTCCGACCCGGCGGTGCACGCCGATGCCGCGCGGGCGAAGCGCGTCAACCGTCGCTACGCCGAGCTGTCGAAGATCGTCGCCGCGCACGAGGCGTGGGTCGCCGCAGGCGAGGACCTGGAGGCCGCCCGTGAGCTCGCCCGCGAGGACGAGGCGTTCGCCGACGAGGTTCCCGAGCTGGAGGCCGGCCTGCACGCCGCGCAGGAGAAGCTGCGCCGGCTGCTGATCCCGCGCGACCCGGACGACGCCCGCGACGTGATCATGGAGATCAAGGCGGGGGAGGGCGGCGCCGAGTCGGCGCTGTTCGCCGCGGACCTGCTGCGGATGTACATCCAGTACGCCGCGCACCGCGGTTGGAAGACCGAGCTGCTCGAGCGCAACGAGTCCGATCTCGGCGGCTACAAGGACGTGCAGGTGGCGATCAAGGGGTCCTCCAGCGATCCCTCGCAGGGCGTCTGGGCGCACCTGAAGTACGAGGGCGGCGTGCACCGCGTGCAGCGGGTGCCGGCGACCGAGTCGCAGGGACGCATCCACACCTCGACCACCGGTGTGCTGGTCTTCCCCGAGGTCGACGAGCCGGAGGAGATCCAGATCGATCCGAACGATCTGAAGATCGACGTGTACCGGTCGTCCGGTCCCGGCGGGCAGTCCGTGAACACCACCGACTCGGCCGTGCGCATCACGCATGTGCCGACCGGCATCGTGGTGTCGATGCAGAACGAGAAGTCGCAGCTGCAGAACCGCGAAGCCGGCATGCGCGTGCTGCGCGCCCGGCTGCTGGCGCGTCAGCAGGAGGAGCTGGCGGCCGCGGCATCCGACGCCCGTCGCTCGCAGATCCGCGGTATGGACCGCTCGGAGCGCATCCGCACCTACAACTTCCCGGAGAACCGTATCGCGGACCATCGCACGGGGTACAAGGCGTACAACCTCGACCAGGTGATGGACGGCGCGCTCGAGCCGATCATCGAGTCCTGCATCGAGGCCGACGAGGCCGAGCGCCTCGCCGCCGTCGGCTCCGACGCCTCCTGACCCGCCGTCGGCGCGCGGCCGCTCAGATCGAGTAGTCGGGGACGGACAGCAGGGCGCGGTCGCTCTCGTCCGCGTCGCGCGGGCGCGCTTTCGCGGGGATGCCCACCAGCACGCTGTCCGGCGGGGCGTCACGGGTCACGACCGCGTTCGCCCCGATGACCGAGCGCGCGCCGATGCGCACCGGACCGAGGATCTTGGCTCCGGCGCCGACTGCGACGCCGTCCTCCAGCGTCGGATGCCGCTTGCCGTGGTCGCGCGTGCGGCCGCCCAGCGTCACGCCGTGGTAGAGCATCACGTCATCGCCGATCTCCGCGGTCTCGCCGATCACGACTCCCATGCCGTGGTCGATGAAGAAGCGGCGGCCGATGCGCGCACCAGGGTGGATCTCTATGCCGGTCAGCCAGCGCGACACCTGCGAGCCCATCCGCGCCGGGAAGCGGATGCCGCTCCGCCACAGTGCGTGCCAGACCCGGTGCGCCCAGATGGCGTGCAGCCCCGGGTACAGCAGGGCCACCTCGAGTGCGGAGCGCGCAGCCGGGTCGCGCCTGCGTGCGGCTGCGACGTCCTCGCGCAGCCGCCCGATCATGCCCATCTCAGTCCTTCGGCTGGTCGCGCAGGTCCTCGAACAGCGCGGTCGAGATGTAGCGCTCACCGGTGTCGGGGACGACCGCGACGATGGTCTTGCCCGCGTTCTCGGGACGGCGGGCGATGTTCAGGGCCGCCCACACCGCGGCGCCGGCGGACATGCCCACGAGCAGTCCCTCCTTGGCGGCGAGGTCGCGCGCGGTGCGCAGCGAGTCCTCGAACTCCACGGGGAACACCTCGTCGATCACGTCGCGGTCGAGCACCGGCGGGACGAAGTTCGGGCCGATGCCCTGGATCTTGTGCGGACCGGGGTGGCCCTCGCTGAGCACGGGGGAGTCCTTGGGCTCGACCGCGATCACCTGCACCTCGGGCTTCACAGCCTTCAGCGCCTGGCCGACTCCGGTGACGGTGCCACCGGTGCCGACACCTGCGACCAGGATGTCGATGTTCCCGTCCGTGTCGCGCAGGATCTCCTGGGCGGTGGTCTCGCGGTGGATGCGGGGGTTGGCCTCGTTCTCGAACTGGCGGACCCACACGGCGTCCGGGTTCTCGGCGAGGATCTCCTTCAGCGCTTCGATGGCTCCCGTCATGCCCTTGGTCGGGTCGGTGAGCACGATCTCGGCGCCGAACGCGCGCAGCAGCACGCGACGCTCCTTGGACATCGACGCGGGCATGGTCAGGATCACCTTGTAACCGCGCGCGGCACCCACCATCGCGAGCGCGATGCCGGTGTTCCCGCTGGTGGCCTCGAGGATCGTGCCGCCCGGCTTGAGCTCGCCCGACGCCTCGGCGGCGTCGACCATGGCGATGCCGATGCGGTCCTTGACGCTGGAGGCCGGGTTGTAGAACTCCAGCTTCGCGAGCACGGTCGCGTCCAGGCCCTCGGTGACGCGATTCAGGCGCACCAGCGGGGTGTTGCCGAATGCGGAGGTGATGTCGGAGTGGATGCCGGTCATGGCGGGCCTTTCGTCGAAGGGTGTCGAAGTGATCAGCGTGCTCAGCCTACGACCCGGATCCCCGACCCTCGCCGAATGTGTCCGAGCGCGTTCGACGCCTACGCTGGAGGGATGCCCGACTCCCTCTCCGCGCGTCTGCGCGCCGTCGCCCAGCAGCTCGCCGACGCCGGGGTTCCGGACCCGCTGGTGGATGCGGAGCTGCTGATCGGCCATGTGCTGGGCCTCGGACGCGGCGAGCTGCAGGCCGCGGTCGTCCGCGGTGACGGGCTGGAGGACGCGGATGCCGCTCGGCTGGACGCCCTCGTCTCGCGGCGCGCAGCCAGGGAACCCCTGCAGCATCTCACCGGCGTCGCCGCCTTCCGGCACCTGGAACTCGCCGTGGGGCCTGGCGTCTTCGTACCCAGGCCGGAGACCGAGACGGTGGTGCAGATCGCGATCGACGCACTGATGGAGAGCGCCTCGCCCTCGCCGATCGCGATCGATCTGGGCACCGGCAGCGGCGCGATCGCTCTCGCGATGGCGACCGAGGTGCCCCACGCGCGGGTGTTCGCCGTCGAGCGCTCGCCCGACGCGCACGCCTGGGCCGCGAGGAACACCGCAGATGCCGAGAACCTGACGCTCGTGCTCGGCGACCTCGCCACCGCGTTCGATGAGCTGCGCGGCACGGCATCCGTCGTGATCTCCAACCCGCCCTACGTACCGGACGACGCGATCCCGCGCGACCCGGAGGTGCGCCTGCACGATCCGGCGCAGGCGCTCTACGGCGGCGCGGACGGGCTCGACGTGGTGCGGGTGATCAGCAGGCGGGCGCAGGAGCTGCTGCATCCGGGCGGACTTCTCGTGCTGGAGCACGGCGAGCTGCAGGGCGCGTCGATCCGGGAGCTGCTGGAGGCCGACGGGTGGCGGGCGGCGGCGACGCACGAGGATCTGACCCGTCGCGATCGCGCCACCACCGCGCTGAGTCGCTGAGCCTCCCCGGAACCCGGGTCCGCCGTCCACGGCGGACCGACAGGCCACCACCGTAGAATGAGCACGCCATGTCAACTGTCTTCGATTGCCGCGACGACGCCCAGATCCTCGCCGGCATGCGCCACGCCCGTCAGGCGATCGCCCGCGGCGAGCTCGTCGTCCTCCCCACCGACACCGTCTACGGCATCGCCGCCGACGCGTTCTCACCTGCCGCCGTCCAGCGGCTCCTCGATGCGAAGGGCCGGGGCCGGGAGATGCCGCCGCCCGTGCTCGTCGCGGGGCCCGAGATGATGGCGGCTCTGGTGGAATCCGTGCCGGATGCCGTGCAGAAGCTCATCGACGCGTTCTGGCCCGGCGGGCTGACCATCGTGCTGCCCGCGCAGCCGTCGCTGACCTGGGACCTGGGGGAGACCAAGGGCACGGTCGCGGTGCGGATGCCCGACCGCCGCGTGGCCCTCGAGCTGCTCGCCGAGACCGGCCCGCTGGCGGTGTCCAGTGCGAACCTCACCGGCCACGATGCCGCGGTCATCGCCTCCGACGCCCAGGAGATGCTGGGCGACTCCGTCGCGGTGTACCTGGAGGAGGGGTACAGCGAGAACGGCATCCCCTCGACCATCGTGGACGCGACCTCGCTGGTGGGCACCGCGGAGGGGGAGACCCCTGTCGTGCGGATCCTGCGCCAGGGCGCGGTCTCCCGCGAGCAGCTCGAGGAGGTCCTCGGCGATCTGCTCGAGCCCGCCGAGAAGCCCGACGAGACGGTCCCGGGTCATGTTCCCGATGCCACTCCTCCCGCGGTCGCCGCTCCTGCCGCGGACGCCGCATCGGCAGGGGACGCGGGAAGTCCGGTAGACGAAGAGTGAAGCAGTATCTGTTCACGATCATCCTCACGGCGTCGATCACCTTCGCGCTGACGTGGGCGGTGTGGCGCTTGAGCATGAAGTTCAAGCTCTACCCCGGCATCCGTGAACGGGACGTGCACAAGACGCCGAAGCCCCGGCTGGGCGGCGTCGCCATGTTCATCGGCATCGCCGTGGCGATCCTGATCTCCACAGCGAACCCGTTCTTCGAGCGGATGTGGTCGCCGCCGCAGACGCTCTGGGCGATCCTCGCCGCGGCCGCGCTGATCGCCGTGGTCGGCGTGATCGACGACCTCTGGGATCTGGACTGGATGATCAAGCTGGCCGCGCAGTTCCTCGCCGCCGGCATCATCACGGCCTGGGGCGGTCTGCAGATCCTGTCGCTGCCCGTCGGGACCATGGTCCTCGTCTCGCCGTGGCTCAGCATCGCGATCACGATGCTGGCGATCGTCGTGGTCATGAACGCCGTGAACTTCATCGACGGACTCGATGGGCTCGTCGCGGGCGTGTGCCTGATCGCGAACGGCATCTTCTTCGTGTACTCCTACATCCTCACCCGCGACTCCGGCGCGACCAGTTACTTCAACGTGGCCACCTTCCTCGCCGCCGTCCTGATCGGCGCCTGCCTGGGCTTCCTGCCGTTCAACTGGAGCCCCGCCAAGATCTTCATGGGCGATTCCGGCGCGCTCGTGCTCGGGCTGCTGATGGCCACCTCGGCGATCGCCGTCACCGCCCAGGGCGACGTGAACGCGTTCGATCCCGCGAAGTTCGGCCGTTCGCAGCTGCTGGGCGCCTTCATCCCGATCGTCCTGCCGCTGGTCATCGTGATGCTGCCGCTGCTGGACTTCGGTCTGGCCGTGTTCCGGCGGATGCGCGCGGGCAAGTCGCCGTTCGCGCCGGACCGCAAGCACCTGCATCATCGGATGCTGGACCTCGGCCACCGCGACCGCGACGCCGTGCTCGTCTTCTACGCCTGGACGGCCGTGATCTCGCTCGCGGTGCTGCTGATGTACATCGGGACGCGCCAGGACTGGCCCGGCGGCTACGTCGGCGGGATCGTGTTCGGCGTGCTCGGCGCGGCCGCCTGCCTGGTGGTCACCCGGATGCCCTCGCGCCGCAGCCCGCGCACGGACGAGCCGTCCGAAGGCGAACCGCAGACCCTTGAAGCCACGAAGCCCACGAAGCCCCTGGAGCCCCGATGACCCCGAGCCCCGTGTCCAGCACGCCCATCCTTCGCCGCACTCTGATCCTGTCCGCCGTCGCGGCCGGGGTGCTGGCTCTCATCGCCGCGGGCATCGGCTTCGCGGTCGCCGGCACCGACGGGCTGTGGAGCGGGCTGATCGGCGTGCTCCTCTCGTTCATCTTCCTCGGGATCACAGCGGGCAGCATCCTGTTCGCGAACCGGTGGTTCGGGGACCCGCTGTACGTGCAGTTCTTCTTCGCGATCGTGCTCGGCGGCTGGCTGGTCAAGCTCGGGCTGTTCGTGGTGCTCATGCTGGTGCTGCGTGAGCAGCCGTGGATCGATCCGCTCGTCTTCTTCCTCGCTCTCGTCGCGGGCATCGCGATGACTCTCGTCGTGGATGTCATCGTCCTCACGAAGATGCGGCTCCCGAACGTCAGCGACATCGACCTCCCGACGACGAACCCCGACGACGACGGTGACGACGCCCAGGGGGCGCCCGGTGCGCCAAAGCAGACCGGCGACATCTGATAGTGTTGAACCGTGCCCGCCGCTCGTTTCGCGAGCGCTTGCGCTGTGATGCACACCGTCCCTCGTCGCCCCGGTTCCGACCGGTGACCCGAAGCTGGAGCCCGCGCTGTTGAATCCCGTTGCGACAATGATCCTTCGTCCATTCGCCGGTGATGGTGAGTTCCATGGTCCCTCGATGGGCGACTTCTTCCCGCCGATCCTGTTCGAGGTCTTCGGTGTTCCGGTTCACCGGATCCACCTGATCCAGTTCCTCTCGGTGATCGCCGTCGTGCTGTTCATGTGGCTCGGCACGCGCCGGATGAAGGTCGTCCCCGGCCGCTTCCAGAGCCTCGTCGAGATGGGGATCGGCTTCGTCCGCAACGGCATCGCGCACGATCTGCTCGGCCGCAAGGACGGCGAGCGGTTCGCGCCGCTGCTGGTCACGATCTTCTTCATGATCCTGTTCATGAACATCACGGGCATCATCCCGTTCCTGAACATGCCGGGAACCGCGATCATCGCCGTCCCGCTCACGCTCGCCGTGATCAGCTACGTGACGTTCATCTACGCGGGCATGAAGAAGAGCCCCCTCGGGTTCTGGAAGAACTCGCTCTTCCCCTCGGGCGTGCCGTGGCCGGTGTACATCATCGTCACGCCGCTGGAGTTCATCTCCACCTTCATCATCCGTCCGGTCACGCTCACGCTCCGACTGATGATGAACCTGGTCGTCGGGCACATGATCCTCGTGCTCTGCTTCTCGGCCACCGCATTCTTCATGTTCACCGCAGGCGGCGGCTGGGCCGCGCTCGGCGTCGGAACCCTCGCCTTCGGCGGGGCGTTCACGATCTTCGAGATCCTCGTCGTCGTCCTGCAGTCCTACGTCTTCACCGTCCTCACCGCGATCTACATCCAGCTCGCGGTCGCAGAAGAGCACTGAACGGGTCAGCATCTGCTGACCAAAATCGAAAGGAAAACCCCGTGGACGCAACTACGGTTCTCGCAGCAGTCAACGGCAACCTCGCGGCAGTCGGCTACGGCCTCGCCGCCATCGGCCCGGCCATCGGCGTGGGCATCGTCGTCGGCAAGACGATCGAGGGTGTCGCCCGCCAGCCCGAGCTCGCCGGTCGCCTGCAGGTCCTGATGTGGATCGGTATCGCCTTCACCGAGGCGCTTGCATTCGTCGGCATCGCCGTCGGATTCATCCCCTTCCCGTAAACCGCAGCGACTTCTGAAGGAGACAGGATGCTGAACGCTCTTGTCACGAACCTGGCAGCAGGGGAAGAGGCGCAGAACCCGCTTCTCCCTGCCTGGTACGACATCGTCTGGTCGGCGCTGTGGTTCCTCATCATCCTCATCGTGGTCTGGAAGGTCGCCCTTCCGAAGCTCACGGCGATGCTCGATGAGCGCTCCGCAGCGATCGAAGGCAACATCGCCAAGGCTGATGAGGCTCAGAAGCAGGCCGAGGCCGCGCTCGACGAGTACACCCGTCAGCTCGCCGAGGCGCGCACCGAGGCCGGACAGATCCGCGACGCCGCCCGTGAGGACGGCAAGAAGATCGTCGCTGAGGCGAAGGATACCGCGTCCGCTGAGGCGAGCCGCATCACCACCGCCGCGCACACGCAGATCGAGGCTGAGCGCCAGGCCGCGTTCGTGTCCCTCCGCAACGAGGTCGGCACGCTCGCGATCGACCTCGCCGGCGGCGTGGTGGGGGAGACCCTCACCGACGACGCTCGTGCGACGGCCGTCGTGGACCGCTTCCTCGCCGACCTCGAGAAGGCGAAGTAATGGGCAGCGCGACCACTCAGGCACTCGCGGCATCCACGCAGGCGCTTGCCGCGGCGTCGGGCCTGACCCTCGACAGTGCGGGCGAGCTGTTCGCAGCCGCCCGCGCGCTCGGGGATTCGGCTCAGCTGAGCGGCGCGCTGGCCGATCCCACGGCGCCTGCCCAGGCACGCTCCGCGCTGGTCTCCAGTGTGTTCGCCGGGGTCTCCGCTCCGGTGCGCACTCTGCTGGACACCGTCGCCGGTGAGCGCTGGTCCAGTGCATCCGATCTCATCGACGGTGTCGAGGAGCTCGCGATCCGCGCTGCGGCCATCGCCTCCGCGAAGGACGACGTCGCCGGCGAGCTCTTCGAGTTCTCCCGCGTCGTCGCCGCGAACCCGGAGCTCGAGCTCGCGCTCGGCAGCCGCCTGGGCGACTCCGCGGCCAAGGCCGCGCTCGTCGAGAAGGTGCTGGGCTCCTCGGTTTCGGGTGCGACCGTGCTGATCGCCGCTTCGCTGGTGCGCCTGCCGCGCGAGCGCCGCGTCCGTCAGCTTCTGAGCCGGGCCATCGACATCGTCTCCGCACAGGCCGGCCGCACGGTCGCGACCGTCCACACGGCCGCACCGCTCGCCGCTGCGCAGGAGACGCGTCTCCGTGACGCTCTGGCACGCCGCTACGGCGGGGAGATCTCCGTGAACCAGGTGATCGACCCCACCGTCGTCGGCGGCCTGCGCGTGCAGATCGCCGATGACGTCATCGACGGCAGCATCTCCGCCCGACTCGCCGAGCTCCGTCAGAAGCTCGCGAGCTGACACAGACTGACGCGGGGAACCGCGCACACCAGACACACAAAGGGAAGACAATGGCAGAACTATCGATCAGCCCCGACGTCATCCGTGACGCGCTGAAGAACTTCGCAGCCGCCTACGAGCCCACTGGCGCCGTCGCGACCGAGGTCGGCACCGTCATCGACGCAGCCGACGGCATCGCGCACGTCGAGGGGCTGCCCGGCGTCATGGCCAACGAGCTCGTCACCTTCGGTGACGGCACCAAGGGCCTTGCGCTGAACCTCGACGAGCACGAGATCGGCGTGGTCGTCCTCGGCGACTTCACCGGCATCGAGGCCGGCCAGGAAGTGACCCGCACTGGCGAGGTCCTCTCGGTCCCGGTCGGTGACGGCTACCTGGGTCGCGTTGTCGACCCGCTCGGCAACCCGATCGACGGCCTCGGCCCCGTCGCGACGGACGGCGTGCGCGCGCTCGAGCTTCAGGCCCCCGGCGTCATGCAGCGCAAGTCGGTGCACGAGCCGATGCAGACCGGCGTCAAGGCGATCGACGCCATGATCCCCGTCGGCCGCGGCCAGCGCCAGCTGATCATCGGCGACCGCCAGACCGGCAAAACGGCACTGGCGATCGACACGATCATCAACCAGAAGGCCAACTGGGAGTCCGGTGACGTCAACAAGCAGGTGCGCTGCATCTACGTCGCGATCGGTCAGAAGGGCTCGACCATCGCCTCGGTGAAGGGCGCGCTCGAGGACGCCGGTGCGCTGGAGTACACCACCATCGTGGCCGCTCCCGCCTCCGACCCCGCAGGTTTCAAGTACCTCGCCCCGTACACCGGCTCGGCCATCGGCCAGCACTGGATGTACGACGGCAAGCACGTGCTGATCGTCTTCGACGACCTGTCCAAGCAGGCCGAGGCGTACCGCGCCGTGTCGCTGCTGCTGCGCCGCCCGCCGGGGCGCGAGGCCTACCCGGGCGACGTGTTCTACCTGCACTCCCGTCTGCTGGAGCGCTGCGCGAAGCTGTCCGACGAGCTCGGCGCCGGCTCGATGACGGGTCTGCCGATCATCGAGACCAAGGCGAACGACGTCTCGGCGTACATCCCGACCAACGTGATCTCGATCACCGACGGCCAGATCTTCCTGCAGTCCGACCTGTTCAACGCCAACCAGCGTCCTGCTGTCGACGTGGGCATCTCGGTCTCGCGCGTGGGTGGTGACGCCCAGGTCAAGTCGATCAAGAAGGTCTCCGGAACGCTGAAGCTGGAGCTCGCGCAGTACCGCTCCCTCGAGGCGTTCGCGATGTTCGCATCCGACCTCGACGCCGCCTCGCGTCGTCAGCTGGCACGCGGTGCCCGCCTGACCGAGCTGCTCAAGCAGCCGCAGTACTCGCCGTACCCGGTGGAGGAGCAGGTCGTCTCGATCTGGGCCGGCACCAACGGCAAGCTCGACACCATCGAGGTCGAGGACGTGCTGCGCTTCGAGCGCGACCTGCTCGACTACCTGCGTCGCAACACGAGCGTCCTCGACACCCTGCGCGAGACGAACGTCCTCGACGACGCGACCGTCGCCGAGCTCGACAAGCAGACCGACGCCTTCCTTCTGGAGTTCCAGGGCGGCAAGGGTCACGCCATCGGCGCCCCGGGCCACGAGGAGCACGCCGCCGCCGAGGCGGACGACGTCAACCAGGAGAAGATCGTCAAGGGTCGTCGCGCGTAATCGCGTGAGGTACTGATTCATGGGCGCTCAACTCAGGGTCTACAAGCAGAAGATCTCTTCTGCTCAGACGACCAAGAAGATCACGAAGGCGATGGAACTCATCGCGGCTTCGCGCATCCAGAAGGCGATGGCACGCGTCAA
>Ga0256796_1000502_pt1 | contig 16322 bp, 17 predicted proteins | sample MC6MC0947MT_FD_190209 | JGI IMG/M metagenome (GOLD analysis project Ga0256796, IMG submission 190209) | Metatranscriptome of enriched soil aggregate microbial communities from Iowa State University, Ames, United States - MC6-MC0947-MT... | ecosystem: Environmental > Terrestrial > Soil >...
CGGCTGCCGGTCGGAGGGAACAGTATGCGTCAACGGTGGCTGGTCTGGGTCGCGGTCCTGCTCGGCGCGGTCCTGGGCGGGTTCTCGCTGAGCGCGGCCTCCGCCACGGCCCCGGGGCCGCTCGACGGGCACATCACCGACCGCAGTGGCGTCGTGTCGAGCTCCGATCGCGCGCAGGCGGAGAGCACGCTCGAGAAGCTGCGCACCGAGGCCGGCATCGATCTGTTCTTCGTGATGATCCCGGAGTACACCGACCCCGCCTCCATGGAGCAGTGGACCACCGCCACGGCGCAGGGCAACAGCTTCCGCGGCGATCAGTACCTGATCTCCGTGGCAACGGAGGGCCGCTCCTACACGATGTACCGTCCGGACGCCGGGCGGATGACCATCTCGCAGCGAGACCGGATCCTGTCCGCGATGCGCCCCGACCTCGCGGCGAGCGACTTCAGCCATGCCATCGTCGCGGGGGCGGACGAGGCGTACGACATCTATGTCCTGGGTCCTCAGCGTGCCGCGACCGGCTGGACGGTGTTCGGCATCATCGTGCTGATCGCCGTGATCATCGTCGTCGTCGTGCTGCTGATCCGACGGGCCCGCAAGCGCGCTGCCGAACAGGCGAAGCGCCGCGCGCAGCTCGCGGAGATCGGCCAGCAGGCGAACATCGCTCTCGTGCGCACCGACGATCTCGTGCGCTCCAGTGAGCAGGAGATGGAGTACGCGCGCGCCCAGTTCGGCGATGACGTGATCGGCGACTTCGTCACGGCGCTGCAGACCTCTCGCACCAATCTCAACGAGGCCTTCTCCCTGCAGCAGAAGCTCGACGACGAGGTCCCCGACACCGACGAGCAGAAACTGGAGTGGTCGCAGCGCATTCTCGAACTGTGCTCCGAGTCGACGAAGGTGCTCGAGGAGCGCAAGGCCGACTTCGACGAACTGCGGAAGCTGGAGCAGAACGCCCCCGCCGCGCTGGACAACGTGCGCAAGCTCCGATCCGCCGCCGGTGCCGAGGTCGATCGCGCCGATCAGATCCTCGCCGCGCTCACGGCCGCCTATGCGTCCGCGGCGATCTCACCCGTCGCCGACAACCCCGCGCAGGCCCGATCACGCCTCGCGTTCACCGACACGCAGGTCGAGGCGGCCGACGGGTTCATCGCCGCGGGCAAGACCGGTGACGCGGCCGTCTCGGTGCGCGCCGCGGAGGGCGCCGTGCAGCAGGCGACGCAGCTGGAGGATGCCGTCGAGCAGCTGCAGAAGTCGCTGAAGGATGCCGATGATCGTGCCGCGGCCCTCATCGCTGAGCTGGGCAGCGACCTGCAGACGGCCCGCACGCTGCCCGATGCACAGGGCGCTGTCGCCCAGGCCGTCGCGGCCACGGAGCAGGGCATCCGCCAGGCGCAGAGTCAGCTCGGCGCATCGGGGCGCAATCCCATCGAGGCGCTGCGCGTCCTGGAGGCGGCGAACATCGCGATCGACGGCGTCATCGCGCACGTGCGCGACGAGCAGGCCAGGATCCTCCGCGCCGCCGCCATGCTCAGCGATGCGATGCAGCGTGCGCAGATGCAGATCTCCTCGGCGGAGAGCTTCATCCTCAATCGCCGCGGCTCGATCGCCTCGACCGCGCGCACACGGCTCTCCGAGGCCCAGGGAAGCCTCGACCAGGCGCAGAGCCTCGCCGGGACGGATCCGGTGCAGGCCCTCGCGCTCGCTCAGCGCGCCGACACCCTCGCCGCCGAGGCCCTGCGCCTCGCCCAGAACGACTACGGCGGGTGGAGCGGCGGCGGCGGGAGCGACAATCTCGGCGCCTTCATCGGCGGCGTCCTCATCGGCTCGGCCGGCAACCACCACGGCGGTGGCGGCGGCATCTTCGGCGGCGGCGGAGGCGGAGGCTTCAGCGGCGGCGGGAGCGGCGGAGGCGGCGTCTTCGGAGGCGGCGGAGGCGGAGGAGGCTTCTCCGTCGGCGGCTTCGGCGGAGGAGGCGGCGGCTTCGGCGGCAGCAGCGGAGGCGGCGGCTCGTTCTGACCGCATGCGCACCTGATCGCGACTCATCAGATCGACCTCTAACCTGACCAGACACGTACACGGCAAGACAACCATCCGAGAAGAAAAGGGAACCCACACAATGGCCAAGGAATCCATCTTCGGACGCATCTCCACGCTCGTCCGTGCCAACATCAACGCTCTCCTCGACCAGGCCGAGGATCCGCAGAAGATGATCGACCAGCTCGTCCGCGACTACACGAACAACATCGCCGACGCCGAGTCCGCGATCGCGGAGACCATCGGCAACCTGCGTCTTCTCGAGCGCGACCACGAGGAGGACGTGCAGGCTGCGACGGACTGGGGCAACAAGGCACTCGCCGCCTCCCGCAAGGCCGACGAGCTGCGTGGCATCGGCCACACCGCCGACGCCGACAAGTTCGACAACCTCGCGAAGATCGCGCTGCAGCGCCAGATCAGCTCCGAGCGCGAGGCGAAGGCGGCCGAGCCGCAGATCGCGTCGCAGACCGAGATCGTCGACAAGCTGAAGGACGGCTTGAACGGCATGAAGAACAAGCTCGGCGAGCTGAAGACCAAGCGCAGCGAGTTGCTCGCCCGTGCCAAGGTCGCCGAGGCGCAGACCAAGGTTCAGGACGCCATCGGCTCGATCAACGTGCTGGACCCGACCAGCGAGCTGGGCCGCTTCGAGGACAAGATCCGCCGCCAGGAGGCTCTCGCCCAGGGCAAGGCCGAGATCGCTGCCTCGTCGCTGGACGCGCAGTTCGAGAGCCTCGAGGACCTCGGTGAGCTCACCGAGGTCGAGGCGCGCCTCGCCGAGCTCAAGTCGGGCAAGCCGCAGGCCGCCATCGAAGCCGAGTGATCGGACACACAGATTGACCGAGCGGGCGGACGCCGCATCCCGGCATCCGCCCGCTCCTTCTCCTCCCAGGAGAGACCATGACCCGTTTCCTCATCGTCCCGCAGTGGCAGGGCTCGCCCGCCTCGCGGGCCATGCTTCTCGTCGACGGCGCCACCGCGATCGCCGGCGACCTGCCCCGCAAGGACACCACCGTCCTGGATGTGCCGCTCGAGGCGGGTGAATCGCTCGGCACCGGCGTGCGCCGGCTCAGCTCGCTCTTGCGCGTGCGGGAGCTGATCGTGGAGCACATGACGGATGCCGATGATCAGATCGTGCTCGTCGGCGGCGACTGCAGCGTGAGCGTGTTCGCGCTCTCCGCGATCGACACCTCGGATCTCGCCGTGCTCTGGTGCGACGCGCATCCCGATCTGAACGATCCCTCCACCTCCCCGTCCGGCGCGTTCTCCGGCATGTCCCTCGGAGCCGTGCTCGGCGACGGCGAGCCGCAGCTTGCCCTGAACCCGGGCATCCCCGCCGAGCGGGTCGTCCTCCTCGGCGCCCGCAGCGTCGATGACGGCGAGAAGTCGCGGCTGGACGCGCTGCGCACGCTCTCGCCGGAGGACGCGCAGGATCCGGATGCCGTGGCCGAGGCGCTGCGCGCGACCGGGGCATCCCGGGTCTGGGTGCACATCGACGTCGATGTCATCGATCCCTCGGAGTTCGAGGGTGTCTCGGACGCGGAGCCGTTCGGCGTCAGCACGGCCGCCCTCGCCGCCGCCGTCAAACGCGTACGTCAGGATCTCCCGCTCGCCGGCGCGACGATCGCCGGGTTCGCGCCCCGCAGCCCTGCGGATGCCGTGCAGGACATGGGCGCGATCCTGCGCCTGATCGGATCCGTGGCGTGACGAGGCGCGCGGCATGAGTAGGACCGCACCATGAGCGCCGACTGGCGCGCCGACGCCGAGCGCGCACTCGATCGGGGGCGACGCTCCGACCTGCGCATCCCCTCCTTTCTGCTGCGCTCCCCCATCAGCCGGATCGGCTACTGCTGGGGCACTGCCGTCGGCTGGGTCTGGGGCTCGCTCTGGAGCACCGGGCCGGTCGAGCGCCGCGCGGGTCTCTGGGTGTTCCGCGGCCTGCCGGCCTGGGCCTACGGTCGCGGCGGGGTCTGCGTGGGCGGCTGCTATCTGACCGGTGATGTCGAGCCGTCGGATGCCGTGCTGCGTCACGAGGGCGTGCACAAGCAGCAGTGGCTGCGCTACGGCTTCCTCATGCCCGTCCTGTACCTGTTCGCCGGCCGGAATGCGCTGCGCAACCGCTTCGAGATCGAGGCGGGGCTGGAAGACGGCGGCTATGTGCCGCGTTCCCGCGACTGAGCGTCAGAAGACCGGCAGTCCGTATCGTGCGGGAGCGTGGATGGCCGTCGGCTCGACGCCGCACGATCCGGTGAGGTGCTCGACGATGTCTGCCGTGCTGAGGTAGCCGCCCAGCAGCGTGGCCTCGGTGCGCATCGCACCCTCGGAGTCGTCGCACAGCATCTCGTCCGCCCATGCGGTCGCGGCGCGTGTGAGCGTCTCTCCGACCACCCGGCGGATGCCCCGGCGGGTGCGAGGCAGCCAGGTGACGGTCATGCGCGGCGGCGCCGAGACGACGCTGACGTCGTCCTGGTCGGCGACCTCGATGAACACACGGCCCACGGCGCACAGCGGCAGCGTCGCGAGCAGGACCTCCAGCTCGGCGAGCGAGTTCTCGTCGGCGGTGATCAGGTGCTGCACCTGCGGGCGACGGGACGCCCGGCGGGCGGCGCGTGCGCTCGCGGTCGTCTCGGCAGTGCTCATGATGTCTTCATCGTAGCACCGAGGAAGGGTTGCCTAACCTATGCGGCTCCCAGCCTTTGGGCTGCTGAGCCCGTCGGAGCACATGCTCACTCGATCAGCGCGTCCGCGAGGGCATCCAGCTCGGCCTGCGTGAGACCCGCCTCGAGGAGGTAGGCGGCGACGGAGCCGTAGCGGCGGTCGAGATCGCCGAGGAGCGCGGCCATGACCGGCGCGGGCGACTCGGTGGCGAGCTGGATCGCGTTGCGCGCATCGGGCATGTGGGCGCGGAAGTACTCCGCGATCGCACGATTGCGCTCAGCCGGGAGCTGCGAGGCTGTCAGCGCGTAATCCGCGACCACGGCCTCGCGGTCCGCTCCGACCGCGCTCAGCGCCAGCGCGACGATGACACCGGTGCGGTCCTTGCCGACCGTGCAGTGCACGAGTGCGGGCTCCCCCTCGGAGATGATGCGCACGGCATCCGCCAGTCGCGACGAGCAGTCATCGACCAGATGGCCGTACATGCCAGCCAGATCCATGTCCTGCTCGAAGAACGATCCGACCGAGCCGAGGAACAGCGGGACGCGCGTCGTGGGAACGTCACGGAGCGCCGAAGGCTCCGAGCGCACCTCGGTGTCGTCCCGCAGGTCGACCACGCGCCGGGTGCGGTCGCGCAGCAACGCCTGCCCTTCCGGTGTGACCCGCGCGAGGTGGCCCGACCGCAGCAGCGCACCCGACCGCACGCGCGCCGAACCGACGGGAATGCCGCCGACGTCGCGCAGGTTGTTCACGCCGGGAATGCGAATGACCGTCACCGTTCCAGCCTAGGCGAGGGAGCGCGACCCGGTCCGACACCGTCGAAGACAGAAAGACAAGCCATAGTGGTCACATGTCTTCTTTGTGTCCATTGATTACCGAACATTACTTGTCGTAATGATCTCGCATTTCCTGTGAGCCACATCCGGATAGGAGAATATGGCCGTGGCACAAGACACCAGCGAGTTCCGGTACCTGCCCACGCAGGCGGCGATCCTCGGCACCACCGTACCCGCCGCCGAGCGCATCTCGCTGACGCTGCCCGACGGTCGCATCCTCAGCGCCCTGCGCTTCGGCGACGGAGACCCGGAGGTGACCCTCCTGCACGGCGCCGGCCTGAACGCACACACCTGGGACACGGTCCAGCTGCTGCTGGACCGGCCCGCCCTCGCGATCGATCTCGCCGGGCACGGCGATTCCTCCTGGCGCGAGGACCTCGACTACTCCCCCGCCTCCCTCGCCGCCGACGTCGCAATCGCGATGTCGGAGTGGACGCGCGACCCGCAGGTGCTGATCGGGCACTCGCTCGGCGGGCTCACGGCATCCGTCGTGGCCGCGCGGAATCCGCAGCTCGTCCGCGAGCTCATCCTCGTCGACATCGTTCCCGGGATGGACACCGACGCCGCGCCCGCCGTTCTCCGCGACTTCTACCAGGTGACCGAGTTCGCGAACCGCGAGGATGCGGTCGACCGGGCGCAGGCGTTCGGCTTCGGCGGTTCCCGCGAGGACACCGAGCGCGGTGTCTTCTTCAACACGCGCGTGCGCGCGGACGGGCGCGTGGAGTGGAAGCACCACTTCGCGCACATCATCGGGCAGGCCTTCGACACACTGAACGCCGCCAACGCGAAAGCCGCCGAGGCCGACCCGTGGGCGGATCTCGAGGCGGTCACCGCGCCCGTCACCCTCGTCCGAGGTGCGCGCGGCTTCCTCGCCGACACCGACGCGGCCGCGTTCGAGCGGCGCCTCCCGAACGCCACCGCGATCACCGTCGACGCCGGCCACAACGTGCAGGAGACCGACCCGGCCTTCCTCGCATCCCTCGCATCCGACGCCCTGACCCGACCTTCCCGCTGACCAGCCCCGCGGCGTCTCACAGCACCCCTCCGAGAGGAAACACCGTGTCTCCCTTCCGCAGCACCCGACGATCGGCCCGTCTGGCGGCCATCGGCATCCTCGCCATCGGCGCCCTGATCCTCACCGCCTGCGGTGGATCGTCCGAGCCGCAGACCACCTCGACCGGAAAAGCCGACCCCAAGGCCGGTCTCACGGTCGGCCTGGTTCTCGAGCCCACCAACCTCGACATCCGCCACACCAGCGGCGCAGCACTCGAGCAGATCCTCGTCGACAACATCTACGAAGGCCTCGTCACGCGCACGCAGGACAACAAGATCGATGATCGCCTGGCGAAGTCCCACGAGATCTCGCCCGACGGCCTCACCTACACCTTCACGCTCAACGAGGGCATCGCCTTCCACGACGGCACCGCCCTCACCTCGGCCGATGTCGTCTCGTCGTACGAGACCGTGAAGGCGGATGCCACGGTGCAGGGCAACGCCGAGTTCGCCGGCGTCACGGCGATCACCGCGCCCGACCCGACGACGGTGCAGATCACGCTGGCCAAGCCGGATCAGAACTTCCTCTTCAACCTCACAGGACCTGCCGGCCTCGTCTTCAAGACCGGAGACACGACCGATCTGAAGACCGCGGAGAACGGCACGGGTCCTTTCACACTGCAGCGCTGGGCGAAGGGCAGTTCGATCACGTTCTCGCGCAACGACGACTACTGGGGCAAGAAGGCCGGGCTCGCCGAGGTCACGTTCCAGTACATCCCGGACTTCACCGCCGGCGTGAACGCGGCTCTGGACGGCAGCGTCGACGTGCTCACCGCCGTCGACCCGAACCTGGTATCGCAGCTGAAGGACAGCGGCGCCTTCACGATCACGACGGGGCGCACCACCGACAAGGCCACCCTCGCCTTCAACAACGCGAAGGCTCCACTGAACGACAAGCGCGTGCGCGAGGCGCTGCGCCTGGCGGTCGACCACGAGGCTCTCGTCGAGGCGGTCGGTGCCGGCCAGCCCCTGTACGGTCCGATCCCGGAGCTCGACCCTGGCTACGAGAACCTGTCCAAGCTGGTCCCCTACGACCCCGACAAGGCCAAGGCGCTCCTCAAGGAGGCCGGCGTAGAGAAGCTCGACCTCTCCCTGACGATCCCGTCGTTCTACGGCACGACCGTCGCTCAGGTGCTCGTCTCCGACTACGCCAAGATCGGCGTCTCGCTCGAGGTCGACCGCGTCGAGTTCGCCACCTGGCTCGAGGACGTCTACAAGAACCACGACTACGAGCTGAGCTTCGTGCTGCACGTCGAGCCCCGCGACTTCAGCAACTGGGCGAACCCCGAGTACTACTTCGGCTACGACAACAAGCAGGTGCAGGACCTGTATGCGCAGTCGCAGGCCGAACTCGACCCGGCGAAGTCGGCCGATCTGCTCGCGCAGGCCGCGCGGATCGTCTCCGAGGACGACGCTGCGGACTGGCTGTACAACGGCGCGACCCTGACCGCACTGACCGCGGGCGTCAAGGGCTTCCCGAAGGATTCGATCAACTCGCGCATCGACCTCGCGGGCGTCACCAAGACCGCCGGCTGACATGCTCCGCTACGCGCTCACACGAGGAGTCCTGCTCATCGCAGGACTCCTCGTGTCGAGCGTGATCATCTTCTTCACCCTGCGGGTCTTCCCCGGCGACGTCGCGCAGCTGATCGCCGGCACGCAGGCGAGCCCCGAGCAGGTCGAGGCGATCCGCCAGTCGCTCGGGCTCGACAAGCCGCTGCTCTCGCAGTACACCGACTGGATCGGCGGCATCCTGCACGGCGACCTGGGCACCTCTCAGCTCAGCGGGGCCTCGGTGGGCGCCGAGCTCGCCGAGAAGGCGCGGGTCACCTGGCCGCTGGCCCTGATGTCCATGACCATCGCGATGCTGATCGCAGCGCCCTTCGGCGTGCTCTCCGCGATGCTGCGGGGTCGCGCCGGCGGCACCGCGTTGAGCGTCGCAGCGCAGGCGGTCGCCGCGATCCCGGTCATCTGGGCCGGCATGATGCTGGTCGTCGTCTTCGCGCACTGGCTGGGCTGGCTGCCCGCCCAGGGGTTCCCCCGCACCGGCTGGTCGACGCCGGCCAAGGCGCTCGAGTCGCTGCTGCTGCCGGCCATGACCATCGGGATCGTCGAAGGCGCCATGCTGATGCGCTTCGTGCGCAGCGCGACCCTTCAGGCCGCCGGGCAGGACTTCGTGCGTACTGCGGCCGCCAAGGGACTCACCCGCCGCCAGGCGCTGATCCGGCACGGGATCCCTGCCGTGGGGCTCTCCATCGTGACCGTGCTGGGCGTGCAGGTCGCGGGAATCATCGTGGGCTCGGTCGTCGTGGAGCAGCTGTTCACGCTCCCCGGCATCGGGCGCATGCTGGTCGCCGACGTCGGCACGCGCGATCTCGTGAAGGTGCAGAGCGAGCTGCTGGTGCTGACCGGCTTCGTGCTGGTGATCGGCTTCCTGGTCGACCTCGTCCATCACGCCATCGACCCGCGACAGCGCGAGGAGGCCGGATGATGCCCCGCTGGTTGCGTTCCCTGCTCTCGTCGCGCACGGGACTGTTCGGCGTGTTCGTCGTGCTGCTGATCGCCGTGACAGCGCTGGTCTCGCTGTTCTGGACCCCGTTCGACCCGATGCTCTCCGACATCCGCGGACGGTGGGCGGCGCCCGGCTGGCCGCATCTGCTGGGTACCGACGGCACCGGGCGGGACATCCTCAGCCTCGTCATGGCCGGTGCGCGTACGACCCTTTTCGTCGCCGTGGGTTCCGGCATCGTCGCGACCCTCGTCGGTGTCGCCCTCGCCGCCCTGGGCGCCCTCACTGTGCGCTGGGTGCGCGAGACGATCGCGGTCCTGGTGGACATCCTCATCGCGTTCCCCGTGCTGATGATCGCCATGATGATCTCCGCCGTCTGGGGCGGCTCGCTGTGGGTCGTCGTGTTCTCGGTGGGCATCGGGTTCGGTGTGAGCATCGCCCGCGTGACCCGCCCCGAGCTGCGCCGGGTCCAGCAGAGCGACTTCGTCGTGGCCGGCCGTGCGAGCGGGCTCACCACAGGGCAGAACCTCGTCCGGCACCTGCTGCCGAACGTGGCACCGGTGTTCATCGTGCAGCTGTCCTGGTCGATGGCGGTCGCCGTGCTCGCAGAGGCCGGCCTGTCGTACCTGGGCTTCGGAGCGACCCTCACCGAAGCGTCCTGGGGGACGCTGCTGGCGGATCTGCAGCGGTACATCGGCGTGCATCCGCTCACCGTGGTCTGGCCGGGCCTTGCCATCACGATCACGGTGCTCGGGCTGAACCTGCTCGGCGACGCCCTGCGCGAGGCCACCGACCCGACGCTGAGCCGCCGCAGCGCAGAGGTGCATGTCCCGGCGGTGGTCGCATGAGCCTCGAGGTGAACGACCTGGTCATCGAGATCGACGGCCGTCGTGTGGTCGACGGCGTCTCGTTCTCGGTCGCTGACGGCCAGCGCTTCGGCCTGATCGGCGAATCGGGATCCGGCAAATCCCTGACCGCGCTCGCACTGCTTGGTCTGCTCCCGGATGCGGCGACGGCGAGCGGCAGCATCCGCTGGAACGGCACCGAGCTGATCGGGATGCCCGACCGCGAACTCGCGAAGCTGCGCGGTGATGAGATCGGCATGGTCTTCCAGGAGCCGCGCACCGCGTTGAACCCGATCCGCACCGTCGGCCGGCAGATCGCGGAGTCGGTGCGCATCCACGAGCGCATCGGACGCCGCGAGGCCCGCGAGCGGGCCGTCGCCGAAGCCGCTCGCGTCCGGCTCCCGGAACCGGATTCCATCGTCGACCGCTACCCCCATCAGCTGTCCGGCGGCCAGCGCCAGCGCGTCGCGATCGCGATGGCGCTCGCCTGCCGGCCGAAGCTGCTGATCACCGACGAACCCACTACCGCCCTCGACGTCACGATCCAGGCCGAGGTGCTGAAGCTGCTCCTGTCACTGGTGGAGGAGCACGGCATGTCGCTGGTGTTCATCACGCACGATCTCGCCGTGCTGTCGCAGGTGGCGACGCACGCGGTGGTGCTCGAGCACGGCCGCATCGCCGAGCAGGGACCCGTCTCGACGCTGCTGACCGCGCCGTCGTCCCCGATCACCCGGGCGCTGCTGCGCGACGCGACCGCGACGCTGTGGCGTCCCGAGGGCGGGCATGACGAGGGTCACGCGCCGAAGGGAGGCGTCGCATGAGTCTCATCGAGGCTGAGGGCGTCAGCCGCACGTTCGCCCTTCCGAAGCGCACCCTCTTCGAGTCGCGCCGCACGGGCACGGCCCTGCATCCCACCGACCTGACGATCGATGCGGGCGAGTCGGTCGGCATCATCGGCGAGTCCGGCTCCGGGAAGTCGACCCTGGTGCGCCTGCTGCTGGGGCTCGACCGGCCGACGACCGGCCGGGTGACGGTGGACGGCAGGGACGTGGATGCCACGGCATCCGCCCGCTCGCTGCACTGGCTGCGCCGGCAGACCGGGCTGGTCTTCCAGGACCCGTACGCGTCGCTGGATCCGCGGATGACGGCGGGCCGGATCATCGCCGAGCCGCTCTGGGCCCTCGACATCCCCGGTGACCACCGTGCCCGCGTGCGCGAGGTGCTCGAGCAGGTGGGCCTGGAGGCCGACATGGCAGACCGGCATCCCCACGAATTCTCCGGAGGGCAGCGCCAGCGCATCGCCCTGGCCCGCGCGATCGCGCATCGCCCCCGCGTCCTCGTCGGCGACGAGCCTCTTTCGGCGCTGGACGTGACCGTCCGCGCACAGGTGCTCGAGCTGATCGCGCAGCTGCAGCGCGACGAGGACTTGACGGTCATCATGGTCTCGCACGACATCGGCGTGGTGCAGAACCTCGCCGACACGGTCATGGTGATGAAGGACGGACGGATCGTGGAGCGCGGACCGACGGATGCCGTGCTGCAGCACCCCGCCGAGGACTACACGCGGCGGCTGCTCGCAGCGATCCCGGTCATCCCGCACCCCTGACCGCGATCCGGCGTCCGGATCCGAACGCGGCGATCTGGGCACCGAGGTCGGAGAGACCGACCGCGACATCGACGAGGTCGAGGTCAGCAAGGGCATCCGCCAGCAGGAGACACTCCCCGGACAGCTCTCGTCGCAGCATTCGTCCCTCGCGCGTACGCCGCCACGTCCGGGATCCGGCAAGTCCTGCCTGCAGGGCATCGAGATCGACGAGCAGCTCCCACATCTCTGGATGCACGATCATCCAGCTCGACGCCATAGCCGGCAGGCGATGATCGGCCAGCAGGCCGGCAGCCGCGAGCTGCGCCCTCCGGCGAATGCGCCACCGTCGCAGCGGTGAGAGCCGCGCGAGCAGACGGCTGAGCGGGGCGAACAGCAGAACCTCCTCGTCGTCGACAGCGACGGCGAGACGACGCCGCCCGCTCCGGCGCGTCAGTCGGCTCTTGCCGACCAGGTGCGGGACCGCGATCTTCACCAGGCCCGCGAGGTGCTCGCGCACCTCATCCGCATTCAGGTCGACATCGATGATGTCCCTGGTGAAATGACCGTCGACGACGAGGGAGAACCAGGTCGCTCCCGTCGAGTGCACGATCGCCCACCGTGTGGGGTCGCTGGTGCTGAGGAGGCTCAGGAACGCCGAGTCGCTCCGCAGCATGACGCACGAACGGATGCCTGCGTCGACCGGCTTCAGAGCGATGAGGGCGGCGCGGACGTCATGCATCGGATCGGCGGTCACAGAACCCCGCGATCACAGAGTCTTCTGCAGCAGGAGCACTCCTTGCGGTTCGCCGAACTTCAGACCGACCTCGGTGAGCCGCCCCGCATCGGTGAAGCCTGCCTTGCGGTGCAGGGCGATGGAGGCCTCGGCCCCGCGGTCTGCGATCACGGCGATGACCTGGCGCAGACCCGCCGTGCGGCAGGCGTCCAGGAACTCGGCGAGCAGCGCCCACCCGATCCCCCGCCCACCGGCCGTCGGGGCGAGGTAGATCGAGTTCTCGATCGTGAACCGGTACGCCGACTTCGGCGACCACTGCTGGCCGAGCGCGTAGCCGAGGAGCTCGCCGTCCTCGGTCTCGGCCACCAGAAACGGGATGCCCACGTCCGCGATCTTCGCGGCCTTGTCCGCCCAGGTCTGCTCCGTGGACTCGACCTCGTCGTACGTGACCGTCGAGGTGCGCACGTAGTGGTTGTAGATGTCGCGGATCGCCGGCAGATCGGCGTCCGACACCGGCCGGATGCGCAGCGCGCTCATGCCTCTCCCTCCACACGCCAGTCGACGGGCTGCGCGCCCATCGACTCCAGCATCGTATTCGCCCGGGAGAACGGCTTCGACCCGAAGAAGCCCCTGCTCGCCGACAGCGGAGAGGGGTGGGCGGACTCGATGATCGGGGTGTCCTCCAGCAGGGGCTTGAGGCCCCGGGCATCCGCTCCCCAGAGGATCGCGACCAGCGGCTTCCGGCGCGCGACCAGCGTGCGGATCGCGAGCTCGGTGACCTTCTCCCAACCCCAGCCGCGGTGCGAGGCCGGGGTGCCGGGCCGCACGGTCAGCACCCTGTTCAGCAGCAGCACGCCCTGGTCGCTCCAGGCGGTCAGGTCGCCGTGCGGAGCCGGAGGGATGCCGAGATCGTCCTGGCGCTCCTTGTAGATGTTCCCGAGGCTGCGCGGCAGCGGCCGCACCTCGCGGTCGACCGCGAACGACAGGCCGATCGGATGCCCCGGCGTCGGGTACGGGTCCTGACCCGTGATCAGCACACGCACGTCCGCCAGCGGCCGCTGGAAGGCACGCAGCACGTGGGCCCCCGCGGGCAGGTAGCCGCGACCGGCGGCGTTCTCGGCGCGCAGCCGGTCCCCCAGCTCCGTGATCAGCGGCTGCACGGGCGCGAGCGCCTGTGCCCACCCGGGATCGATCTGCCCGGCCTCGGCCAGCTGGGCGAGCGTCTGCGGCATCAGTCGACGTCGGTGCGCACGTGCAGCGGACCGCGCGCCAGCAGGTGCTGCGCGGACTGCGCCACCGGACGCATGGTCACGAGATCCAGGTTCACGCGACGCGGCGCGTTCAGCGCGAAGGCGATCACGTCGGCGACGTCCTCGGCCAGCAGCGGCTCCTCGACGCCCGAGTACACGGCATCGGCGGCGACCCGGTCGCCGCCGAGACGATTGAGGGTGAACTCCTCGGTGTGCACCATGCCGGGAGCGACCTCGACGACGCGGATGGGCTCGCCGTTCAGCTCCTGACGCAGCACCTTGACGAGCATCGACTCCGCAGCCTTCGCCGCGTTGTACCCGGCGCCACCGGGATAGGCGGTCTGCGCGGCCGTCGACGTCACGAAGACCGTGTCGGCGTGGCCGGAGTCCTCCGCGGCGCGGCGCAGCAGCGGCAGGATGCCTGCGACGAGCCGCTGCGTCGACAGCACGTTCGCGTCGTACATCCACTGCCAGTCGTCGATCGAGCCGTTCTCGACGCTGTCAGTGCCCCGCGCGCCGCCGGCGACCTGCACGAGCGCGTGGACGGGACCGGTGCGCTCGAGCTCCTCGATGAGCGCGGCCACGGCATCCGGATCGGTCAGGTCGCAGGCGACCGCCGACGATCCCGTCTCCGCGGCGAGCGCCTCCAGGCGCTCCGCCCGCCTGGCGACGCCGACCACGTCCCAGCCCTGCGCGCGCAGCGCACGCACTGCGGCCTCTCCGATACCGGTACTCGCCCCTGTGACCACGGCACGTCTGTTCAGCATGCATCCACCGTACGGCTTTAGGGGCGCTTCGCTGTGTTACGTAACATTTCCCGGCGGTTGTCCGGCGTCGTGCTCGCTCCGTAACCTCGCTTCCAGGCATCCGGCCGCACGACCACACTCACTCTGGGAGAACCTCATGTCCACACCCGAGAACTGGCGCTTCGAGACCAAGCAGATCCACGCCGGCGCGGCACCCGACCCGGTCACGAAGGCGCGCGCCACGCCGATCTACCAGACGACCTCCTACGTGTTCGACAACGCCGACCACGCCGCGAACCTGTTCGCCCTGGCCGAGTTCGGGAACATCTACACCCGCATCCAGAACCCCACCCAGGACGTGCTCGAGCAGCGCCTCGCCGCGCTCGAGGGCGGCACCGGTGCCCTCGTGCTCTCCAGCGGCCAGGCGGCGTCCACGTTCGCCGTGCTGAACATCGCTCAGGCCGGCGACCACATCGTGTCGTCCAGCTCGATCTACGGCGGCACCTACAACCTCTTCAAGTACACGCTCGCCAAGCTCGGCATCGAGGTCACCTTCGTCGAGAACCAGGACGACCCGGCCGAGTGGCGCGCCGCGCTCCGCCCGAACACGAAGCTGTTCTTCGCCGAGACCATCGGCAACCCGAAGATCAACGTGCTCGACATCCGCACGGTCGCCGACATCGCCCACGAGGGCGGCGTGCCGCTGATCGTCGACAACACGATCGCCACCCCGTACCTCATCCGCCCGTTCGAGCACGGCGCCGACATCGTCGTCCACTCGGTCACCAAGTTCCTCGGCGGCCACGGCACCACCATCGGCGGCGCGATCATCGACGGCGGCTCCTTCGAGTGGTCGAAGAGCGTCGAGAAGTTCCCCGGCCTCACCGAGCCGGACCCGTCCTACCACGGCGCGAGCTACACCACCGCCGTCGGCGACGGTCTCGCGTACATCATCAAGGCCCGCGTGCAGCTGCTGCGCGACCTCGGCTCCGCGATCGCCCCGCAGAGCGCGTGGAACCTGATCCAGGGCATCGAGACCCTCTCGCTGCGCGTCGAGCGTCACGTGCAGAACGCACAGGAGATCGCCGAGTGGCTCGAGAACCACGACGACGTCGCCTCCGTGAACTACTCGGGTCTGCCGTCCTCGCCCTGGTACGCCAAGGCCAACGAGTACGCCCCGAAGGGCGTCGGCGCGGTGCTGTCCTTCGAGCTCAAGGGCGGCGTGGAGGCCGGTCGCGAGTTCGTGAACAGCCTCACGCTGTTCAGCCACCTCGCCAACATCGGTGACGTGCGCTCCCTGGTCATCCACCCGGCCTCCACCACCCACTCCCAGCTCTCGCCCGAGCAGCAGCTCACCGCCGGCGTCACGCCGGGCCTGGTGCGCCTGTCGGTCGGCCTGGAGAACATCGACGACCTCAAGGCGGACCTGGAGACGGCGCTGGTCGCCGCCCGTCGCGTCGCCGAGGCCGCTCGCGCCTGATCGCACTCTCCTCCTCAGAGACACGGATGCCCCGGACCGCGCGGTCCGGGGCATCCGTGCGTGCGGGCTCCCGTCCGGCATCGAGCCCTCGTCTCGTGCCGGTTCGGGAGGAAAACGTCGACCAACCTGGCGGATACCCGACGTTCTCCTCCTTTCATGAGCTCCTGCGAATCTCGAACGCCGAGCGGACGCTCTCCAGCAGAATCCGTCCGCCGTCATCGAGGTCGGCCTGGGTGAGCCGGACGACGATCCATCCCTGAGCCACGAGCTCGCGCTGGCGGCGGATGTCCACGCGCCACTGCTCCTTGCTGCGCCGATGGCCATCGCCTTCGTACTCGATCGCGATCTTCAGCTCCGGGTAAGCCAGATCCGTCCTTGCGACCAGGCGACGCCCCGCCCTCACCTCGAACTGGATCTCGGGCTCACGCATGCCCGCATTCACGAGCAGCAGCCGCGTCTCGGTCTCCTTGGGTGATTCCACCTTCTCCCGGGCATGCTTCAACGCTTCTCGCACCGTCGCCGATCCGGGGAACCTGCCCCATTCGGCGAGCCTTCGCGCGATCGACTCGCGTGTCGCCAGGGGTCTGCCCGGACCG
>Ga0256796_1000507_pt1 | contig 16273 bp, 19 predicted proteins | sample MC6MC0947MT_FD_190209 | JGI IMG/M metagenome (GOLD analysis project Ga0256796, IMG submission 190209) | Metatranscriptome of enriched soil aggregate microbial communities from Iowa State University, Ames, United States - MC6-MC0947-MT... | ecosystem: Environmental > Terrestrial > Soil >...
CTCCAAGGACGAACCATTCTGTCGCTTGCGACGCTCGCCGCCCTCGGTGAGCGCCATATAGACCCCACTCAACAAATCTGTCAACGTTCATTCATAAAAAAATACAAAGTTTCTTTCCACAGGGGATATGGTGGCTTTTAACTGAATTTCAACCGTTGCGACGGGCTGATTCCCACTTTTACGACAATGAAATGACAAGCCAATGCATCATTATTTCGGAATCGACGGCGGCGGCAGCGGATGCCGCGCAGTGCTGTCCGATGGAAACGGAGCTATTCTCGGAAAGGGAGTATCCGGTCCCGCTAACATAGGAGCGGATACGGCAAATGCCATCCTGCATATAAAGAAAGCAGCCGAGCAAGCGCGCCTTCAGGCCGACTTGCCTTCTTCTATATATATAACGAGCGTTGCCGTACTTGGCCTTGCCGGTGCGAACTCACTTACCGACCATGCCGCCGCTTATAAGCAACTGCCGTTCGGCAGAAGCAGTATTGTTTCCGATACGGTAACAGCGCTGCAGGGCGCACTTGGAAATGGTGACGGTGCCATTGCGATTCTCGGAACCGGCTCGGCATTTGTGAAAAGAACCGGCGACACGGTCGATGTTATTGGCGGGCGCGGCTTTATGCTCAGCGATCATGCAGGCGGAGCCCGTCTTGGCCGTGATCTTCTTGAGCAGACATTGCTGGTTTCAGATGGGATCAACGACGGAACGGAATTGACCAGAAAAACTCTCGGCAAGTTTGGTGACGAAGCAAAGCGGATCACGCAGTTCTCCCGCACGGCAACTGCCGCTGATTATGCAGCCTTCGCCCCCATGGTGTTTGAGTTTGCAGCAAAGGGCGACACTCTCGGCATGAAACTTGTTTCCGATGCCTGCATCATGATCGAGCGTAACCTGCGCACCTTAGATATCAAAGCACTGGGGCGTTTCAGTATAACCGGCGGTTTGGCGGCATCTTATGCTGCGCTCGATTTGCTACCCTATAAAGAGTTTTACACCCCGGCAAAGGGCGACAGTTTGCAAGGCGCTGTGGCTCTAGCCTTACAAAACTACAGAGATCAAGCGACTGCGACGCGAAAGTAACTTGCCGCAAGGTGCTTTCCTCCCTAATTCTTTTGGGAATACGCATTGGGATTGGATCGTCCGAAGGACATTGCAGCAGGGATGCTATGCTAACCAAAAAAGGCAAATACGGCCTGAAAGCCATGGTGCATCTTGCCGGTGTGTCTAATGGGCAGCTAGTTTCCGCAAGTGAGATTGCCGAAAGGCATCACATCCCGCGTAAGTTTCTCGATAATATCTTCATCGAACTGCGCAATGCGGGCTTTGTGCTGAGTCGCAAAGGCAAGGGCGGCGGCTTTTGTCTGGCGCGCCCCGCCAGTGAAATTCATATTGGCAATATTATCCGGGCACTGGACGGCGCACTCGCACCAATCGCCTGCGCGAGCAAGACTGACTACCAGCCGTGCGATGACTGCGATGAGACCGAATGTGAAGTGCGGCACATGATGCTCGACGTGCGGGAAGCAATCGCCAATGTACTCGATCATCGCACGCTTGCAGACAGCAGGGCTTCCGAAATCGCCGCGCTGTCGGCTGAGTAGTTTTTTACGCCGCGACCGACCAGCTCGGGAACGGATCACTCAGGCGTAGCCAGCTTTCCGGCTTGAACACCTCTTCCGGCACCAGGCAGTCATCAAGTTCGGCGGTAATTGCAGCCCTGTTCATTGGATCAATGCCGATAAAGACGATCTCCTGTCGACGATCACCCCATTCTGCATCGAGATAGGGTTGCATTGCACGATGCCATTCCGGTTCAGCCGGCCAATAGCTGCGCGGAACTGCAGACCACCAGCGACCACGCTTGTTGGTACGGACCAGCGCACCGGCCTGACTGAGTTCTCCTACATAATCAGGCCTTGTCGCCAGCCAGAAAAAACCCTTGGCGCGGACAACACCCGGCCAGCTCTTATCGATAAAGGCCTGAAAGCGGGTCGGGTCGAAAGGGCGTCGCGCACGATAGACGAAAGAGTGCACGCCATATTCTTCTGTTTCAGGCACATGATCGTTGAAGCCGTGAAGCTCTTTATACCAAAGAGGATGCTCATGGGCGCGATTGAAATCGAAGCGTCTTGTATTGAGGATTGCATCAAGCCCGACCTGACCGAAGTCCACTTCTTCAATTTCGGCATCGGGATTGAGCGACCGGATCACCTTGCGCGCAAGGTCTCGCTCCTCCGCGCTCGCTGTCGAAATCTTGTTGAGTATCACGACATCTGCAAACTCGATCTGTTCGACCAGCAGGTCGACCAGCGTGCGCTCATCCTCATCGCCCAGTGATTCACCGCGATCGCGCAGAAAATCATTAGAAGAATAGTCTTTCAGCAGATTGGCTGCATCAACTACCGTGACCATCGTATCAAGGCGCGCCAGATCGGACAGGCTTTCGCCCTTTTCATCACGAAACTCAAAGGTTGCTGCCACCGGCAGAGGCTCCGATATGCCCGTCGATTCGATCAGCAGATAATCGAAGCGATCCTGAGCGGCGAGCTGGGCTACTTCTTTCAAAAGATCATCCCGCAAAGTGCAGCAGATGCAGCCATTGGTCATTTCAACGAGCTGTTCCTCGGTTCGGGATAGGTCGGCCCCACCCTCGCGCACAAGAGCCGCATCGATATTGATTTCGCTCATGTCGTTGACGATCACCGCAACACGGCGATTCTCGCGATTGTTGAGGACGTGATTGAGAAGTGTGGTCTTGCCTGCACCGAGAAAGCCGGAGAGTACAGTGACGGGAAGCCTTTTCATGGCAACTCCTTTGCTGGCGGTTGTGAGGTACGCTGCAGTAGCAGCGTTGCTGGCTATTAATGTTATATCATTACATTCATTTGGCTAAAAAGAGGCGGCAAAGCCACCTTTTGAGAGATCCTATAAGAAAAATACTCGACGGATGATCCCGCGTGAGCAGGAATTTGTGTCGCGGCAATACATTGCAGAATCCCAACCTGTTCTTGAATGCCCGGCTTTACAAAGCATTCATCGCCTATCGAAGATGCCGGACCGCCCATACAGACAGCCCGGCACCACAACAGGTCGCTTCTGGGTGGGGCAGCCTAGTGGTCTAATTCCGACATTTGTAAGCGCCAAATACCGATGTTGAGCAAATGTCGGAATTTAAAGACCACTAGCAAAATTGTAACCTCGTGGATTTTTAGAATTTGACGTTTGAAACAGCATCAGTGTCGGCGGGCTATCAAACGTCAAATTCAATCCACGAGAACAAGGGTGCGACCAGTGCTACTTCGACAAACAATTCTTGAGGGAATCGGCCAGATTGCGAATGAGCTGCGGATAGAGATCCGGGCCGTCCTTCAATTCCGCGCCAAGCGGATCAAGCGTGCCGGTTTTGGCATCCGTTCCATCGATAACCGTATTGACCAGCTTTGGCTCAAACTGCGGCTCGGAGAACACGCAAACAGCGCCCAGTGATTTGATCTTTTCGTGAATATCCTTGATGCGTCCAGCACCCGGCGCCTTTTCAGGACTCACAGTGATCGAGCCTGCAGCCTTCACGCCAAAGCGATTCTCGAAATACTGATATGCATCATGGAAGACAATGAACGGCTTGTCTTTTATCGGCTGGAGTTCGCTGTCGATATCTTTGGTCAGCTCATCGAGCTTGTCGGCATAGTCAGCAGCATTCTTTTCATATTGCGCGGCATGTTCAGGATCGTTTTCGCTCAGAACCTTGGCGATATCACCGACAAGAACCTTGCCGTTCTGTGGATCAAGCCAGAAGTGAAGATCAAACTCGCCATGATGGTGGTGCTCATCGGCCTTTTCTGATGCTTCATCGGCGTGATTATGGTCGTCATGCTTCTTTTCATGCGCATGGTCGTGAGCTTCGTGCTTGTGGCCGTCATGCTCATTATTATGCGAGTGCTCGCCTTCCTCGCCGCCATGATCATGCGCCTCAAACGGGCCACCTTCGCGGAATTTGAGCTTCGTCAGCCCTTCGGCTTCGCCAAGTGCAACAACCTTGGCACCCTCGCCCAATGTGTTGAAAGGTTTGTCGAGGAAGGTTTCCATCGAAGGCCCGGCCCAGAAAATCACCTTGGCATGTTCAATGGCTTCGGCATCCGATGGCTTCAGACTATAGGAATGCTCAGAGCCTGCGCCCTGAACAATGAGCTTCGGCTCGCCCACACCCTGCATAACTGCTGCGACAAGCGAATGCAGCGGCTTGATGGAAACAACGACGCCTTCGCGCTCGGCGGCTGATGCCGCTGTGCCGAAAACCGCCATAAATGCAGATGCCATAAGCAGGGAGCGGAGATGTTTCATGGGTCTCTCTTGAAGAATTCGCCGAGGGGAACAACATAGATAAGTGATATGTTATTTTATTACGTCATTTGCGTTATGCTATAACGTCTGCAATAAGGAGATACAACCTCTTTTTGGAGAAATGTGCACAGCCGAGAGACGGCCAAGGCAAACAGACCCGAATCGGCATACTCTCCCTAATTCTTGAGACAAGAATTTTAGAACGCACGATTCATTTTACCAAAAGCATCGTTAAAGGCAGCGAAAGCTCAAATTAGAATGGCCCAAAAGACCGCCCTCCCCGCGCATTCAGAGCGGGAACCATTGATAGAGCTGAAAGGCGCCGGCGTTTATCGCGACGGGCGATGGCTTGTGCGCAATGTTGATCTTGCCGTCCATCGCGGCGAGATCGTTACGCTGATTGGACCGAACGGCGCGGGAAAAAGCACCACTGCCAAAATGGCTCTGCGCGTTTTGAAGCCCGATGAGGGCGCGATCGCCCATAAAAGCGGCCTTCGCATCGGCTATGTGCCGCAGAAGATCAATACTGATCGTACCATGCCGCTCTCGGTAGAGCGTTTAATGACACTGACCGGCCCCCTCGGCAAAGGTGAAATTGCGGATGCCCTTCAGGCGGTCGGCATTTCGCATCTCCTTAAAGCCGAGATTGCCAATCTTTCCGGTGGCGAGTTTCAGCGCGCCCTTATGGCGCGCGCTTTGGCACGCAAACCCGACATTATGGTTTTGGATGAGCCGGTTCAGGGCGTCGACTTTTCCGGTGAAGCCGCACTTTACGAGCTGATTGCAAAATTGCGCGATGATACCGGTTGCGGTGTCCTGCTGATTTCACACGATCTGCATCTGGTGATGGCAGCAACCGATCGCGTTATCTGCCTCAACGGTCATGTCTGCTGCAGTGGAACACCGCGCGATGTGACCTCAAGCCCCGAATATACGCGACTTTTCGGCAGCCGAGCAGTCGCTCCGCTTGCTGTCTATGAACATCACCACGATCATACCCACCTGCCCGATGGCCGCGTACTCCATGCCGATGGTTCTGTAACCGATCATTGTCATGCCGATGACGGTCATCATCACGATCATCATGAACATGATCACGGTGGGAACGGACACGAAGGCCACAACAATCACGGGCATCACGGGGAGAAGCCACATGCTTGATGACTTTTTCACCCGCGCCCTCATTGCCGGTGTCGGTCTGGCGCTGACCACGGGTCCGCTTGGCTGTTTCATTGTGTGGCGCCGCATGGCCTATTTTGGCGACACCATGGCCCATTCAGCGCTTCTGGGTGTAGCACTTGCTCTTATCTTCGACATCAACCTGATGATCGGAGTTTTTGCCGTTTCCGTCATGATTTCGGCAATTCTTCTGCTTTTGCAGCGACGCCATACGTTGTCGGCAGATTCGCTGCTCGGCATTCTGTCCCATGCGACCTTGTCGCTTGGTCTGGTGATCGTGGCCTTCATGACCTGGGTACGTATCGATCTGCTCTCGTTCCTATTCGGCGATTTGCTTGCAGTTTCGCGGATCGACATAGCCTTCATCTATGGCGGCGGCATTCTCGTTCTGGGCGTCATTGCCTGGCTCTGGCGCCCTTTGCTGGCCGCAACCGTCAGCGAGGACATTGCGCGTGCGGAAGGGATGAACCCGGCCGTCTCGCGGATTGTCTTCATGCTGCTTCTGGCGATTGTGATTGCCATTGCGATGAAGATCGTCGGCATTCTGCTGATTACATCGCTTCTGATCATTCCCGCAGCGACCGCCCGGCGCTTTTCCTCCACACCGGAGAGAATGGCCATTCTCGCATCTGTGATTGGTGCGCTCGGCGTCATTGGCGGGCTATATGGCTCTGTCCAGTTCGACACGCCATCCGGCCCATCGATCGTGGTTGCCGCACTTGCTATTTTCATTTTCAGCCTCTTGCCCCTACATAAAGGGGAGGCATCACTGAAACGGACCGCTGGCCAATGAGCAATCATCACCACCATCATAACCATGCATCGCATGATCTGACCCGCAATCAGACGCTCGTTTTCAACGTGCTGTCCAAGGCGGATGGTCCTCTCAGCGCCTATACAATTCTCGATCAGCTCCGTGACGACGGTTTCCGTGCGCCGCTGCAGGTCTATCGGGCGCTCGAAAAGCTGCTCGAATTTGGCATGGTGCATCGCCTTGAAAGCCTCAACGCTTTTGTTGCCTGTGCTCATCCGCAATGCCACCAGCACGGATTGATTGCTTTTGCAATTTGCGAGCAATGCGGTCAGGTGACAGAGTTTTCCGATCCGGCCATCGAAAACCTCGTCAGTGCCTGGAGCCTCCAAAGCGGGTTCAAGTCACGCAAAACCACGCTGGAACTGCGTGGTCGCTGTGAAAAATGCGGTGAGCATTGAACTTAGGTAACGCTTACTAAAGCGATGCCTGCTATATTTTCCCTTCAAGGGGAACAGCAGGCAGAAATTTATGGTACGCAACAAGCCGTCTCAGGAGCGACGTAAGGAGGAGCGACAGCGTACGCGGCTGCGATCAGGCAAGGTTATCGATCTTGATGGTCGGTTCATTATCGAATGCCAGTTCAGCGATATTGCTCCACACGGCGCACGGTTGAGAATCACCGAAGTTCCCAGCCTTCCAGAACGCTTCTGGCTATTTGACGATCATTATGCGCGCGCACTTCTGGCGCAGATTGTCTGGCGTGAAAAACGTGAAGTCGGCGTCCAGTTTACTGTAGACCCTTCCCTGCCCCCGTTGGATGACGAACGTCTAAGCCAGCTGGCAGGAAAATATTATTCTCTCTAACTCTTTATTTTTATTGCATTATCCAACGCATCGCAGCAGGAAAAGAAATCGGTCCGGCGAACTAATTTCCCTGCGGAGGCGCTCCGCACTTTTGCAGGAAATGCTGTGAATTAGTGTTCGGCCGACGCCTGCTTGCCCGCTGTATCCGGTGATACAGCACCGCCACGCATATTCATGGCGCGGATTTCTTCAGCGGAAATATAATTGAACTGCTCGACGAGCAGGTCCTTGATGACCGGCTCTGGAAAACGTGCATTCAAATCGGTGATCACCGATGCGCGAACATCCTCGAACTTTACTTTCTCGACTTCTTTCGTATCCGAATAGCTGCCGTAGAACTTACGGAAAATCTCGTCACTGATGAAATATTCGAGCGGAACCGTGATCTTTTTCCGGATATTCGAATCGATCGTATAAACCAGCTGCGTCACGACATAGCCGGCAACGCTACCATTGGAGATGATCGGAACGCTCATCACATCCGTTTTCACGTAATCGAGCCCGCCGAATCCTCCTGCCTCCGCTTTCACCTCACCAGATGAGCCATCATTCTGGCGAACGGCGAAAAACAGCGAGCCCAAAGCGACTGCACAGATCCAGAGACCGATTACGATTGTGCGGATCATCTTGCGTGACCGAGCCTCGCGCTCTGCATGCTGTAAGTGCCGTCGGCATCCTGCGTTTCAAGCGCACCGCGAATAAGATCGGCCAGCTCGCCAACAGCGCGCAGATGCAACTGCAGCGCTTCGCAATTCTTCTCAAGCTTCTGCTTGAGGCTATCGAGCAATGGCTGCAATCCCTTCATCGTGGCTGGTTCAGCAAGGCTTGCAGCCTTTTTGATTGCCTTGTTGAAGTCGTACAGGCCACGGCTCTTGCGTGAATTAATCTCAGCAAGATCCGGATGACCGCCTTCAAGCAGAAGACGAGTTTCAGTATCAATGACGTCCTCAAGACGCTGAATTGCACGCACGACCGGCGATAGTACAGGCTGCTGTTCCAGTTCCTGAACCGGGTCTGCCTCCAGTGCTGCTTCCGCCACTTGCGGCAGCAGGCTGATTTCGGGGCTTGTGTCAGTCATTTTCGGGTTCCTCAATTATATAGCATTTCCAGCAAAAGTACGAAGCGGCTTTGCGTCGGATAATGCGTGAAAACAAACAGTTACAGCGGTTCCAACGATCCATTCTTGACTGGAGCCGCTGTAGGTATCAGCAGGTCGCGGTTTTATTCGCCAGTCCGGCTCTGGAAGGGTTTGCTGTCCTGACCGCCCGATTCTGTGCTTGATGTTCAGCATCAGCTACGAGCGCGATCTCCACTTTCATTGTTTCCCAGTTGTTTCTGAATGAGCTGCCGTTCAAATCCGTGAACGATATCTTTTGAAACTGCGTCTGTGTTCATTCCCTGTCCCAGATCGTCGATCACGCCTCCTAAGGCCAAGGTTGACGAGTTTTCCGCGCGCACCTTTTGCGCTGCCTGCGCTTCAAGCATTCTAGCGATACCAACGCCGCCGGTATCAGCCATCTTGTTCGCCATCGCTTCGGCCATCATCGATTTCCAATATTCGCCTGCGATGCCCTTGCCGAAGGTCGCTGTTGTATCGCTGGTAAACATCGACTGAACGAAAGATTGCAGCATGAAAGCTTCAAACTTCCGATAAGCCGGATTGACCGTGCTCGCCCCTTGCGGATTGAACCGAACGCCTGAAGCCAGGCTTTCAGAAAAACTGACGAAGTTTGATCCCGTATCCGTATCAGCGCCCACCGGACCAGTGCTTGCCGATATGGATTTCAGACGCTCTGCCGCAAGGCGATACGCCTGCGGATCAGCCGCACGCGCCACGTCCATAACCAGATCTGACGGCGGATTAATCGCCATACAACTTGTCCTTCTTCATCTCTTGATTGCACATTAATCTGTCAAACTTGACTGAAGCTTGCGGTACGAATCAGTTTCAATTTTATGACAAAGCCTTGGTCAACGCGGCCGGTGCAAACTCACCAGATTTATTGCAATTAACTGATTTTATTTACTATTTTTCGATTGTGATCGCGACTTACAGCCCTACGACGCGGTGGTTTTCCGGCTAACAAACTCTTCAATCAGGCTTGCAAGCTCTCGTCTTTCGGCATCATTGCGAACAGTTTCGAGCCGATCTTCCAAAAATTCTACCCGACGTTGTTCTTTCAAAAGGCCTCTGCGTTCTGATTCGAGCTGCTGCTCAATCTGTTCAGTTGCGAGCGCATTCGCCCCCAGCCGTTTGATGAGCAGAGATGGATCGACAGTAAAGGCATCGCCGTCATAACGGCGATCCTGTATGGCGATCAGCGCGTCACGTTCTTCATCCAGAACGGTCTTGCGGTTGCTGGTTGCAGCCAGCGAGGCTTCCAGCCGTGCAGCGCCGAGCTTCTGCAAGGTGATGAGCTTTTTCAGATTACGGGCATTGGTTTGAGCCATGCAATCCTCAGAACAAATCGCGCAACTGCGTTGCAGCTTCGCCGGTGAAAAAACGCAGCAGTTCGGGCAGGATGAAGTAAACAACCAGAAGACCGCCGCCCAGCACGAAGGGCATCGACACAAAGTAGATCGGGATCGTCGGCGTCAGCTTATTGATAAGACCGATGGCGAAATTGACCAGAATCGCAAACACGATAAAGGGTGCTGCAATGCGTAACGTCGCCAGAAATGCTGCAGAAAGTGCGTCGCTGATGTCGATCATCGCAGCATCAGGCCTGAAATGCCCCTCAACAGGGATAGCCGTATAGGAGCTCAGCAGCGCTCGCAGAATTTCAAGATGCATATCCGTGACAAAAAGCAGGAATAGCGCGCTGAAAGTAACAATGGTCGCAAGCGTTGCCTGTGGTTCTGCTTCTGTAATCGCGTCTGCTGGAGTACCCGAATAACCAACAGCCATTGCCATCATGTTGGCCATGAACTGCAATGCCCAGAAATAAATATGCGCCAGAATTCCGATCACCCCTCCGATAAACATTTCGCTGAGCATCAGGCGGAACATCGCCAGCGGATGGCTGCCATCTAAGCTCGGAGCAATGTTCTGGATCACCAAAGGCAAGACCGCAAAAGAACAGGCCAGCGCGATAAACAATCGTACCTGCAAGGGAATGCGTCCGCTTGAAATGCCGGGCATCAGCATCAGACATGCGCCAACGCGGCAGAATGCAAGCATGGCCGCAAAGACAAGTTCATTGATCGGCAGTTGCGTGATGGGCAACGGGTTCACTCCCCCGTCAGGAAATCGCGCCGAGCGATTTCACTTCGACACCACGCGCAATCTCCACATGCGACAGCACGGGAAGCGTTGCAAACAGCCGCTCGATAATCATGCGGATGTAAGGGCGCGCTTCCGGCGAAGAAACGAGGACGAAACGCTCGCCGCTATCGAAATGTTTGCGAATTGCTGTGGTTGCTTCTGTGCCGAACTGCTCAAGCTGGCGCGGGTCTATGTCAAATTCGACGATTTCGCCCTTATTGTCGCGCTTGAGGCTCTGGTGGAACACGAGGTCCCAACGATTGCCAAGACGAAGCACGTTAAGAACACCATTGTCTGAAAGATCGCCGCATATCTGCTGCGCCATCCGCATCCGAACATGCTCGACTATCATCTCAGGTCGGCGGACCAGAGGCGCAATTTCGGCGATGGATTCAAGAATAAGATGCAGATTACGGATCGAGACTCGCTCCGCAAGCAGCAGTTTCAAGACTGCCTGCAGCCCCGAATAGGAAATATTGGCCGGGCAAATATCTTCCAGAAGCTTGCGATATTCCGGACCAAGGCGGTCCAGCAGAATACGCATATCCTTGTAGGAGAGAAGCTGCGCCAGATTGTTGCGCACGATTTCGCTGAGATGGGTGAGCAGAACCGACAAGTTGTCGACAGTCATATAGCCGTCGCGGCGAAGATCTGAAGCAAAAGTCTCCGGCACGGAATAAGCACGCATACCGAAAGCTGGTTCACGTACTTCTTCACCCGGAATAGATGGCAATGGACGCTCGCCCAACACTACGAGAATTTCACCGACCCGCAATTCATGGCTCGCAACGGCGGTACCGTGAATTTTGATGCGATAGCTCTTTGGCGGCAGCGAAATATCGTCAGTAACTTTGATCTCTGGAATGACGAAACCATATTCCTGAGCAAACTTCTTGCGCATCTTGGCGACGCGGTGCGCCAGCTCCTGCTGCGAAGCGATGAGACGTGCGGAAAGCTGTTTGCCCAGGCAAAGTTCGATCTGTGTGGTTTCAAGCGAAGCCTTGACCGAGTTGCGTTCCTGCTCTTCTGCATCACGCTGCTTCGACTGTGCTTCTGCCTCTTCCGCCTCGCGCTGACGCGCCTGACGGCGTGGCACGGCAATACCGACAAATGCCATTGCACCACCAAGCAGGAAGAACGGGAAAGCCGGAAGGCCTGGCATGATACCGAGAACGAACAGAAGGAAGGCAGCAATCAGAAGCGCCTTGGGGTAAGCGCCGAGCTGACCAAAGATCGCCTGATCAGCGGAACCGCGCGTCCCGCCTTTGGACACCAGAAGACCTGCTGCGAGCGAAACGATCAGCGCTGGAATCTGTGTAACCAGACCATCACCAACCGAGAGCTTGGTGAAGACGTCTGCAGCTTCCGAAATATCCATACCATGGCGGGTAACGCCAATGATGATCCCGCCGAAAATATTGACGGCAGTAATGATCAAACCGGCAATCGCATCACCGCGCACGAACTTGGACGCGCCGTCCATCGAACCGAAGAACGAGCTTTCTTCTTCCAGTTCACGACGGCGATGCTGTGCCTGCTTTTCGTCGATCAGACCCGACGAAAGATCGGCGTCAATCGCCATCTGCTTGCCGGGAATAGCATCGAGCGTGAAGCGGGCACCCACTTCCGCGATACGCGTCGCACCCTTGGTGATAACGAGGAAGTTGACGATGATGAGGATCGTGAAAACCACAAGACCGATGACAAAATCACCGCCCATCACAAACTGCGAAAAGCCATGAATAACATGGCCTGCCGCCAGATAGCCCTCGTTACCATGGGTCAGGATCACGCGTGTCGTCGCAATATTGAGCGACAGACGCATCATGGTCGCAATCAGCAGCACCGTCGGGAAGGCCGAGAAATCAAGCGGACGTTGAATCCAGAGCGAAACCATGAGGATAAGGACGGAGAACGCAATTGAGAAAGCGAGGCCGATATCCAGAACAACCGCTGGAACAGGCAGGAAAAGCACTGTCAGAATAATGACGATACCGGCAGCAAGACCCATGTCGCTACCGGTCAGAATTCCACGTTTTGTCAATGGCTTAGCTGCTGCCTGCTGCACGTCCGTCTCCTGTTGTCAGACGGAACATAAACGACGAAGCTTGCGCGAGGGCTGCGTTAGAGCAAAAGTCTTATCGGAGTGAAACGAAGATCGATAAGATTATGCTTCAAATAATAAGGGTTACGGCGCCGATCTGATCCAATCAGATCGAAACGCGCTCTAGAAACCCTTTTCGATGCGCGAGTAAGCAAGCAGCGTGAAAGAGTTAATCTGCGCGCCAACAAATGGCGCGGTGAAGGCAAGTACCACAAAAATAACGATGATCTTCGGCACGAAAGTCAGCGTCATTTCCTGAATCTGGGTCAAAGCCTGAAAAAGCGCGATACCGATACCTGCAAGCATCGCCGCAAGTACGGCTGGTCCGCTCGCCATAAGCACGGTCCAGATCGCCGAATTGACGATATCGAGCGCATCAGCTTCGTTCACAGGTAAGGTCCTCAGCGCAAGGCGCTTTTGCGCAGTTTCGGTTCAAATAAACTAGCGAAACTGCGTCTCAATCCAGATTTTAGCACATGCCATTGTCTCCAAACCCGCACCCGGCTTTGGAGACATCGTTTAACTGATCTTGACGCCCTGACCGATCAGCATCGTCTTGCCGTCTTCGAGTTCAGCAAGCATCCCTGACGACTGGATCGTGACAGACTTGACCACACCCGTAACCGTACCGTCAGCACTGGTCAGCGTGCGGCCAATCCAGCCTTCAGCCTGCGAAAGCGACGAATTGGCGATCAGCGTTTCGAGCTTGCTGTTCATCTGCACCGCCTGTTCGACATTGGAGAATGTCGCAAGCTGCGAGACATATTGCGTCGCATCCATCGGCTGTGTGGGGTCCTGGTTCTGCATCTGAGTGACGAGAAGCTTCAGAAAGGAATTGTAATCCACACTCGCCTTCGCGGCAGCAGAACTGCTGCTTGATGACGAATTTGCCGTGTTGTTGGTCGTATTGTTGGCGCCGACTGTCGATGTTGTCGTCATAGACTTGCCCCTTAGAGCGCTGTTTGTCCCAAAGGACGCTCTAGAGCATTTCCTGTTGAAACTGAATCATCGGGAATGCTCTATCTGTTTGTTTTTACGCGGATCTAGTTCCAAAAACCGACTTAGATTCTTGGGCCGTTGCCATAGGCTTTTCTGTTTGTATGGCAGGCACCGACAGGTCTGTTTCACCCATCAGCTCTGCCTCACGCTTATATAGCGTGCGAATTGTTTTCAGTGCATCGAAGACGCGCCCGTTATGCACCAGCTCATCAACGAGCTTGAGCGCATTGAGGATCTCCGCATCCTTAAACGTCGCAAACATGCCCTTCAGCATCTGGGCAAACGTGTTTCGCGCCTGTTCCCTCAGAGCCGGCTCAATCAGGATCATCTGCGCCGCAAAATAGAGCTGACGCAGCGGGGATGTCGTCTCTTCCGGCTGCAAAACATGGTTTTCCAGAAGGAATGTCGCGTCGTTCAAAAGCTCCAGCGAAACCTTGCGGTCAGCTTTCAAAACCGCGCCGTTGATATAAATCTTTTCGCCTGCGCGCAGCGAAAGACGGATCGCTGATTTGCCGTTCGTCGTCATGTCACAGACCGTCACGGATAGATTGAGTAATCTCGATCAGCGTGTCGTAATCGGTGCTTTCACCCTGTCGAATTTGCTCAATCTCTTTGAGAATGAAGATTCCAACCGAAATGATTGCGGCTTTCAGTTCTTTTGGAAGCACATTCTCTTCTGAACCCAGATCTTCAATGATTGTGGTCCACAGCTTGGTTGTGAAGTAGGAAGCATCGATGCCTTCGCGCGATCCGGCACCATGGGCTTTCGCGGCGGCGAGCATTTCAATCGAGCGATCAAAAAGCATCCGCTCGCGTTCCTTGGCGCTCGCCATATCATCATTCATGACGTCTTCGTAGCGCAGCTGATACATGTAGTCTCCGTTTTCCGGCACCACCCATACGAACCGCATCATGCTGCCCGATTTGTGATGTTCTTCTTCGGGGCGGGCGAGCGCCCCACAGTATTTGAGCATTTCCAGCAAAAGTGCGCAGCGGCTTTGCGTCGGATAATGCGTAGAACAAACAGTTGCTGCGGTTCCAACGATTCATTCTTAACTGGAACCGCTTTAGAGGCACAACGCGTCGATCCAATAGTTGAAAGCGACCTTTATGCATCCAAGAGAGCGCATGGCGCTCAAATGGTTTTATTTCAAATAGTTGAGCAAGCTCAGATTCTGCAGCTGAACAGTCAGCGCATAAGAAGTCTCGATCTGTGACATCAGCGCATTGACGCGTGTTGCAGCCTCATAAGGATCGACCGATTCAAGATCCAGAACCGATTCATTGAGGATCTTCTGCTGTGCCCCAATCCGTGTTGTCGCGGCATTGGTGCGCTGCTGAGCCAGACCCAGCGTCGTCTGTTCAGACGTCGTCTCGGTAATTGCCTGCGTTGTGGTCTGCATTGCCTGATTTGTCAGCGCCTGAAACGCTGAATTACTCAGACCGATCGTTGCGAACTCGGATACCATCACTGCAGACATGATGGTCTTGCGGAAACCATCAGCATTCGCCGAAATGGAGGTCGAAGCCGTTTCAGTTGGCGAAATACGGCTCTTGATCACCGTATCGGAAGCATTCGACCAATTGGCATCCCAGTTGGCATCATTAAACTGCTCGGCGAAATCACCTTCGAGGAAGGACTTCATCTGATCGCCAGTGATATTGGCAACCTGCGGATCATTCATGGGAAAACCGAAATGATCTTCAAACGCCTGACGAACCGCATTCTGTGCCTGGCTGCCTTCGGTGTAGTCAGCAATCGGCTTTACGTCGGTGTTCACGCCTGAGAAGATATATTCGCCATTATAGCTGGTGTTGAGCAGGCCGGTGACTGAATCCAGCAACGACTTTGCCGTTTTCGCAGCAGTCTGCGCACTTTCAATCGTGCTGTTTGCGCCCGTCAGATCACCCAGAAAATTCTGCGTGCTCTCGATAATGGTGGTGGTCGCAGTCTGTGTCGTCGTCATGCGCTGCTGCAGCAGCTTGTTCATATCGGTCAGAACGGTAAGACGATCATATTCCTTGCGCAGCGATATGGTCTGTCCAGACTTGGAACCAAGCGACAAACCAACATCGAAAACCGTACCTGTGGTGGCTTCCTGCTGCGCCTTTGCAAGCTCGGCCTTCGTCTTTGCGACGAGAACCTTGAGGGCTGAAGCTGCACCATATGTAGAAATAGATTGCGCTTTCATAAGCCTCACACCGCTCTGAGAAGTTCGTCAAGCATGGCGTTGACCGTCGTCAGTACCCGGCTTGATGCCTGATAGGAATGTTCCAGATCGAGAAGCAGTGCCATCTCGGTGTTGATATCGACACCGTTGGCATTGGACAGAGCCTGATCGGCCTGAGTTGCTACAGTCTGGTTATAAGAGAAATTGGCATTCGCAGTCTTGCGCTTGCCTTCAAGCCAGCTGATGGACGACGCGCTGTAATCAATCAGGCTCGCATTTGAGCTGAGACCTGCTGAAGAAGCGAAAGTCAGCGGCTCGGAGAACGCCTCATTCAACGCGCGCAGACGATCGCTAAAGCCGCTGGCGCCGGTAGAATTATATTTGTAATTCGCGCCATTTGCACCGCCATCGCGCAGCAGCAGCGAGCTGCCGCCTTCGGTTGCAACAAATGCCGATGACACATTGATCGTGCCTGCGAGACCAGCTGTCACACCCGCACCCGGAACGGCAGGCGAACCTGACCAGCCGAAAAGGCCTGTTAGTTTTGGACCTGCACCAGTCTGGTCGGTTTCTGCAAACATCGACACCA
>Ga0256796_1000525_pt1 | contig 15896 bp, 11 predicted proteins | sample MC6MC0947MT_FD_190209 | JGI IMG/M metagenome (GOLD analysis project Ga0256796, IMG submission 190209) | Metatranscriptome of enriched soil aggregate microbial communities from Iowa State University, Ames, United States - MC6-MC0947-MT... | ecosystem: Environmental > Terrestrial > Soil >...
CGTCTATCTGCCCAAGGACCGCTACAACACCCCCGTGCGACTGCGCATCGAAGCCGTGCTGCAGGAGGTGTTCGGCGCCGAGCAGGTCGACCACGCCACCCGCGTGGCCGACTCGCCGCTCGCCCAGCTGCACTTCGTCGTGCGCATGCCGCGCGGCACTTCCCTGCCCGACGTCGCCGAGGACGACCTGCAGCTCAGGCTGGCGGATGCTGTGCGCGGATGGGACGAGGGCCTCGTCGACGCCCTGCACCACGCCCACGGCGACGACGAGGCCGCCCGCCTGCTCGCCGACTACGGTCAGGCCTTCCCCGCGGTGTACAAGGAGACGGTCACCCCCGACGAGGCGGTCGGAGACGTCGCCCTGCTCGAGCAGCTGCGCGAGCAGGAGTTCGCGGTGCGGCTCAACGTGCCCGAGAAGGACGTGCCAGGCAAGCGCGTCCTCACCCTCGCATCCCGGGAGGAGTACCCGCTCACCCGCGTGCTCCCGGTGCTCACCGATCTGGGCGTCGACGTCGTCGACGAGCGCCCGTACACGATCTCGCTCCCCGACGGCACGACGTGGCACGTCTCGGACTTCGGCCTCACCGCCGAGGGCGTGGACCGGTGGACCGACCCCGCCTGGGGCGCGATGTTCGAAGACGCGTTCAGCGCCACCTGGACGGGCGCTGCCGAGAGCGATCGGCTCAACACCCTCGTGCTGCACGGCGGCCTCGACTGGCGGCGCATCGTCATCCTGCGCGCGATCGCGATGTACCTGCGCCAGGCCGGGTCGGCGTTCTCCGTGGAGTACACCGAGAACGCCCTCGTCTCGAACCCGGGACTGGCCGCCACCCTGGTGCGCCTGTTCGAGCTGCGCTTCGACCCGTCCGTCGAGGGCGACCGCGACGCGCAGATCGAATCCGCCGAAGCCGAGCTGCTCGAGGGGCTCGATCAGGTCGCGAGCCTCGACGACGACCGCATCCTGCGCTCGTTCGACGGTGTCATCGCGGCGACCTGGCGCACCAACTTCTACCAGGCCGCGGCCGACGGCACGCCCAAGCCGTGGGTGTCGATGAAGCTCGACTGCGCCCGGGTCCCCGGGCTGCCCAAGCCGCTGCCGATGGCCGAGATCTGGGTGTACTCGCCCGAAGTCGAGGGTGTGCACCTGCGGTTCGGAAAGGTCGCGCGCGGCGGGCTGCGCTGGAGCGACCGGCGCGAGGACTTCCGCACCGAGGTGCTCGGCCTGGTCAAGGCGCAGATGGTGAAGAACGCCGTCATCGTCCCGACCGGTTCCAAGGGCGGCTTCTTCGCCAAGCGCCTGCCCGCGCCCGGCGACCGCGCCGCGTGGCTCGAGGCCGGCAAGTCCGCCTACCGCACGTTCATCCGCGGTCTGCTCGACCTCACCGACAACCGTGTCGGCTCGGACGTCGTGCCGCCGGCCGATGTCGTGCGGCACGACGGCGACGACCCCTACCTGGTCGTCGCGGCTGACAAGGGCACCGCGTCGTTCTCGGACATCGCCAACGGCATCTCCGAGGAGTACGGATTCTGGCTTGCGGATGCCTTCGCCTCGGGCGGCTCGGCGGGCTACGACCACAAGGCCATGGGCATCACCGCCCGTGGCGCCTGGGAGTCGGTCAAGCGGCACTTCCGCGAGCTCGGACTGGACACGCAGACCGAGGACTTCACCGTCGTCGGCATCGGAGACATGTCGGGCGACGTCTTCGGCAACGGGATGCTGCGCTCGCGCCACATCCGGCTGGTCGCGGCCTTCGACCACCGCCACGTGTTCATCGATCCGAATCCGGACGCCGAGTCGACCTTCGCCGAGCGGGAGCGCCTGTTCAGCCTCCCCGGTTCGTCGTGGGACGACTTCGACCGCAGCGTGATCTCCACCGGGGGTGGCGTGTACCCGCTGTCGATGAAGTCGATCGCCGTCACACCCGAGATGGCCGAGGCGCTCGGGCTCGACCCGGCGGTCACGAAGATGACCCCGATGGAGCTGAAGAAGGCCGTGCTGCTCGCGCCGGTCGACCTGCTCTGGAACGGCGCCATCGGCACCTACATCAAGGCGAGCGACGAGAGCGACGCCGAGGTCGGCGACCGCGGCAACGACGCCGTCCGCGTCGACGGCCGCGAGCTGCGCCTGCGGGTGGTCGGCGAGGGCGGCAACCTCGGGGTCACGCAGCGCGGCCGCATCGAAGCGGCATCCGCGGGCATCCGGATCAACACCGACGCGATCGACAACTCCGCCGGCGTCGGCACCTCCGACCGCGAGGTGAACATCAAGATCCTGCTCGGCATCCTCGAGCGCGAGGGGCGGCTCGATCGCCCGGCGCGCAACGAGCTGTTGCAGTCGATGACCGACGAGGTCGCGGTGCAGGTGTTGCGCGACAACTACGAGCAGAACGTGCTGCTCGGCAACTCCCGCGCCAACGCCGGTGTCATGCTGCCCGTGCACGAGCGGTTGATGGAATGGCTCGAGGAGCGCGACGAGCTCGATCGCGAACTGGAGTTCCTGCCCAGCCGGGCGAAGGTGGCCGACCTGATCGCCGACCAGCAGGGCCTCACCCGCCCCGAGTTCGCGGTGCTCGTCGCCTATGCGAAGCTGGCGCTCAAGGCCGACCTCGCCGCCACCGGGCTGGCCGACGACCCCTGGTTCGAGCGCACGCTCGCCGAGTACTTCCCCGCACCGATCCGCGAGGCGTACGCCGGTGATCTGGACGCGCATCCGCTGCGCACCGAGATCATCGTCAACACCGTGGTGAACTCGATGGTGAACCGCGGAGGCATCACCTTCGCCTACCGGGCGGCGGACGAGACCGGCGCGACGAGCGAGGACATCGCCCGCGCGTACGTCGCGGTGCGCGAGATCTTCGACCTGCGCGGCTTCGTCGTCGCGGTCGAGGCCACCGACAACGTCGTCTCGACCGACGTGCAGACCGATCTGTACCTCACCTTCCGCCGCCTGCTCGACCGCGCCACCCGCTGGTTCGTGCAGCATCGGCCCGACGGTGTCGACATCGGCGCCGAGATCGAGCTGTTCCGGGAACCCGTCGCGCACCTGTCGTCGAACGTCGACACGTGGCTGCAGGGCGTCGACCTGGAGCGCTTCGAGTCGCGCACGAGCGAGCTGCAGGCGGCGGGCGTTCCTGCCGAGCTGGCCAGGCGCGGTGCCGGGCTGCTCGACGTGCTCTCGCTGCTCGACATCGCGGAGTGCGCGCGCACGCGCGGCTGGACGCTCGAAGGCGTCGCGGGACTCTACTTCGCGCTGTCCGCGCGGCTGGCGTTCGAGCAGACGCTGACCAAGATCACCGCGCTTCCGCAGACCGACCGCTGGGGCTCGATGGCGCGGGCGAGCATGCGCGACGACCTGTACGCCGTGATGATCGAGCTGACCGCGACGGTCGCGGGTCAGACCGAGGCGGACGCACCGGAGGCGCGGATCGAGGCGTGGCTGGAGCAGGGCGGTGCGTCGACGCGACGAACCGTCGACGAGGCCATCGCCGCGGCGACGGCGCAGGACGGCTCCGGGCTGGCGACGCTCTCGGTCGCGGTGCGGAGGCTGCGTTCGCTGGTGCGGTGAGCGACGGGCGGATGCCTGATCCGCGATCTCGTGTGAGATCAAGATGACAAGCAGGGTGAGAACTCCTGAATCAGAACGACAATCGCTGGAGCGAGTCAGCTTGATGTATTGATCTCAGATTTTGCCCGATATCGATGCCAGGCGGATACTTCATCCCGTCATGAGCACCTCTCCGGACACCTCCGAGATCTCCCGAACGACCGTCGCCGTCATCGGCGCGGGCCGTCTCGGCAGCGTGCTCGCGAACGCGCTGAAGCGTGCCGGATTCACTGTGGCGGGTCCGCTCGGCCGGGACGAGAGCATCCCGGCATCCGACATCGCCCTGCTCTGCGTCCCGGATGCCGAGGTCACGACCGCCGCGAGGAACGCCCGCCCGCACGCCACGCTGCTCGGCCACGTCTCCGGCGCCACGCCCCTCGACGACGTCGACTTCAGCATGCATCCGCTGCAGACGTTCACCGGCACTGAGACTCCCGAGGTGTTCCACGGCATCGGCGCCGCCATCGCGGGGCGCACGCCGCACGCCGCACACGCAGCCGATCAGCTCGCGCGAGCCCTCGGCGCCCACCCGTTCCACGTCGACGACACGCACCGCGCCGGCTACCACGCGGCCGCGTCGATCGCCTCGAACCTGGTGCTCACCGTGCTCGATGCCGCCGAACAGGTCGCCCGAGCCTCCGGCATCCGCTCCGACCAGGTCCGCGAGCTGCTCGCACCGCTCGTCACCCGCACCGTCGAGAACTGGCGGACCCACGGGGCGAGCGCAGCCCTGACCGGTCCGATCGCCCGCGGCGACGAACAGACCGTCGCCCGCCAGCGCGAGGCGATCTCCCAGCAGACCCCCGCGCTTCTCCCCCTGTTCGACCAGCTCTGCGACAGCGCACGCACCATCGCGACCCCGAAGGGCTCCGCATGAAGATCCTCCGCACCATCCGCGAGGTCCGCTCCGCCGTCCGCGATGCACGCGCCGCAGGCCGTGCCGTCGGCCTGGTCCCCACGATGGGCGCCTTCCACGACGGGCATCTCTCCCTCATGCGCGCCGCGCGCGCGGCGACCGACCTCGTCGTCGTCTCGCTGTTCGTCAACCCCACCCAGTTCGGCCCCACCGAGGACCTCGCCGCCTACCCGCGGGACGAGGCCCGCGACGCCGCGCTCGCCGAGCAGCAGGGGGTCGACATCCTCTTCGCCCCCGAGCCCGCTGAGATCTACCCCGGCGGCTTCGCCACGAACATCCACGTCGCGGGGCTCACCGACGTGCTCGACGGCGCCTCCCGCGGTGCCTTCCACTTCGACGGCGTCGCCACCGTCGTCACCAAGCTGTTCGGCATCGTCCGCCCCGATGTCGCCTACTTCGGCCAGAAGGACGCCCAGCAGGTTCTCGTGATCCGACGCGTCGTCCGCGATCTCGACCTCGACGTGCGGATCGAGGCCTGTCCGATCGTCCGCGAGCCCGACGGGCTCGCCATGAGCTCGCGCAACATCTACCTCGACGCGGATGCCCGGCAGCAGGCCACCGCGCTGAACCGCGCCCTCGACGCCGCGGCGCAGCTCCACGCGAGCGGCGAGCGGGATGCCGCGAGGATCGTCGCGGCGGCGGAACGGGTCCTCGCGGATGCCGGCATCCGACCCGACTACCTCGAGCTGCGCTCGAACGACGACCTCAGCCTGCTCACCCACGTCGACCGCGATGCCCTGCTCGCGGTCGCTGCCCGCGTGGGCGCCGCGCGCCTGATCGACAACCACGTCCTGATCGCGGAGCCGGCCCCCACCGGCATCCGCCCCGAAGCCCATCAGAGAGGCGGCGAATGATGCGACGCACCATGCTGAAGTCGAAGATCCACCGCGCCACCATCACCGGCAGCGACCTGAACTACGTCGGCTCCATCACGATCGACGCCGACCTGCTCGACGCATCCGACATCCTCGAACACGAGCAGGTGACGATCGTCGACGTGAACAACGGCTCGCGCTTCGAGACCTACACGATCGCCGGCGAGCGCGGCACCGGGGTGATCCAGGTGAACGGCGCCGCGGCGCGCCTGGTGCACTCCGGCGACACGATCATCGTCATCTCCTACGGCGACTACTCCGCGAAGGACCTGCAGACCTACGAGCCGACCGTCGTGCACGTCGACCGCTCCAACGCGATCATCCAGGTCGACGACGCGGTGGATCAGCTGCTCACCGAGGCGCTCTCGTGAGCGCGCAGGGCGTCGCGCGCCCGCTGACCCTCGGCGACCTGGCGACGAAGAAGGATGCCCGCGAGCCGATCGTCATGGTCACGGCCTACGACCACCCGAGCGCGCAGATCGCGGAGCAGGCCGGCGTCGACATGGTGCTGGTCGGCGACTCCGCGGCGATGACCGTGCTCGGATACGACTCGACAGTGCCGGTCACGATCGACGAGATGCTCATGCTCACGAAGGCGGTGCGGCGCGGGCTGTCCCGTGCACTGCTCGTCGGCGATCTGCCGTTCGGGTCGTACGAGGCATCCGATTCCCTCGCCGTGCAGACCGCCCAGCGCTTCGTGAAGGAGGCCGGCTGCGACCTCGTCAAGATCGAGCGCGGCGGCACCACGGTCGAGCGGGCGCGCGCGATCGCCGCCGCCGGCATCCCGGTGGTCGGGCACGTCGGCCTCACGCCGCAGAGCGTCACCGCGCTCGGCGGCTACCGCGCGCAGGGCCGCACGGCCGAGGCCGCGCTCGCCGTGATCGACGACGCCCTCGCCCTGCAGGAGGCGGGCTGCGCGCTGATCGTCGTCGAGGCGGTGCCGTCGGAGGTGACGGCGCTGCTCGTGGAGCGCCTGCTGATCCCCGTGATCGGGATCGGCGCGGGAGCGGATGCCGACGGCCAGGTGCTCGTGTGGCACGACCTGCTCGGTATCTACGACGGGCCGGCGGCGAAGTTCGTCAAGCGGTACGCCGACGTGCGCGCGGCCTCGGTCGCCGGTGTCGGCGAGTACGCCCGCGAGGTGCGGTCGGGTGCGTACCCGGCGCCGGAGCACGGGTACGGGATGCCTGCGGACGAGGTCGTGAAGCTGAAGGAGCTGCTCGCCGGGCGGTGACCGGCCTGTACCGGACGGCAGGCCTGATCAGGCCTGCTGGGCCTTCTTCGCCCGCCGCAGCGCGTGCAGCAGCGGCTCGGTGTAGCCGCTGGGCTGCGTCGCGCCCTCCAGGATCAGGCGCCGCGCCGCGGTGTACGCGATGCCCGGCTCGGCATCCGATCCGAACGCGAGCGGCTCGTACGCCGCGTCCCCGGCGTTCTGCTCATCCACCACGGATGCGAGGCGCTGCAGCGCAGCATCCACCTGGTCGACCGTGATCACACCGTGCTGCAACCAGTTCGCCAGCAGCTGGCTCGAGATGCGCAGAGTGGCGCGATCCTCCATGAGCGCGATGCCGTGGATGTCGGGCACCTTCGAGCATCCGACGCCCTGATCGATCCAGCGCACCACGTAGCCGAGGATCGACTGCACGTTGTTGTCGAGCTCGGTCGCGACGATCTCGGGCGTGAGGTCGCCGTCGGAAGCCAGCGGCGGCTGCAGCAGCACGTCCAGCGACGCCGGGTCGTAGGCGGGCAGCGTCGGGCGCACGGCGAACGGGTCGACCTGGTGGTAGTGCAGGGCGTGCAGGGTCGCCGCGGTCGGGGACGGGACCCAGGCGGTGGATGCTCCGGAGCGCACGTGCCCGATCTTCTGCTCGAGCATGTCGTGCATCAGGTCGGGCATGGCCCACATGCCCTTGCCGATCTGGGCGCGCCCGTCGAGCCCCGCGGCCAGGCCGATGCGCACGTTGCGATCCTCGTAGGTCTGCATGAACGGCTGGCTCTTGATGCCGCCCTTCGGCAGGAAGGGGCCGGCGTGCAGCGAGGTGTGGATCTCGTCGCCCGTGCGATCGAGGAACCCGGTGTTGATGAACACGACCCGATCGGATGCTGCAGCGATCGACGCCGCGAGGTTCGCCGAGGTGCGGCGCTCCTCGTCCATGATCCCGACCTTGAGCGTGCGCTCCGGCAGCCCGAGCAGCTGCTCGACCCGTCCGAACAGCTCGGCGGCGAACGCCGCCTCCTCCGGTCCGTGCATCTTCGGCTTCACGATGTACATGGAGCCTGCGCCGTCTGAACCGGTGCGGCTGTTCGCGCCGCGGTTCGGTCCGGTCAGCTCGGGCAGGGCGCCGAGCGCGGTCATGATGGCGTCCAGGATGCCCTCGTATACCTCCTCGCCGTCGCGGTAGAGCACGGCATCCGTGCGCATCAGGTGACCGACGTTTCGGATGAACAACACCGAGCGGCCCGGCAGCGTGAGCTCGGCGCCGTCGCGGCCCGTGTAGGTGCGGTCGGCGGCCAGGCGGCGGGTGAACGTGCGCCCGCCCTTGCTGACCTCCTCGCTGAGGGTGCCGTCCATCAGCCCGCGCCAGTTGGCGTAGCCGAGCGCCTTGTCCTCGGCATCCACCGCGGCGACGGAGTCCTCCAGGTCGACGATCGTGGTGATCGCCGACTCCAGCACGATGTCCTGCACGCCGGCGGCATCCGTTCGCCCGATCACGCCCTCGGGGTCGATGACGATCTCGAGGTGCAGGCCGTGGTGCTGCAGCAGGATCGCGGTCGGGGCGCCGACGTCACCGGCGTGGCCGACGAATGCCGCCGGGTCGGCGAGGCGACGGATGCCCGTGGCCGACTCCACCACGAGGCCTTCGGCGTCCACGCGATAGGCGGTGACCTCGGTGTGCGACCCCTCCGAGAGGGGAGCGGCCTGGTCGAGCAGCGCCCGGCCGTGGGCGATGACCTCCGCGCCGCGGGCCGGGTTGTAGTCCCCGCCGGGGGCGAGCTCTCCCGTCTGGTCGATGGCATCCGTGCCGTAGAGGGCGTCGTACAGCGAACCCCAGCGGGCGTTCGCGGCGTTCAGCGCGAAGCGGGCGTTCAGCAGCGGCACCACCAGCTGCGGGCCGGCCATCGTGGCGATCTCGGGGTCGACGTTCTCGGTGGTGATCGCGAACGGTGCGGGCTCGGGTACCAGGTAGCCGATCTCCGTGAGGAATGCCCGGTACGCCTCCGGTTCGGGGCGACCGGGGTTCGCGCGGTGGTACTCGTCGACACGAGCCTGCAGCGTCGCGCGCTTCTCGAGGAGGGCGGCGTTGCGCTGCCCGAGGTCGTGCACGATGCCCGAGACGCCGGTCCAGAACGCGTCGGCGTCGAGCCCGGCATCCGCCAGTGATGGCTCGGCGAAGTCGACGATCTCGCGCGCGACCCGCAGGTCGGCACGGTCGAGGTAGGTGGTCTCGGCGGTGAGGGTGGTGTCGGGCACGGTGCCGCTCCTTCGGTCTGGGGGCTCGCTGTCCACGGTAGAGACCTCGTTGAGTTTCGGAGCGCTGATTCCGTATGGTGAAAGCCATGCCTGCTGCCTCCTCCGGTTCCGTCCAGTCCGTCGCGCGAGCCTTCGCGCTGCTCGAAGCGCTCGCCGCGGCCGGCGGCGAGGCGGCGCTGGCATCCCTGGCATCCGCGACCGGGCTCGCTGTGCCGACAGCGCACCGCCTGCTCGGCACGCTGCACCAGCTGGGGTACGTGCGTCAGCTGGAGGATCGGCGCTACGCCCTGGGTGCCGGGTTGATCGGGCTGGGGCGGCAGGCGGTGCCACAGGTGGCGGATGCCGCGATGCCGCGGCTGGCGGGGCTGGAGGAGGCGTTCCACGAGACCGCGAACCTCGCCGTGCTGGACGGTGACCTGGTGCTGTACGCGGGGCAGGTGCCGTCGCGCCAGCGGATGCGGATGTTCACCGAGGTGGGACGCCGGGTGCTGCCGCACTCGACGGGCGTCGGCAAGGCGATGCTCTCGACCATGCCCGAGCCGCAGGTGCGGGCGCTGATCGAGCGCACCGGGCTGCCGCGGTTCACGCCGCAGACGCTCGTGGACGCGGATGCGTTCATCGCCGACCTGCGCCGCTCGCGCGCCCGCGGCTTCGCGGCCGACGACAGTGAGCAGGAGGTCGGCGTGCGCTGCATCGCCGTCGCGGTCCCCGGGCTGGGGCAGCCCGCTGCGATCTCGGTGTCCGGGCCGGCGGCGCGGATCACGGATGCCGTGGTGCCGAGCGTCGTCGAGGCGCTGCATGCCGCGGCGGCGGAGCTCGCGCAGACCGCGCGCTGAGAGGATCCCGTCGGGCCGGGCTCGTGGGCGTGGGCGGGCCCGGAGTCGTAGCCTGGCGCGGGTTGGAACCTGGTTCGGTCGCGTTCGGGAGGTCGCCGCGGTTCAGGTCGCGATGGATGCTGCTCAGCAGCCGAAACTGTCGTTCAGGTCGCGATGGATGCCGCTCGGCTGGGTTCCAGGCGGCATCCATCGCGACCTGGAGGTGGTGGACGCTCGGTGACCCGGCACCCAGTGCGACCCGGATGCCGGGCATCCGAGGCCGGCGCCGTGAGGATGCCGAGAACCTCCCGGAACACCTTGCCGAACGACAGCTAGCGACATATCGTTAACCATCGTTCACGTCTGAGGAGGCATCATGAACGGATCATTCCCCTCCGGTGGTTTCGGATTCGGCGCGAGCAACGGGTCTGGCAACCCGCTCGCCGGCGTCTGGGAGGCGATGGACCAGCTGCGCTCGCAGTTCGAGCAGCGCACCGGCGGCTCCCGCATGGCGCGCGGCGACGTGCGCGCGGCGGTCATCAGCCTGCTCGCCGAGCGGCCCATGCACGGCTACCAGATCATCACCGAGATCGCCGAGCGCTCCGGTGGCGCCTGGAAGCCCAGCGCCGGGTCCGTGTACCCCACGCTGCAGCAGCTCGCCGACGAGGGCCTGATCAGCGCGGAGGAGCAGGGCGGACGCAAGACCTACTCGCTCACGGATGCCGGCGTCGCGGCATCCGAGGAGGCGGCCGACAAGCCTGCCCCCTGGGAGTCGGTCGGCGGACGGCCCGGCGGACACCTCGCAGCCCTGCCGAAGGCGGGCATGGAGCTCGCCAGTGCCACCGCTCAGCTCGCCCGCACCGGCACGCCCGATCAGGTGGCCCACGGCGTCGCCGTGCTCGAAGACGCCCGGCGTAGGCTGTACGCCATCCTCGCCGAGGGGTGACGCCGACAGAAGGGGCTCGCATGGCTGATGCTCTGCCGGGTCCCGACGGCACCATGCATCGCGCCCGCTACCGTCGCATCCTGGCGTTCGCCGCGCGCGTGTTCGTGCAGGTGTGGTGGTTCGAGCTCGTCCTGCCGCGCATCGGTCTGATCCGTCTCGCCGACCGTGGTCGAAACGAGCGGATGCTGCGCCTGGCACGCCGCTTCCGCGATCTCGCCGTCGACCTCGGCGGCCTGATGATCAAGGTCGGGCAGTTCCTCTCTTCGCGCCTCGACGTGCTGCCACCGGAGATGACCGCCGAGCTCGCGGATCTGCAGGACGAAGTGCCTGCGGTCGCGTTCGCCGAGATCCGGGCATCCGCCGAATCCGAACTCGGGATGCCGCTGGAGCGCGCCTTCGCGTCCTTCGATGAGACGCCGCTGGCCGCGGCATCCCTCGGACAGGCGCATCGCGCCACGCTTGCCGCGACCGACGCCGCCGACACCGGACTCGACCGCGTCGTCGTGAAGGTGCAGCGGCCCGGGATCGACGAGATCGTCGCGGTCGACCTCTCAGCGCTGCGTCGCGTCGCGCGCTGGGCGCAGCGCGTGCGCATGGTGCGGGACCGCGTGGACGCCCCCGCGCTCGTCGAGGAGTTCGCGCAGACCTGCCACGAGGAGATCGACTACCTGCACGAGGCCGCGAACGCCGAGCGCTTCGCGGAGAACTTCGCCGACGATCCGCGGGTCGCCTCGCCTGCGGTCGTCTGGGAGCGCACCACCCGCAAGGTGCTCACGCTCGAGGACGTCACGGCCATCAAGATCAACGACACCGACGCACTGCGTGCGGCCGGCATCGACCCGGCCGAGGTCGCGCAGGTGTTCGGCGACGTGATGCTCGACCAGGTGTTCACGCACTCCTTCGTGCATGCCGACCCGCACCCGGGCAACGTGTTCGTGACCCCGGTGGAGGGCGACGTGGGCGGGCATCCCTGGCGCCTCACCTTCATCGACTTCGGGATGATGGCGGAGGTGCCCGACAGCATCCGCGCCGGCCTGCGCACGCTGGTGATCGCGGTCGCCGGGCGCGACAGCCACGGACTGGTCACGGCCGCGCAGCAGATCGGCGTGCTGCTCCCCTCCGCGCGCACGGCCGAGCTGGAGCGCGCCCTCACCGTGCTGTTCGCGCGCTTCGGCGGCATGGGCTTCCACGAGCTGCGCGATGTCGATCCGCGCGAGCTGACCGACTTCGGCGTGGAGTTCGGCGAGACCATGCGGTCGCTGCCGGTGCAGTTCCCGGAGCGGATGCTGCTGCTGATCCGCGCCGTCTCGTTGACCTCGGGGCTGTGCAGCGCGCTCGACCCCGCCTTCAACATCTGGGAACCGGTCGAGCCGTACGCCGCGCGCCTGCTGCGCGACCAGGGCGGGGGACTGCTCAAGGACGTCGGCGCGCAGACCGTGTCCAACCTCGGGAGTCTGTGGCGACTCCCCGCGCGTCTGGATTCGACCCTCGACAGACTGGACGCAGGCGGCCTCACTTTCGACGTCTCCAGTCTGGAGAACCGCCTCGACCGGATCATCCGGGTGGCCCACCGCGCGGTGTCGGCCGTGCTGTTCGGCGGGCTGCTGATCGGCGGCATCCTGCTGCTGGCGGCCGCGCCCCCGCTGGGGATCGTGCTGATGTGCGTCTCGGTCGTTCCGCTGCTCCATGCGGTGTTCGGGCGACGCTGACCGTATACGTATTCAGAATCTGAGGCGTTCCGAAAAATAGGCTTTCCTAACCTCGGTGCATACGTATACCATCAGGGCATGGCAAAGATGACTAGCCGGGCTCTCCCGGCGCTCGCACTGGCGATCGGTGCTGTGCTCGCTCTCACCGCGTGCGGTGCTGGATCGCGCACCGACAACGAGAACGCGACGAAGGTGTCGTGCTCGTACAAGGCTCCCGCTGAGAAGACGACGGTCAACGTCCTCGCATACAACTCCTCGGCGATCGACCCCTTCACCGACACCATGATCAAGAGCTGCACGACGGACAAGGTGACGCTCAAGCACGACCCGATCGACTTCGGCGGTCAGGTGACCAAGACCACCGCGACGCTCGCGGGCGACACCGGCACCTACGACATCCTCGAGACCTACGGCTTCGTGATCCCCGGCTTCGCGGCTGACAAGAAGCTCGTCCCCCTCAACGACCTCTACGACAAGTACGCGGCCGACTACGGCCTCGACAAGATCAGCGAGTCGATGCGGGCGGGCATGTCGTACGACGGCCAGCTCTACGCGATCCCGATGCAGGCGCAGATGTACGTGATGGCCTACCGCACCGACATCTTCAAGGAGCTCGGGCTCGAGGCGCCGAAGACCTTCGACGACATGATCGCGGCCGCCGAGAAGATCAAGGCCGCGGGGAAGATGCAGTACCCCGTCGCCCTCCCCTGGCTCGCGACCGCCGACGTGGCGACGAGCTACGGCGCTGCCATGAACTCGCTCGGAGCCGACTTCGCCACAGCCGACGGAAAGGTCACGCTGAACACTCCCGAGGCCAAGCAGGCGCTGGAATCGCTGCTCGCGCTCAAGCCCTACATGGACCCGCAGGTGACGACCTTCGATCAGCCGAAGGTGCAGCAGCAGCTGTTCAACGGCACGGCGGCCATGGCGATCATGTTCTCGGGTCGCATGATCGACCTGACCAAGCCCGAGAACACCAAGCTCTCGGCGGACTTCGGCTTCGCAGGCGCCCCCAAGCTCACCGCGGATGCCAAGTACTCGTACAACCGTCTCTCCATCGACGGATGGTCGATCCCCTTCAACACGAAGCTCGATCACGACATGCTGTTCCAGATGATGGCATCCGCTGTCAGCGAGGACGCATCCAAGGCCGCCGTCCCCGCCGCGTACCCGGCGCGAGAGGGCATGGTCACCGCGAAGAACTCGCCGTACGGCGAGGCCGCGAACGACTCGATGGCCAGTGCGATGCCGCCGATCGTCTCGCCGGTGCTCGCCGACGTGACCAATGCGATCCGGCCCACCCTGGTCGACGTCCTCAACGGCAAGATCTCGGTGGACGAGGGCCTCGCCAAGATGCAGGCCGCGGGCGAGCAGGCCGCCGGCTGACCAGCCGAGACATGATGATCGCTGCGGCCCGGGCCCCGCGCTCGGGCCGCAGCATCGTGAGGAGGGCGTTACATGAAGGCACGTGAGTTCTGGCTCCTGTTCTTCCCGAGCCTGGTCGTGATGGGCGGACTGCTCGTGCTGCCTCTGCTGCGCACGATCCAGTGGAGCCTGGAGGAGGTGCACTACGGCACCCCGGGGACGTTCGTCGGCCTGCAGAACTTCGTCGCGGCGCTGACGGATGCCCGATTCGGGCGCGCGGCGCTGTTCACCGTCGTCGTCACGGTGATCACCACGATCATCCTGCTCGTGCTCGGGTACATCGTGGCCACCGGCATCAACCGGCTCACCACCTCCCGCCCGCTCGTCCTGGGCATCATGCTCGTCTCGTACGTGCTCCCCAACCTCGTCGGCGCAGTCGCGTTCTCCTGGCTGTTCGACGACAACTTCGGCGGGGTGATGAACCGGCTCATCGGGTTCTTCTCCGGCACGCAGGTGCTGTGGTTCACCGATCAGGTGCCCAATGCCGTGCTGGTGATCGCCAACACGGTGTGGCACATGCTGCCCTTCGCGATGCTGATCATCCTCGCCGGTCTGCAGGGGGTGCCCGCCGAACTCAGGGAGGCCGCCACCATCGACGGCGCGAACGCCTGGCAGACCCATCTGAGCGTGATCATCCCGACGATCCGCGGGGTGCTCGGCTTCGTGACGCTGATCACGATCATGGACGTCCTGCGCATGTTTGACAACCTGATCCCCCTGTCGCCGCAGGCCGCGTCGATCGGCAACGAGTCGATCATGATGTACGTCTACTCCGTGGCCTTCGCCGACGGAGCGCAGAAGCTCGGCCTCGGCAGCGCGATCAACGTGCTCACGATCATCCTGATCCTGGTGATGCTCGTCCCCTTCATCAGAGGCATCTTCAAGGAAGCGAAGGCGGAACGATGACGCTGCCCGATCTCGACCTCTCCACCCGCGCGGTGACCACCGGCCGTCCGGCCGTGCGCGGCCGTGCCGGCACGCGCCCGCGGCGCCCGGTCATCACGGGCATCCTCCTCGCGATCCTCTGCGTCGTGGTGCTCAGCCCGTTCATCTGGATGACCCTGTCGGTGACCAAGCCGACCGACGTGGCGTTCGCGAACCCGCCGGTGCTGGGGGGCTATGAGCCCACGCTGAAGGCGTTCGTGGACCTGTGGGAGACGACGTACTTCGCCGACTACCTGGTCAACACGATCGTCGTGGCAGTGGTGTCCACGGTGATCGCGCTGGCGATCGGGATCCCGGCCGCGTACGCGCTGTCGCGGTACCCGAGCTACGTGTCCGCTCTGCTGCTCGTCCTGGCCCTGATCTTCCGCGCTCTGCCGCGCTTCGCCGTGGTGCTTCCGATGTACGACATCAGCCGTGCCCTCGGTATCTACGACACCACCTTCGCGCTCGCGATCGCCCTGGTGGCGATCAACCAGCCCTTCACCATCTGGCTGCTGCGCAACTTCTTCGCCGACATCCCGCGGGAGCTGGACGAGGCGGCGATGATCGACGGATGCACCCGGATCGGGATGCTGCGTCGGGTGATGATCCCGCTGATGGGCCCCGGAATCCTGACCGCAGGCATCTTCGTGTTCCTGTTCGCGTTCCAGGAGTACCTCACCGCGCTCGTGCTCACCGACACCTCCTCCAAGACCGTGCCCGTGTTCATCGCCACGCAGCTGGGGCAGACCCTGCCCATGCTGCAGCAGGCGGGGGCGGCGTCGATGCTGCTCACCATCCCGGTGTTCGTGATCGCGTTCATCGCGCAGAAGTACCTGGTCGCGGGACTCAGCGACGGCGCCGTGAAGGGCTGACGCCGTGCACCCGCTGGTGCTGCTCCCCGGCATGAACTGCACCGCCGACCTGTGGGCGGGCGTGGATCTCGACGAGCCGATCACCCCCGCTCTGGACGTGCCCGACATCGACGCCCAGGTCGACCGCCTGCTCGATGACCTGCCACCGAGGTTCGTGCTGGTCGGCCTGTCGCTGGGGGCGATCGTCGGCATGGCGCTCGCCCAGCGGGCGCCCGCGCGGGTGGCCGGCCTGTGCGTGATGTCGACCAACGCGAAGGCTCCCACCGACGCGCAGCGGAGCGGCTGGCAGGACTGGCTCGATCGACTGGACGCCGGAGAGAGCCCGCGCGCGCTGC
>Ga0256796_1000533_pt1 | contig 15706 bp, 12 predicted proteins | sample MC6MC0947MT_FD_190209 | JGI IMG/M metagenome (GOLD analysis project Ga0256796, IMG submission 190209) | Metatranscriptome of enriched soil aggregate microbial communities from Iowa State University, Ames, United States - MC6-MC0947-MT... | ecosystem: Environmental > Terrestrial > Soil >...
ACCGCAGTAGCACTCCCAGTCCCGGGTGGGGCCGAAGATCTTCTCGCAGAAGAGGCCGTCCTTCTCGGGCTTGAGCGTGCGGTAGTTGATGGTCTCCGGCTTCTTGACCTCGCCGTAGGACCAGTTGCGGATGTCCTCCGCGGTCGCGAGACCGATGCGGAGTTCATCGAAGAAGTTGACGTCGAGCACGTAACTTCCTTTCCCCAGAGGGATTGTGGATCAGCGGGTGAGATCCGCTTTTCCTGACTGCCAATTCAAATGTGCTCTAGCGCCCCCGGGCCGTGTCACCACGGACTGCGTCACAGGCCGTGTTCCACGGCCCGGGGACCGAAAACTAATTCGCGAGATCGTCCACGGTCGCGGCCTCGTTCCGGGACAGGTTGATGCCCAGGTTCGCGGCGGCACGCTCGAGGTCCTCGTCGTCGCCGTCGGCCATCGCGATGGCTGCGCCGTCCGAGGACAGCACCTCCACGTTGAGGCACAGCGACTGGAGCTCCTTGAGGAGCACCTTGAAGGACTCGGGGATGCCCGGCTCGGGGATGTTCTCGCCCTTGACGATGGCCTCGTACACCTTCACGCGGCCGACCACGTCGTCCGACTTGATGGTCAGCAGCTCCTGCAGGGTGTAGGCGGCGCCGTACGCCTGCATCGCCCAGCACTCCATCTCACCGAAGCGCTGGCCACCGAACTGGGCCTTACCGCCGAGCGGCTGCTGGGTGATCATCGAGTACGGGCCGGTCGAACGCGCGTGGATCTTGTCGTCGACCAGGTGGTGCAGCTTGATGATGTACATGTAGCCGACCGACACCGGGTACGGGAACGGCTCGCCGGAGCGACCGTCGAACAGCGTCGCCTTGCCGTCCGGACCCACCATGCGCTCGCCGTCACGGTTCGGCAGGGTCGACCCCAGCAGACCCGTGAGCTCGTCCTCCTTGGCACCGTCGAACACCGGGGTGGCGATGTTCGAGTCGGCCGGCGCGGACAGCATCTCCTCGGGCAGCGTCGCCGCCCAGTCGGGACGCGAACCGTCACCCGCGATCTGCACGTTCCAGCCGGTCTTGCCGATCCAGCCGAGGTGCGTCTCGAGAACCTGACCGATGTTCATACGACGCGGAACACCGTGGGTGTTCAGGATGATGTCGACCGGAGTGCCGTCGGGCAGGAACGGCATGTCCTCCTGCGGGAGGATCTTGCCGATGACGCCCTTGTTGCCGTGGCGGCCGGCGAGCTTGTCGCCGTCCTGGATCTTGCGCTTCTGGGCAACGTAGACGCGGACCAGCTCGTTGACGCCCGGAGGCAGATCGTCGTCGTCCTCGCGCGAGAACACGCGGATACCGATGACCTTGCCGGACTCACCGTGGGGCACCTTGAGCGACGTGTCGCGGACCTCGCGGGCCTTTTCACCGAAGATCGCGCGCAGCAGGCGCTCCTCCGGGGTCAGCTCGGTCTCGCCCTTCGGGGTGACCTTGCCGACCAGGACGTCGCCGTCGCGGACCTCGGCACCGATACGGATGATGCCGCGCTCGTCGAGATCGGCAAGGACCTCGTCGGAGACGTTCGGGATGTCCCGGGTGATCTCCTCGGCACCGAGCTTGGTGTCGCGGGCGTCGATCTCGTGCTCCTCGATGTGGATCGAGGTGAGGACGTCCTCCTCCACGAGGCGCTGCGACAGAATGATCGCGTCCTCGTAGTTGTGGCCCTCCCACGGCATGATCGCCACGAGCAGGTTCTTGCCGAGCGCCATCTCACCGTTCTCGGTGCAGGGGCCGTCGGCCAGGACCTGGCCCGACTCGACCCGCTGGCCCTCGTCCACGATCGGACGCTGGTTGGCGCACGTGCCCTGGTTGGAGCGCGCGAACTTGCGCAGGCGGTACGTGGTGCGGCTGCCGTCGTCGGCCATGACCGTGACGTAGTCCGAGGAGACCTCCTCGACCACGCCGGTCTTCTCGGTGACGATGACGTCGCCGGCGTCGACCGCGGCACGCAGCTCCATACCGGTACCGACCAGCGGCGACTCGCTGCGCACCAGCGGAACCGCCTGACGCTGCATGTTCGCACCCATGAGGGCGCGGTTGGCGTCGTCGTGCTCGAGGAACGGAATCATCGCGGTCGCGACCGAGACCATCTGACGCGGCGAGACGTCCATGTAGTCGACGTCCGAGGACGAGACGAACTCGACCTCGCCACCCTTACGACGGACCAGAACGCGGTCCTCGGCGAAGCGGCCCGACGTGTCGACCGGCGAGTTGGCCTGCGCCACGACGTGGCGGTCCTCCTCGTCCGCGGTCAGGTAGTCGACCTGGTCGGTGACCTGGCCGTTCTCGACCTTGCGGTACGGGGTCTCGATGAAACCGAACGGGTTGACCCGTGCGTACACCGACAGCGAACCGATCAGACCGATGTTCGGGCCCTCAGGGGTCTCGATCGGGCACATACGGCCGTAGTGCGACGGGTGGACGTCGCGGACCTCGAGGCCGGCGCGCTCACGGGACAGACCGCCGGGGCCCAGCGCCGACAGGCGACGCTTGTGGGTCAGACCCGACAGCGGGTTGTTCTGGTCCATGAACTGCGACAGCTGGGAGGTTCCGAAGAACTCCTTGATCGCGGCGACGACCGGGCGGATGTTGATCAGGGTCTGCGGCGTGATCGCCTCGACGTCCTGAGTCGTCATGCGCTCGCGGACGACGCGCTCCATGCGGGACAGGCCCACGCGGATCTGGTTCTGGATGAGCTCGCCCACCGTGCGCAGACGACGGTTGCCGAAGTGGTCGATGTCGTCGACCTCGACGGGCACCTCGACGCCGCCGGGAGCGGTCATCACGGTGTCACCGGCGTGCAGGTGCACGAGGTACTCGATCGTTGCGACGATGTCTTCCTCGGTGAGGGTCGACGCCTCGATCGGCAGGCCCGTATTCAGACCCAGCTTCTTGTTGATCTTGTAGCGGCCCACGCGAGCGAGGTCGTAGCGCTTGTCCTTGAAGAACAGGTTCTCCAGGAGCGTCTGCGCGCTCTCCTTGGTCGGCGGCTCGCCCGGACGCAGCTTGCGGTAGATGTCGAGCAGGGCCTCGTCGGTGTTCTTGGCCGGATCCTTCTCCAGGGTGGCCATCATGATCTCCGAGAAACCGAACCGCTCGCGGATCTCCTCGTCGGTCATACCGAGCGCCTTGAGCAGCGTCGTGACCGGCTGGCGGCGCTTGCGGTCGATGCGGACACCGACGGTGTCGCGCTTGTCGACGTCGAACTCGAGCCACGCGCCACGGCCCGGGATGACCTTGACGCTGTGCAGGGTCTTCTCGGTGCTCTTGTCGATGGACTCGTCGAAGTACACGCCCGGCGAACGGACCAGCTGCGACACGACGACACGCTCGGTGCCGTTGATGATGAATGTGCCCTTGTCGGTCATCATCGGGAAATCACCCATGAAGACCGTCTGGCTCTTGATCTCACCGGTGTTGTTGTTGATGAACTCCGCGGTGACGAACAACGGCGCCGCGTAGGTCATGTCCTTGTCTTTGCACTCGTCGACCGAGGCCTTCACCTCGTCGAAGCGCGGGTCCGAGAAGGACAGCGACATCGACCCGGAGAAGTCCTCGATGGGCGAGAGCTCGGCCAGGATCTCTTCGAGACCACCCGTTACCGCTCCGTCGCGGCGTGCGGCCGCACGCTCGCGCCAACTCGGCGAGCCGACCAACCACTCGAACGAATCAGTCTGTAGATCGAGGAGCCCTGGGACCTCGAGGGGTTCGCGAATCTTCGCGAACGAAACCCTTCGGGGGGCTCCGGGGATTCCGGCAACTGCCTTGGTCTGGCTAGAGACTGCCAAGATGCGTCCTTCCAGCACCTCACGCGGGCCGCTCTTGCTGGTGCGACCGCCGCTGTATCTGCTTCTTCATGTGGGGCGAATTCGCTGGTCACAACCCGAACGAAGCCTCGCCACAGGAGCAGGAAGCGAATCACTTCGCCGCAGTGAGGTCGAGAGGTGGACAGGAGGCAGCCAGCGCAACGTCCAAAAGTACACCCAAACCCAATAGATGTCGAGTCGGGCAGCAGAAAGGACACCCGTCGGGGTGCTGCGCGCGTGTGAGACGCGTGAATGTTCACGGATAGAGTGACGCGAGATCATCGCCGCGTCAAGCCTGAGTCCCGGCGATTCGATCACGGACCGTCCGCGCGGGTGGTGCGTGCGAATCGCCGGCCACAGCAGGCGCTGACCGAGGCTGTGGAGGCCGGACTACTGATCCGCGATATCAGACAATAGCCACACGCCGCCCACTTTTTCCATCCGAACGATCAACGGGCCCGACGCACTGTCCTGTGCGACGCCGTTGGACTCCGCACTGACCGTCACGTTCGTGATCAGTTCGGCCCGGTCACCGTCCAGAACCTTCACACCGACGTCGGTCACCTGAACGGTCGTGGCCGTCCCGCCCTGCTTCACCGCGGCCACGGTGGGATCGATCGTCTTGCCGAACTCGCCGCGCATGTTGTCGGTGAGCACGCCGCGGGCCCGGTCCGGATACTCGTCGATCGTGTCGGGGCTGTAGGTGTACAGCGTGTTCAGGGCGGACCGCGCCGCCTCCGTCACCTCAGCCGTGCCACCGCCGTCGACGTATGCGGTGTTCGCGACGTCGGCACCGGGTCTGAACGCGGCGATCGCGGCGAACATGGCCAGCACGACCGCCACCGCGCCGAGAACCGCCACGAGCCGCGCACGTGGGCCGCCGAATCGCGACGCACCGGCACCGGTCCCGGGCTCCTCGGCCCCCGGAGCCGAGATCGGCGCGGTGGGGCGCGCCTGGTCGACGAGCGCCACCCCGACTGCCGTCGGACCGTCGGCGTCCGAGACGGCGTCGACGGTGGCCGGTCGAACGTCGCTACCCGGCCGCCCGCTGCCCGTACCGGCGACCTTGGGGCGCCGAGCGGACGAGGCGGGCTTGGTGGTGCGGCGAATGGGAGGCATGACGCGGAACTCCTTCCGTCGGGCGGTGCGATCGATACCGCCCGGGATGTGCATGAGACTGGGGGCGGCTACCGGCCGCCGGCGTCCGACTCGGGAACGGGCGCCGCAGGATCCGGCGCAGGTGCCGCGGGGTTCTGGGCGGGGGCGGCGGGCGACTCCTCGAGCACGGCCGCATTGCCGAGATTGACGGACTTGGACGCCCGCCAGATGCCGTCGTCGCCCTCTTCCATCGTCAGCCGCATCGTGACGCGCACCTTGCGCGACGTCTCGTTGGGCCACGACGTCGTCGTGGCGAGCACGACGATCGCGTCGGCGATGCCGTCGTCGGTGTTGAGCGAGGTCAGCGACGCTCCCAGCACCTCGGACTCACTGCGCGCGCCCGTCTGCTGAGTCTGCTGGGCCAGCTGGTCGCGCGTCGTGTCCAGGTCGTCGACCAGACCACCGGTGATGGACGACTCGATGTCGCCGAACGACTTGTCGAGGTTCGCGGCGTCGAACGAGTTGAGGTTGATCGCGGCCTGCCGGGCGTCGGCGAGCGCCGACTCGCGGGCATCGGCGGCCGGCTTCTCCGACAGCGCGGCATGCGCCCATCCGTAGCCGAACCACACCGCAGCCGCGAGCGCACCGACGAGGAGCACACACACCGCGACCGTGGCCGCGACGAGCGTGTTGTTGTTCTTGGTGGTGTCCGTCACACGGCAACCTTACTCTCGGGTAACGAATGCTTGCCGAAGGCTACCGGACCGGCACGACGCCCATCAGGGTCGCGATCTGGGTGGCGATCGGGTTGAGGTTCAGCTTGTCCGGATCGGTCTTGGGCGTGCTGTCCCACGGCTGCGGCGTCTCCGGGTCGGCGTAGACGATCCGCTCGGCGCTTCGCACACCCGTCGGATTGCCCTGCTCGACGGTGCACCGGGCGTTCGCGTTGAACGGGAAGTTGTCCACGGTGTCGTCGAAGTTCGGATTCTCGGCCTTCATCTGCGCGAGGATCTCCTGCGTGCCCTCGTAGCCCTGCGTGCACGGCACCGGGTTGTTGGTCTCGAGCACCAGGCCGAAGTGGATGGTGCCGTCGCCCGGAGCGACCGCCGACGCACCCGCGGACAGCGCCGGCAGGAACTGGAAGAACGGTTGCAGCGCGATGAACGTCGGCGAGATCCGCGTCAGGGTCGTCGTGAGGTTGGTGAGATTCGCCGTGAGGGCGTCACCGCTGTTCGCGACGAGCTTGCCTACCGTGTCCGTGGTGTCCTTGCCGGTGCCGATCAGCCGGCGAACGTCCGGATCGCTGGACTTCAACTGGGCGGTGATCTGGTCGAGCCCGTCACTGAACGTGCGGATCGCATCCGCCTGATCGGCCTGGGTGTCGAACACCGTCCGGCCGTCGCTGATCAACGCCAGCGTCTCGGGAAGCGCCTCGTTGGCCGTTTCGGTGAACCGGCCCAGCGAATCGACGAGGACCTGCAGGTCCCCGCCCTTACCGGTGAACGCCTTGCCGAGTTCCACGACGGCTGTGTGCAGCGAGTCCGTGGGCACCGACCGGGCCAACCGGTCGACGCTACCGATCAGGTCCTCGACCGGAATCGGCGTCGCCGTGTTCTTTTCGAGGATCACCGAGCCGTCGGTGAGGAACGGGCCCTGGTCGGTGTCCGGCTGCAGGTCGACGTACTGCTCCCCGATCGCCGAACGATTCGCCACGACGGCCTTCGCCGACGCCGGAATCTGCGGAGCTCCGTCGTCGATCATGAGCGCCACGGATACGCCGTCCTCGGTCAGCGTGAGGTCGCCGACCCGCCCGACCGGAACACCACGGTAGGTGACCTCGGCGTTGGTGAAGATGCCACCGGAGTGCGCGAACTTGGCATCGACCTGGTATTCGCCGAATCCCAGCAGTGTGTCGAGCCGGACGTACTTGGCACCGACGTACCCGATACCGAGCACCGCCACGACGATGAACGCCACCAACTGCCACTTGGCCAGACGCGAGACCATTACTCACCCACCCCCAGCTGCTTCAGGACCGCATCGAACGGGTTGACCGGAGCATTCGACGGCGCCGACACCGGCGCGGCTCCCGGCTCCGGGACCGGATTGGGCACGATCGGAGGGATCGGCAGGATCGAGACCGTCGGCCAGCCCGGCCGCGGACCGTTGCCGTTGTAGTACGGGTTGTCGGGGTTCACCGGAACCGGCGGACCGTACTTCGGCGGGTAGTACACCGGGTCCGGCTTGCCCACGCCCAGGTTCGACAGGGTGTCGCCGATCTGGAGGTCGATCGACAGGAACACGTTCGCCTGGCCACCGTGGATCGACGGGATGATCGAGTCCGGGAACGGGAACGTCGGCACCAACGGCAGGGACGTGATGATGTCGGGCGTCGCGACACCGAGTTCCTGCAGCGTCGGGCGCAGCGCACGCAGGTCCGCGATCAGATCGTCCTTGGAGCGGTTGATGACGTCCGAACCGACCTGACCGAGCCGATCGACCTGGCCGAGCATCTGCACCAACTGCGGACGCTGCTCGGACAGGATCGCCACACCCTCGGGCAATTCGTCGAGGATCTTCTCGAGCTTGCCCGTCTGGTCCGCCACCCGACCGCTCAGCGTGTCGAGGCCGTCGAGGGCCCGGGTGATCGAGTCACGCTGCTCCTCGAGACCGGCGATCAGTGTGTTCGCCTGTTCGAGCAACCCACGAACCTTCGTCTCGCGACCGTCGAGTGCCATCTCCAGCTCGGACACGATCGGCTGCAACTGAGCGACACCGCCACCGTTGAGCAGCAGCGACAACGCGCCCAGCACCTGCTCGATGTCGGTGGCGTGCCGGGTGCGGTCCACCGGAATCGTGGCGCCGCTCGCCAACCGGGCGGTCGACGCGTTCTGCGGCGGGGCCGAGATCGCGATGAACTTCTCGCCGAGCAGGTTCGACTGCTGGACCTCGGCGACCGCGTTGGCCGGCAGATCCACCGACCTGTTGACCAGCGTCTCCACCTGCGCGGTCCAACCGTCGTCGGCCACCGAGATGTTCTCGACGCGGCCGACCGGTACACCGTCGACCTTGACCGTCGACTGCGGCACCAGGTCCAGGACGTCGTCGAACTCGATCTTCACGTGCATCGGATCGCTGCCGATGTCGGCGCCACCGGGCAGTGGGATCGAGTAGATGCCGTCCGAACCGCACGCACCGACGGTCAACGCGACGACGCACGCCCCTGCCGCGGCTGCGGCCGTCCTCCGAAGATGCTTCACGGCGTGCCCCCCTGCAGTTGCGTGTCGCCACCGAGCCGCGGCGACGGGGTTCCGGGGACAGTCCCGGGCACGGCACCACGCTGCAGGTTGTCGCCGCTGAGGATCCCGAGCGGCAGATTGAGCGTCGGAGTCTTCACACCGGCCGTCAACTGGTCGGTGACGACCTTGCAGTTGTCGATCAGCGGCTTCATCTGCCGACCCAGTGCCTCGAACTCGGGATCGCCCGGCTTGAGCTTGGCGATGTCGATGAGCTTGCAACCCAACCCGAACGGATCCTGGAGATCGGGCAGATCGACGCGCATCTGGAGCGTGCCCGATTCGGCGTCGTGGGTGTTGACGAGATTGCTGATCGCGAGCGGAATCGTCACGAGCGCCTCGGCGAGCGAGTCCCGCTGGTCGGACACGGTCTGGGTGACCGTGGTGAGGCTCTCGATGTTGCCCTGGAGCAGTTCCCTGTTGTTCTCGACGAACCGTGCCACGTCGCCGAGGGCGAGCGAGAGCTGATTGAGCGCGAGTCCCAGGTTCTCCTTCTCCCCCGCCAGGTACCCGCTGAAGTCCGCGAGCTGCGTGTTGAACTCGCGCACCTGGGTGTCGTTCGCCGCGAGGGCACTGACGAACACCTGCAGGTTCTTGACGGTGTCGAAGATGTCGGCCCGGGAGTCGGAGAGCGTCCGCGCCGCCGCCGACAGCTGCGTGAACGTGTTGCCCAGCGCATCGCCGTTGCCGTCGAGGTTGGCGGCCGCGGTGTCGACGAGATTCGACAGCGCACCGTCCTTGTTGGCGCCGTTGGGGCCGAGCGCTTCGGACAGCTCCGTCACGCTCGCGTACAGCTGGTCGACCTCGACGGGCGTCGCGGTGCGCTCCCTCGGGATGGTCGCGTCACTCGCCAGCTTCTCGCCGCCCGAGTAGACGGGGGTGAGCTGGATGTACCGGTCGGAGACCACCGACGGCGTGACCTGCGCCGCCTTCGCGTCCGCCGGGATGTCGACGCCGCGGTCCACGGTCATCGTGACCTGCACCTGGTCGCCCTGCGGCACCACCGAGTTCACGGTGCCGACCTTGACGCCGAGCACCCTGACGTCGGAGCCCTCGTAGATGCCGACCGACTTGTCGAAGTAGGCGGTGATCTTGGTCGTTCCCGCGTTCTGGAACAGCCACCACAGCACTCCGACAGCCACGACGGCGACGGCAGCGATCAGGGCCACCGGAATCCACTTGCGGGTACCTGCCTGTGCCTCGCTCATGTCAGTTCCCCTCCAACGTGCGCAGCGGCTCGCGATATCCGGGGATATCCGGCAGCCCGGGCGGGGTCAGGTTGGTCACGACCGAGTCGAACCAGCGGCCGTTGCCGAGCACGTTGGCGTAGATCCGGTAGAACGGCGCGGCGAGCTCGAGAGCCTTGCTGACGTTCTGCTGATTGGCGTTGAGGATGTCGACGACGCCCTGCAACTGCGTCAGCGCCGGCGTGATCTGCGCTTCGTTGTCGGCGACCAGTCCCGTGAGCTCACGGGACAGGGTCTGCGTGCTGGTGAGCAACTGCCCGATCGCCTGCTGCCTCGTGTTGAGCTCGGCCAGCAGGGTGCCACCGTTCGCGAGGATCTTCTGGAACTGGTCGTTGCGGTCGGCGAGGATCTGGGACGTCTGCTTCGTCGCCTCGAACAGCTTCTTCAGCTCCTGGTCGCGCTTGGCCACCGTCTCCGACAGCCGCGCGACGCCGTCGAGCGAGCCGCGGATCTCGTCCGGCGTACCGGCGAAGGACTGCGACAGCACCTCGAAGCTCGACGCCAGCTGTGTGGTGTCGATGTCCTCGAGGGTCGTGGCCGCATCGCTGAAGGCGTCGATGACGTCGTACGGCGAGGTGGTCCGTTCGAGCGGAATCCGGGTGCCCGGGTCGAGGACCTCGGTACCGCGCGGATCGAGGGCGAGATACTTCTGGCCGAGGATCGTCTTGATCTGGATCGACGCCGTCGTCTGGTCGCCGATCCACGCGTCCTTGGTCTGGAACGTGACCAGCACGCGGTCGCCGTCCAGATCGACGCCCGACACCTTGCCGACCTTGACGCCTGCGACGCGCACCTCGTTGCCGGGCTTGAGTCCGGCGGCCTCCGTGAACTCCGCGGAGTAGCGGTTGCCCGCACCGATGATCGGGAGGCTGTCGAGGAAGAACGCCGACATGGTCGCGAGCAGGATGACGACGATGCCCAGGGCACCGGTCACCGCGGGATTGCGCCTCTTGGTCATGGCTGCTCACCGTCCGCGTAGCAGCGGGGGGCCGCGTTGGTGTAGATCGGCTGGTTGATCGTGGGGAGGTTGGTGGGCAGGTTGAGCTGCGGCGCGGTACCGGGACCGGCGACGACGTCGATGCCGCACAGGTAGAACTGGAACCACGAGCCGTAGCTGCCGGCGCGGCCCAGCTTCTCCATCTTCACCGGCAGATTCGCCAGAACCTGATTGACGTCGGCGGACCGCTCGTTGATGTGCCCGGCGACGGTGTTGAGGCCGGCGATCGAGCCCTGGATCGAGGGCCTCGTCGGCACCAACAGATCCGCGGTGGCGCTGGTCAGGTCGGACAGTGACTGCACCGACTGACCGATCACGCCGCGATCTGCCGACAGCCCGCTGACGAGCCGCTCGGTGTTCACGATCAACTGATCGACCTGCTCGTCCCGCTTGTTGACCGTCTCGAGGACACGGTTGAGATTGGTGATCAGATCGCCGATCACCCTGTCCTTGTCGGCGATCGTGTTGGTCAGTGAGGCAGTGTTCGCCACAAGTTCCTCGATGGTGCCGCCCTCCCCCTGGAACACCTGGATGATCTGGTACGACAGCTTGTTCACGTCGTCGGCGCTGAGGGTCTGGAACAGCGGCCGGAACCCGTTGAACAGGGTCGTGAGGTTGACCGCGGGCTTGGTGCGGTCCAGCGGGATGGTCTCCCCCGCGTTCATCTTGTAGCCCTGCTGCCCGGTCCCCTGCTCGAGCGCGATGTACCGCTGGCCGACCAGATTGCGGAAGCGGATGGTCGCGGTCGTGCTCGCCGGCAGCCAGTCGCGATCGCTGATCGCGAACTCCACCTGGGCTTCACGGTCGTCGACGATCTCGATCTTCGTCACCTGGCCGACGCGCACACCCGCGATGCGGATCTCGTCGCCCTTGTTGAGCGACGTCACGTCGGTGAACCGGGCGCTGAACTTGGTGCCGCCTGTGGCTCCCGAGTTCGCGATCGTGAGCGCGAGCGCACCCGTGGCGAGGATCGTCACGAGCGCGAAGATCACCAGTTTGGTGAGCGGCGCAGCCACCCCTCGCAACTGTCGCCTCACTTGACGCTCACCTCTTTTCCACGGAGCGCGGGCGCGCCGATCATGGTCGTCCAACCGGGCACGTCATCAGGCGCGATCCCGGTCGCCTCGCCGTACACCACGGCGAGCGTCTCGCGTTCGAACGGCGAACCCACGAACGTCGCCGTGGACGCCGGCGTCACCGAGTACTGCGGGGCGGGAAGATCGGGAATGTCCTGGTCACCCGCGTTGCGCGTCGGCACCTGGTAGGAGCCGTCGTGGATCGATCCGCCCGGGTACTGGCCGATGTCGGTGCCCAGCGGCGGCGCTTCGTAGCAGCGGGGCCCGCGGGTGTCGATCAGTCGCGGCTCGTCCTGGTTGGGCAGGTACCGCCCGCGCGGATTGACCAGTTCGATCGTGGCGCGCGCGCCCGGATTCGGTGAGTTCTCACCCGTGATCGCACCGGAGCGTGCCATCACGTCAGCGAAGTTGGCGAACGTGCACCCGAACGTCCCGGAGAAGCGCGCGAGGATTTCGAGCGCCTCCCGCGAATCGGCGGCGATGGAGACCAGCGACTCCCGGTTGGTCGTCAGCAGGTCGGCAGTGCTCGAGCTCGTCGACGTGACCGACGTGATGAGAGCGTCGATGGACGGACGCTCCTGCACGATTGTCGCGTTGGTGGTCCGCAGGCTGTCGAGTGCGTTCACCAGCTCCGGCGCCGCGTCCGAGTAGGTCTGCGTGAAGGTCGCGAAGCTCTCGAGCCCCGCCTGCAGGTCCGGCATCCGCGTGTTGACCCCGGCGAAGATCGTGTCGAGCTGGTCGAGCGTCACACCGAGCTGCTCGCCGCGACCGTCGAGGGCCTGCGACAGCGCACCGAGCGTCGACGCGAGACTCTCCGGCGGGATCGCCTGCAGCAGCGGCAGCAGACCGTCGAGCATCTTCCCGAGCTCGATCGCATTGCCGCTCTCGTCCTGGTAGATCGTCGCGCCGGCCTCGATCGGGTTGGGGCTCGGGTTCTCCGGGATCACCAGGTCGACGTATCGCTCGCCGAACAGCGTCTTCGGCAGCAGCCGAGCGGTGGTGTTGGACGGGATCAGATCGGCCTTGTCGGGTTCGATCGCCATGACGGAGGTGACCTTGCCGTTCGAGGTCGACGCCTCGCGCACCTCACCGACGATCAGCCCGCGCACCTTGACGTCGGCGTTGCGCGGCAGCGCGTTGCCGACCGTGTCGGTGACCAGGTCGACCTTGACCACATGCTTGAACGTCTTGTTGTAGCTCGCGATGGTTCCGCCCAGGAACAAGGCGAGGACCAGGAAGAACGCGACCCCCAGCACCCTGCGACGAAGCTTCGACGTCGACTCGATCATCCGGCCACCCGCACCGTGGTCGTGGTACCCCAGATCGCGAGGCTCAGGAAGAAGTCGAGCACGGCGATGGTGACGATGGCGGTGCGCACCGCGTGGCCGACCGCGACGCCGACCCCGGCCGGGCCGCCGCGCGCGTGGAAACCGTAGTAGCAGTGGATGAGGATCAGCACGAACGCGAAGACCAGCACCTTGCCGAAGGACCACAGGACGTCCTCGGGCGGCAGGAACAGGTTGAAGTAGTGGTCGTACGAGCCCGACGACTGGCCGTTGAACACCGTCGACACGACGCGGGAGGCGAGGTACGCGGCGAGCAGACCCACGATGTAGAGCGGAATCACCGCCACGAACCCGGCAATCATGCGGGTCGTGACGAGGAACGGCACGCTGGGCACGGCCATGACCTCGAGCGCGTCGATCTCCTCGGAGATCCGCATCGCGCCGAGCTGGGCCGTGAAGCCACAACCGACCGTGGCCGACAGCGCCAGTGCGGCGACGATCGGTGCGATCTCGCGGGTGTTGACGTACGCCGACAGGAAGCCGGTGAGGACCGAGCTGCCCAGCTGATCGAGTGCTGCGAAGCCCTGGAGGCCGACCACGACACCGGTGAAGCCGGACATCATCACGATGACGCCGATGGTGCCGCCGATGACTGCGAGGGCGCCGCTACCGAAGGTGACCTCCGCGAGCAGCCGCAGCATCTCCTTGCGGTAGCGGCGGAGCGTGCGCGGCGTCCACGCGATGGCACGCGAGTAGAACGACATCTGCTCGCCGGCATTGTCGAGCACATCGAGCGGTTTGCGGGCCCATCGGCGCGCACGCATCAGGGCATAGTCGCCCCGCCCCCTGGCGATCGTCATCGGGTTACGCCCCCTTCGCCGGAACGATCTGGAGATACACCATGGTCAGGATCAGGTTGGCGAAGAAGAGGACCAGGAACGTGATGACCACGGCCTGGTTCACGGCCTCGCCGACACCCTTCGGCCCGCCCTTGGGAGTCAGCCCCTTGTACGCGGCGATCACACCGGCGATGACGCCGAAGATCGCGGCCTTGACCTCGGCAATGTAGAGATCCGGCAGCTGGGCCAGCGCGGAGAACGACGCGAGGTAGGCACCGGGAGTGCCGCCTTGGAGGATGACGTTGAAGAAGTACCCGCCGGCGATACCGACGACGGACACGAGTCCGTTGAGGAGCACCGCGACCAGCACCATGGCGAGCACGCGGGGGACGACGAGCCGCTGCACCGGATTGATCCCGAGAACTTCCATCGCGTCGATCTCCTCGCGGATGGTCCGCGAACCGAGATCGGCGGTGACCGCCGAACCGGCGGCGCCCGCGATCAGCAGGGCTGTCACGATGGGACTGCCCTGCTGGATCACGGCGAGCACACTCGCGGCACCCGTGAACGACTCCGCGCCCAACTGTTTGATCAGCGAACCGGTCTGCAGCGACACGACCGCACCGAACGGAATCGCGACCAGCGCGGTCGGCAGGATCGTCACACTCGCGATGAACCACGCCTGTTCGATGAACTCCTTGAACTGGAACGGCCGCTTGAAGGTGTTGCGAACCACGTCGACGAACAATTGGACGATGTTGCCGGCCTGCGTCAGCGCTCCGTTGACCGGCTTCATCAGCGACGCTCTCGTGCCCCCCATACGCAGGTCCCCTACCCGCGCTCGAACGAGGACTGCTCGAAGCCGCCGTCGTCGTAAACCGGGATAACCTGCGTCGCAGCATCGTCGTTCATGCTTGCAAGGATGCCCTGCTGTGCCTCGACCGGCAGGGTATGGAGAATCTCACGCACACGGGCCTGACGCCGCGCCACCGCCTGGCGGACCGGCAGACCGGGGGTGGCCTGCATCTGCGGAACCACGCCGTACACGTCGTCGGTGCCACCGTGATGGTGGCCGGCGTCGACGAGGGCCTGCTCCTGCGCCATCTGCACCTCGTCCTTCTCCTCCGACATGCCGATCGGACCGATCTTGCTGCCGTTCAAGAACTGGTGCACCACCGGCTCGTCGCTGGTGAGCAGCACCTCGCGGGGCCCGAACATCACGAGCTGCTTCCGGAAGAGCATCCCGAGGTTGTCGGGCACGGTGCGCGCGAGGTTGATGTTGTGCGTCACGATCAGGATCGTCGCATCGATCTGCGCGTTGATGTCGATCAGCAACTGGCTGAGGTACGTGGTGCGGACCGGGTCGAGACCCGAGTCGGGCTCGTCGACGAGAATGATCTGCGGGTCGAGAACGAGCGCACGGGCGAGCCCGGCACGCTTGCGCATTCCGCCCGAGATCTCGCCGGGGAGCTTGCCCTCGGCACCGACGAGTCCGTTGAGCTCGAGCTTCTCCATGACGATCTTGCGGATCTCGGACTCGGACTTCTTGGTGTGCTCGCGCAGCGGGAAGGCCACGTTGTCGTACAGGTTCATGGACCCGAACAGCGCGCCGTCCTGGAACAGCACGCCGAACAGCTTGCGGATCTCGTACAGCTCACGCGAGGAGCACTGGAGGATGTCGGTGCCGTCGATGACGATCGAGCCCTCTTCCGGGCGCAACAGACCGATCAGCGACTTCAGGAAGACGGACTTACCCGTGCCCGACGGCCCGAGCAGTGCGCTCACCTCTCCGGCAGGCAACGTGAGAGACACGTCCTGCCAGATCTTCTGAGAGCCGAAAGACTTTGTTAGTCCTTCGACTGCTACCTCGACTCCCACCATTACCTCCTGCGTAAGGAACGTCCCCCCACCGCGATCCACTGTGGGTTGCGTCACTCTATCGCATCGAAGTGTTATCCGTGACACCAAATCCTACTCACGAGTAAGTAAGGATCACAACCCTGTGATGACGATTCCCGGAAACAGC